>ERZ1292632.2049-Hain-H43-01um-R2-2049-length-17734-cov-5_pt1 | contig 17734 bp, 18 predicted proteins | sample MGYA00564407_ERZ1292632 | MGnify/ENA primary metagenome ERZ1292632 (study PRJEB36523, sample SAMEA6512637) | groundwater metagenome | collected 2019-01-08 | study: AquaDiva: Metagenomics assemblies of 32 groundwater samples | reverse complement strand
GGCGATTCGAAGTGATTTCCAAGTAACAATACCCCCCAGAGATATAACAGCAATTTCAGTTGTTCCGCCACCCATTTCCACAATAAAATTTCCAACCGGCTCTTTAATCGGCATACGCGCGCCGATCGCCGCAGACATCGGTTCTTGAACAATTATGACTTCCCTAGCCCCCGCATTTGTGGCGGCATCATTTATCGCTTTAAGTTCAACTTCTGTAATTTCAAGAGGAGCGCCAATGACTATGCGCGGGCGTGTCATAAAATTCATGCTGTTTTCATAAACTTTGTCGATAAAATAACGCAACATTTTTTCTGTTACTTCAAAATCCGAAATAATTCCATTAACAAGTGGACGAGTGGTAATTATGTGAGGCGGAGTCTTGCCAAGCATTTCTCTCGCTTCATTGCCCACGGCCAAAATTTGTTCGGTCTTTGTGTTTATTGCAACTACGCTTGGTTCATTTATTATTATTCCCCTTCCTTTAACATAAACAAGGGTGTTTGCGGTACCCAAATCTATGCCAATATCCTTTCTAAATCGGCCTAAAAAATTACTCAACATACATCAAGAAGCCAAATCTTTATTATTGTATTTTCGTTTCGTAAATAGAATTCCTTCCATAACAAAAAAAAGTAAAAGCAACAAAGTTCCGTTCCACCATGTTAAAAGTCTGGCCTGCAAAAGCAAGAGTCCAAAAATTATCATTAACGAAATTAGAATCCCTTGTCTAAATGTACGTTTTACATGATGAAAAACGGCTTCATCCAATCTAATCATTCGTCTGCGGATTAAAAATCCAATTACTGATACTGTGCCGGTTAGAGATAGGAATAAACTGGCATAGAAAAATATAAAACCGGCGACGCCAGCTTGCTTAGGATCTATGCTGTTAATAACAAAAAACCAAGCCCCCCAACAAATCGCGGCCCCAATTGACATTAAAATCAGGTATTGCCTCAAAGTCATACAGCTCCTTTATTTTATCCTCTTTTACTCGGTTTGGCAAGGTTTAAAAAATAACGATTTTAAGCCAAATATCTTATTCTTTCAACGGTCTGTTTACCGAACTTATTTTTTAATTTTTCAATTATCGTCCGTTCGTTTAGCCGAATTTCTTGCGCCGCAACACTGCTAAGACATGTTATGGCCAAAATTTTATTTTTTAAATACAGCGCGCGGGCGAATTTTTGAATTTCCGCGCCGAGAATTTCTTTTAAAATTATATTGGCCTCGTCAACAACAAGAGAGGCCTCAACGGCTTTCCAAACCACAGATCCGCCCATTTGTTTTTTAAGCAAATCGCCAAGCAACTTCATTGTCATACCTTGTACTGGCAAATATTTTTAAAATCGCAATATTTACACGTGTGCTGGCCCGGGGTTGCGGAAAAATTTCCGGAATTGATTTGCTCGATTGTTTTAATCAGTTTCTCTTGAAGTTTAGAAATTTCTTTTTCATTTCCTAAAAACGAAACGCGCTTGTTGTCGTTTAAATAGTAGAATGTCAATTTTCCCGGCGCGCCAATTTCTCTGTATTCTGGAAGTTGCCGCAGGGCGATTTGGTAAATTATCAGCTGGTCCTTATCTTCGCCCTCAACTTTTTCTTTTGCCTTTCCTGTTTTATAGTCAATAATTTCAAACGAACCGTCCGGCAAACGGTCAATTCTATCTATCTGACCGCGCACCAAATAATTCCCAATTTTAATTTTAAACGACGACTCCAGCCCAACCGGAATTGTCCAATTATTTTCTTCGGATTTATAAAACTCGCGTAAAATATCCTTGCCAAGCTGGTAATATTCTTCGCGTTGGAGCTTTGTATTATACCAATCTTCAATCCATGATTCTTCATAAAAAACAAGTAATTTATCCAACGAAGGCGCTTTGGTGGTTTTTATCGGCGCGTTCTTTCGCGGCGCGTCAAAAAGCGAGTCCTGTCTCACGTCGTTTAACTCGCATAGCCGTTCATAAAATTTATGCATCGCGCCATGCACACTTTTTCCAAAACTAAAACTCGCGCTTCCTTTGGTTGGTATTTTCAAAATGTGCGCCAGCTTGTATTGGTATGGGCATGTGCTGTAAGATTTGATTTGTGAAAATGAAAAAACGTCTGGGAGCTGATAGATGAAGTCGGCCTTGTTGTCATCCCGAGCGAGGATCGCGCCGACGAGGGATCCCTGTCCATTTATCGATTGAGATAGGGTTTCCTCCGGAGCTTGCACTGAACGAAGTGAATGTGTCGTCGGAATGACAGAAAACCCCAGCTCGGCTAAAAACCTGCTGATCTTTTTCGCCCTTGCCCCTCCGTAATCATCGGCGCTTAACAAAAACAATTTTTCTTTCGCGCGCGTTATGGCCACATAGAACAAACGCCGTTCTTCCTGGCAGTGGCTATCCCCTTCCGAGAGCTGTTCTTTAATCAATTCGGCCGGTATTTCAATTCCCTCGCCGCGTCGTCTGGCAGGGAACCTATCCTCAACCAAATTAACGACAAAAACATACTTAAACTCCAGCCCTTTTGCCTTGTGGACAGTAATAATGTTAACGGAATCAGGCGTATCTGATGGCTGATAAAGCGCGCCCATATCTCCTGATTCAAGCACGTAATGAAAGTGTTCTAGAAAGCCGACAATGTTTGGGTTTGATGTTTCTGACTCATACTCATTTACATACTCAAAAAATTCTTTTAACTGATAAATTTGGCGAATCATTTCGCGATTCCCTTTTTGCTCTTCTTTTGTTAATAATTCCAACAACCCTGTTTGTTCTAAAAAGTTATACAGAATTACAGTCGGTTTTTCAGTTTTTGATTTTTGTAAGCCGATTTGAATAATGTTTAATATTGCGGAGGTGTTTTTTTGGCCATTTTCGCTGACTCCAAATTCGCCGGTCCGCTTTAACGCTTCATAAAACGACACACTTTTCCGTTTGGCGTTATATGACAATTTCTGCATGTCTTGCTCGTTAATTTTCCAAACCGGCATGCAGAGCAATCGGTATATTGATTGTGAATCGTAAAAATTTTCCAAGACCCTAAAATAGTTTATACAGTCCAAAACAATTGGCTGACGGTAAAGTCCGGAAGCCGCCAAAAATTCGTATGGCACGCCGGCTTTTTCCAGCGCCGCCATAAATGGTTCGCTGTGGCTATTGGCCCTAACCAAAATTGCAAAATCATCCCAAACAACATTGGAATCGTTTTCTTTAGCCCGGATTATTTCTCTCACAACCGTTTTTACTTCTTCGTCAATAGTTGAACACATAATGTGAACAACACTTTTTTCGTCAGAAGATGGAACCTTCGATGTAAACTCGGGATGATTAGCGCGGCTAATCAATTTTTTATCTAGTTTTAATTTTACCTCCAAGCGATCGGGATTATTATTTTGGATTAACTTGTAGGCAGTGTCTAAAATCTCTTGATTGGATCTATAATTTTCATTTAACACGATTTCTTTTGCCTTGGGAAAGTCATCCTTAAAACGCAAAATGTTTGAAACCGACGCGCCACGAAACGCGTATATGCTCTGGTCGTCATCTCCCACCACCGTTAGATTTGGGTTTTCGCCGGCCAGCAATTGCACCAATTGATACTGCGCCCAATTTACATCCTGGAACTCATCAATAAGAATGTATTTGAATCTTTTTCTCAACTTGTCGGTAATATTTTCGCGGGTTTGCAAAAGTTTTAATGTATAAAAAATCAGGTCGCCAAAATCCAGCGCCTCATTTTCCAAAAGAAGTTGGTTGTATGTGTGGTACGCATTGGCTACTTCTGATAAGCGAGTTTTTTCGTCGGTATTATCTTTATTCAGCTTGTTATCTTCCGCTAAATTCAAGTAGTCGTCCGGCGTTATCAATTCATCTTTGCATTTGTTAAAATGAGTAATCAATTCATGGATGTGCCCGGAGGGATTCCCAAGCGGACTATAATAATCCAAATTAAATTTGTCCAAATTTTTCCTCATTAACATCCACGCCTCGGATTCGGTTGCAAGTTTAAACTTATTGCTTAAACCAATGTCCAGCGCGTATTTTTCCAAAATTTTCTGGCAGAATGAATGAAATGTTGAAATTTGTAAATCAACATACCCGATCTCAATCAGATTATCCACTCGGGTAAGCATTTCATCGGCCGCTTTTTCGGTAAAGGTTAAAGCCAAAACCTCCTCGGGAGTAGCGAGTTTTTGTTCAATTAAATAGGCGATTTTTTGCGTTATAACCGTTGTTTTACCGGTCCCGGCGCCGGCAACGATGATAAGCGGGCCATTGTTGTATTCCACGGCCTCTTTCTGGGCTTTGTTAAGAGTTTGCATAAAAAATAAGAACAGCTTTTTAGGATGTTCTTATTATAATTGAAATGAGCGAGAGAAGCAATAAAACCTTGAAGCTTTTTTAATTATCGGCATCAATAAAACCACCCGCTTGCACTTGCCATAATTTCCTGTAAATTCCATCCCTTTTTGTGAGTAATTCTTTATGTGGGCCATCCTCAATAATACCACCATCTTTTATTACCAAGATGCGATCCATCTTCATGATAGTTGATAATCTATGAGCAATAACAATTACCGTTTTCCCCTTAATAAGCGCGTCCAAAGCTACCTGAATCAGTCTTTCAGATTCTGAATCCAAACTTGACGTGGCTTCATCTAAAATAAGAATCGGCGCGTTGTGTAAGATTGCTCGCGCAATTGCCACGCGCTGTCGTTCTCCTCCTGACAATTTTATTCCTCTTTCACCGACATGAGTTTCGTATTTTTCCGGAAAATCACTTATAAATTCATGACAATGCGCCAATTTGGAAGCTTCAATCACCTCTTCATCATCTGCGTCTGGTTTGCCGTATCGGATATTTTCCATTAAGGAACGATGAAATAAAACCGGATCTTGAGGAACCATGCTCACATTTTTCCACAAACTCTCAAGTTTGATATTAGAAATTTTTTGATCATCAACCAAAATTTTTCCGCTCACAACATCATGCATCCGCAATAATAGGCGCGCAATCGTACTCTTTCCGGCTCCGGAAGGACCGACTAGAGCAACTTTTTCCCTTGGCGCAATCGTTAAATTAAAGTTTTTCAAAACGCTACGAGTTTGATTGTAGGTAAAATTGACATTTTTAAACTCTATCTTCCCTTTCGTAACAACCATATTTTTAGCGTTTTTTGCGTCCTTGATTTCATGAGGTGTATTCAAAATTATGGTCATTTCCTCCGCATCGGCCATATTTTCGTATGCGCGTTGAATAATCTTTCCAAAATCCCAAATTTTCATAAAAATTATCAACAAATACGATTGTACCAATACAAAATCACCAACAGTTAAAATTCCCTGTTTCCACAGTGAGATTGAAAGATAAAAAGCTCCAATTTCCAGTCCTATCATCAGCATGCTTTGAGCGGCTTCAAAATAACTTCCAATATTCCATGTAAACAATCTTAGCTCCCGCACTTCATCATTAATTTTTTTAAAACTTCCAACCTCTCTATTATAACCGACAAATAATTTAACATTAGAATTATTTGTAATCGTATCAGCCATAAATCCGGTGGCTCTTGAATCGGCGGCGCTCCGGAGCAAATCATATTTAATTTTATAACGCGTAAAAAGGCCGTTGATTATTAGAAAAATTATAATCCACAAAAGCATTCCGGCGCCAAGAAGGATATTTCTTTCAAATAACACAATCAGAATCACGATAATCGTAGTGGCCAACGGAAGCAAATTAAAAATTGTTTTATCAGCAAGATCCTCAAATGACATGGTGAATCTATTTACTCTCTTGACTAGTGAACCGACAAAATTATTATTAAAAAAACTAAAAGAATGTTTATGAAGATACTTAAAACATGAATTTGTGATGTCAGCAATTATGTTTGATTCAAAATACGAAGTAGTGAATGTGTTGATTCTCCAAAACACCCACTGTAACAATTCAAGCGCCGCCACCATAAACAACACGTTCATTAAACCGGCCGTTTGGGACTGATTTAACAAATTAAAAAATTGCTTAAAGTAAATTGGCACTATCGCATTTAAAATAGACGCGGCAACCACTGTCACAAATATCACAAAAGCGGAAATCTTGTAATTTCCCAAGTGTTGCCAGTAAATTTTTAATGTCGCTTTTGTGTTATTTTGCATAAATTAACAAAAATCACTACCCGATTTGGCAGCTTACCTTTATAGGAGACGAAAAAATAGCCAAAATGTTACAGCTTAACTCTCTAATTTGCACTCACAGCCACAGCTGCTGTCGCATTCGCAACAGCTGGAGCAAACGGATTCGTTGCAAATACAATTCTCGCCCTCTCGCTCCAATGATATTTCGCATTTTGAACATTTTTCCATATTTGAAACGATGAAATTTTAAGTATTTTAGACCCCTTGGTCCTTCGTTCTTTTCGCCCTGCGAATCAATTCGTCGCGCAACTGCTCCGCGTCCGCTTGTGAAAGCCCTGGCAATCGCCCTTCTGCCGCAGCGCCCAATAATCCATAGCGAGATATCTGTAAAGAAGCCCCTGCAGTTTGGATATGCAGATCTGATAACCCAAGTATTCGCGCCAAGATACCGCGGTAAATATCTACATTTTGAATTTTGTCGTATGGGATTGTAACATATTTTTTGGTAATGACGCCCATTGCGGCTTGCCGCGGATAATCACAACGGACTGGCTTCGAAAATACCTCGGAGCTTGCTCCAAGGAACCTTTATTATAGCAAATGCGCAAAAAAAAGCAATGTTTATTTGATAACTTTTACTCCGGCCGGCAAATTTTTTTCAATGCCGTTTAAGTCAAGTTCTGAATAGTCATTTCCCGAAACATTAAAAGTTTTTAAATTTTTCAAATTACCGAGTTCGTTTGGCAGACCGGTTAATTGATTATTTGACAAGTCAAGCACTTCTAAATTTTTTAATTGACCAATTTCCGCCGGAACACCGGTCATAAGATTATCACTTGCGTTGAAAATTTTAAGCTTTTTAAGCTGACCGATTTGAGATTGAATCGCTCCTGTAAGCTGGTTGTTTGATAAATTTAATTCAACCAAATTTGTTTGGTTAAAAACATGCTCGGGAACTTTTTTTAATTGCTGATTGCTCAAGTCCAGTTTATTGCCGGCCACTTGGCTTGTTTGTTTCAGCAATGCGCAACCGCTCAAAAATAAAGTTATGATAATAATTGATAGGAGTTTAAATTTCATGCAGTTTAAAATAATGGATTAAAATTTTGTTTTAACAAATTTTGAGTGGGTAAAAAAAGCGGCTGTGGCAAATTATTCCAATCAAACCAGTCCCACCCTTCGCATTTTTCCGGTTCCATTGTTTTGACTTCGCCTGACGCGAAATCCGCAACCATGTAAATTGTAATGTAATGTTTTTGTTCCACTTCAAAAATATCGTTTACGACGGAGCCGAAACGCAAATTTTTTATTTCAATACCGGCCTCTTCCATTGTCTCGCGACGGGAACATTGTTCCCATGATTCTCCATATTCCAAATGTCCGCCGGGCACGCACCACGCCCCTTCGCCATGAGCGTTTTTTCTTTTACCAAAAAGGACCTTTCCGTCTTTTATAATGATTACTCCAATCCCCACTTTTGGTCGATCGGTCATAAAAAAGATTAGTATCCACCTATATATTAAGCCCAAAACAAAATTTTCGCAATAGACAAAAAACCCGGCGCGAGGCCGGATTTTTGATTATTTTCTATACTTTTTCGCCACTCGCATCTTGTTCACTTCTCTATCGATCAACGCCTGCAGTTTGGCAAAGTCAACATCTTGAACATTTTTAATATTTTTCATTTGTTCTTCGGCTCGTTTGCGCGCCTCTTCCGTTTTTTCCAAATCAATTTCTTCGGCTCTTTCGGCACTATCGGCCAAAATTATGACCTCGTTGTTTCCTCTCACCTCAATAAATCCGCTTGAAACCGCAATGTGATGCTCGCCGTCTTTATCTTTTATTTTTAATTCGCCCGAAGCCAAAACGGAAACCAGTGGAATGTGATTTTTAAGAACAGTAATTTCGCCACTCGTGGTTGGAATGGATACCTGAAAAATTTCATTTTCGTAAACAATTTTTTCCGGAGTGACGATTCTGAATTTAAGCATACTACTTAATATCATCAATACCACCCTTCATATAAAACATCTGCTCTGATTTATCATCATGTTTACCGTCCAAAATTTCTCTAAACCCGCGAACAGTGTCGGATAATTTCACATATTTTCCTTCCGTACCAGTGAATGTTTCCGCGACAAAGAATGGCTGTGACAAGAATTTTTGAATTTTTCTCGCGCGAGAGACGGTTAATTTATCTTCATCTGATAATTCTTCCATGCCCAAAATGGCAATAATATCCTGCAAATCCTTGTATCTTTGTAAAACACGCTGGACTTCAAGCGCGGTGCGGTAGTGTCCTTCGCCAACAATAAGCGGATCTAAAACCGTTGAGCTTGAATCAAGTGGGTCTACTGCCGGATAAATACCCAATTCGGAAAGCGAGCGATTTAATACGACTGTTGAATCCAAGTGCGCGAATGTTGTCGCTGGCGCCGGATCGGTTAAGTCGTCTGCCGGAACATAAACGGCCTGCACAGACGTGATTGAACCCTTGTCAGTTGATGTGATTCTTTCCTGCAAAGCGCCCATTTCTGTCGCCAGTGTCGGCTGGTAACCTACTGCTGATGGCATGCGGCCAAGCAAGGCGGAGACCTCGGAGCCGGCTTGAGTGAAACGGAAAATGTTATCAATGAAAAGCAGAAGATCTTTTCCTTCTTCATCACGAAAATATTCGGCCATTGAAAGCGCTGTTAAAGCGACACGAGCACGGGCCCCAGGCGGTTCATTCATCTGACCGAAAACAAGCGCGGTTTTTTCCAATACGCCCGATTCTTTCATTTCGCGATACAAATCATTGCCTTCGCGGCTTCTCTCGCCTACTCCGGCAAACATGGAATATCCGCCGTGTTCCTGCGCGATGTTACGGATAAGTTCCTGAATGACTACAGTCTTGCCTACGCCAGCTCCGCCGAACAAACCAATTTTTCCGCCTTTCAAGAATGGGCAGATCAAATCAATAACTTTAATACCTGTTTCCAAAATTTCGGTTTTTGTTGATTGGTCTTTAAAACTCGGCGCTTTTCTGTGAATAGGATAGGTCTTTTCATTTTTGACCTTGCCCAAGCCATCAATCGCCTCGCCTGTTACGTTAAACATTCTGCCAAGCGTAGCAGAGCCTACTGGAACGGAAATTGGCTTGCCCACGTCAACTACTTCGGCTCCCCTCTGCAGGCCGTCTGTGGTGCTCATAGCGACCGTACGGACATTGTTAGAGCCCAAATGCTGCTGGACTTCAAGCACCAAGGTCTCGCCGTTTGGCATCTTAACTTCCAAGGCGTTAAAAAGGTCCGGTAATTTTTCCGGAAAATTCACATCAACCACTACACCGATAATTTGGGATACTGTTCCTTTGTTCATAAGGTTTGGTTAATTATTTTTTAGCTGTCATTCCGAACGCAGTGAGGAATCTCTGTCCAATTGGCCAACCGACAGAGATCCTTCGCTTCGCTCAGGATGACAAATTGTAATATGAATTATTCCAATGCCGCGGCGCCGCCTGCTATTTCCGCAATTTCTTGCGTAATGCCTGCTTGCCTGGCTTTATTAAAATTCAAATTTAATTCTTTGATCATATCTTCAGCCGCGTCGCTCGCGCTCCTCATCGCCACCATTCTGGCGCTGTGTTCGCTGGCGGACGACTCCAACATCGCCTGATAAATTTGCATCTCAACCAGACGCGGTAAAATTATTTTTAAAACATCCAGTTTGTTTGGTTCAAAAAGATAATTGCCTAATTCAATCTCCGTTTTTTGTTCGTGAGATTTGCTTACCTCTTCAATTTCATTTAACATCTTTTCAAGATCAACTTCTGAAATAGGCAAAACCTGTCTTAATTTCGCGATTTGCGCGATTGTGGATTTAAAATCCGTGTATGCGACGATAACTTTGTCGTAGACCTTGTTTTCATAATCATTAACGACCATTCTTCCGATCGGCAAGGCATCATTCATGTTAGGGGTATCAGACAAATTTGTAAATGATGCGATTAAATTATACCCCATTTTTTTCGCAAAATCCGCGCCTTTTTTTCCGATGCCAATTACATCAACTTCAATTTTATCGCTTGGCGCGACTACTCTTCCACTAACTCTTTGTCTGCTGATATTTTTTGGATCTTTTAATTGCTCGGATGTTTTTCTGATGATGTTTGAATTAAAACTTCCGCACAATCCCCTGTTTGATGTTATCATGATTACCAAAACTTTTTTTACCTGTCTGGCTTCAAGCAACGGGATTTGCATTTTTTCTCCTTGCGAAAGATGAACAAGCAAATCCCAAGCAAGCGTTGCGTAATTTCGAGTATCCAAAGCAGCGCTGACGGCTTTTCTCATTTTTGCCGCCGCGACCATTTCCATCGCTTTCGTAATCTTTCGCGTGCTTCCGACGGATTTTATTCTTCGTTTGATTGCTTTGGTGTTTACGGCCATATAATTCTGTCATCCTGAACGCAGTGAAGGATCTCTGTCCATATTGTTTTGACGAACAAGACAGAGATTCTTCGTATGCTCAGAATGACAACTGATAATAAACTACTTCTTAAACTCCTCGCAAGCCGACTTTAATTCCGCTTCAATTTTTTCGTCCCACTCGCCTGCGGAAATTTTATTTAACAGCTGTCTTTTGCCCTTGCGCATAAAATCCGCGAACTTTTTTTCAGCGACCGGAATATCTTTTACCGCAACGCTGTCAAAAAACCCATTGTTCGCCGCATAAATAACAGCAACTTGATCTTCAACCGCAACCGGTTGGTACTGTGGCTGTTTCAAAAGCTCTGTAATGCGTTGACCGCGGTCAATCTGTTTCTTTGTTTCCGGATCCAAATCGCTGGCAAACTGCGCAAACGCTTCCAGTTCTCTAAATTGCGCCATTGCCAATTTCAATTTGCCTGCAACTTTTTTCATTGGTTTAATTTGAGCGGCTCCGCCAACGCGTGACACAGAAATACCGACATTCAAAGCAGGACGGATGCCCCGGTAGAACAAGTCGGTTTCCAAAAAAATCTGGCCATCGGTAATGGAAATCACGTTTGTCGGGATGTACGCTGTCACATCGCTTGCCTGTGTTTCGATTATAGGCAAAGCGGTGATAGATCCGCCCCCGGATTCTTCGTTTCTGCGGCAAGCGCGTTCCAATAATCTTGAATGTAAATAGAAAACATCGCCTGGGTATGCCTCACGGCCAGGTGGTCTGCGGAGCAAAAGCGAAATCTCGCGGTATGCCCATGCCTGTTTGGACAAATCGTCATAAACGCATAAAACATCTTTGCCCTGATCCATAAAATACTCGGCCATAGCAACACCGGCGTAAGGGGCGATGTATGCCAACGAGGCCGGTTGTGACGCGCCTGCGACGACAACAATCGTGTAATCCATAGCGCCCGCTTCTTTCAGTTTGGCGACGATACGCGCAACCTTAGATTCTTTTTGACCAATGGCAACATAAACACAAATCATGTCCTTGCCTTTTTGGTTGATAATAGTATCAATCGCAACCGCGGTTTTTCCGGTTTGGCGATCGCCGATAATAAGCTCTCGCTGTCCGCGTCCGATTGGAATCATAGCGTCAATCGCTTTAATACCTGTTTGCACCGGTTGTGTTACCGGCTGACGTTTCATTACGCCCGGAGCAATTTTTTCAATCGGATAAAACCTTGAGGATTTAATATCTTTTCCACCATCAATTGCTTGACCCAGAGGATTAACAACACGCCCAATCAATTCTTCTCCGACCGGCACAGACAAAATTCTGCCCGTTCTTTTTACAGTATCCCCTTCTTTAATATGTTTATATTCTCCAAGCAACACGCAACCTACGGTTTCTTCCTCAAGATTTAGCGCCAAACCAAAAGTTCCGCCTTCAAACTCAATCATTTCGCTGGCTTGAATTTTTGTTAAACCGGAAAGACGCGCGATGCCGTCGCCTACTTCTATAACTTTACCGGTTTCTTCTTTTTCAACTTCTTTTTGAAAAAGAGAAATATTTTTTTTCAATTCTTCAACAATGGAATTGGTTGACATATCTATTTAAATTAATTGATTTTTTAATCTTGATAATTGTTTTTTTAAACTCGCGTCGTAAACGATATTATCAACTTTTATTCTGATTCCGCCAATCAAATTCGGATTCGTTGTTTCTTTTATCTCCGCGTTGTCTCCGAATGTTTTTTTAATTTTGCTTAATGTTATTTTGCTTAACTCGCCGGCTGACTCAACTTCAACCTCTTTAATGCCATCCTGATTTTTTGAGTACCTTTCAAATTCATCTATTATATATTCAATTTTCTTTAACTTTCTATCTTTTAAAAGCAATGACAAAAATTGTTTCGCGACTTCATCCAAATGATTCTTTGGCGCGTCTTTTGACACCTCATACAACGCTTTTGCGTATTGTTTGTTGCTTTTTTTCATACCAATTAGATCTTCATGCTTTCTACCGCTTCTTCAATAATTTTTTTATCTTTTGTTGAATCCAATTTGCTGGAAAGAATTTTTTCCGTGGCCATGACTACTAAATTCGCGGCCTGCTCCCTTACTTCGTTAATTGATTCATCGCGTTCGGCTTTGATATTTTTTCTTGCCTGCTCCACAAGCAATTCTATGTCTTCCTTGGCTTTCACCTTCATATCATCGCCCAATTTTACGGCTTCCTGTTGGGCTTTCTCAGTTATTTTATTCGCTTCAACTTTTGCGTCATCAACCCTTTCTTGAAATTTTCTTTCACTCATCATTAAATTTGTTTCAACTTTTCTGGAATTTTCAATACTGGCATCAATCATTTTTTGCCTTTCGGCCATCTTTTTTGTAAGCGGTTTAAGAATTAAAAACCATAAAATCAAAGCAACCGCGATAAAATTGATTAACTGAAAAATAAATAGTGTGCCGTTAATGCCGAGGGAGGCCAGCACTCCGCCATCAGCTGCGGCTTCGGTGGCATGCCCTGCGCCCTCTACGGCTTTTTTAATAGGTTCTGACGCGTATACAGTTTCAATAAAATTCATATATTTTATTTTGTCATTCTGAGTGAAACGAAGAATCTCTCTCTACTGGTTCTGATAATACAGACAGATATCCTTCATTACATTCAGGATGACATTTTAAATAAGTCAATTCCATTGGGCTCTTATGAACCCAATGAGTTGAATTACTTCAATGTGAAAACAACGACCAACGCATAAATAGCGATGGCTTCGGCAAACGCGGCGCCGAGCAACATCGGAACGAATAATTTGTCCGATGCCTCCGGGTTGCGACCGATGGCTTGCATGGCTTTGGCAACAAGATTGCCGATAGCCAAGGCAGGCCCAAAGCCGCCGATGGCCATTGTCAAACCCTTTACCAACGCGACCACTGATTCGTGCTCCATACGATTTTTACCTTTCAGACACCATCCGTTCGAGGGAATAATATATTTAACCTCGCAAATGGCATCTTTAAAAATTAATCGACCTAATTAATGTGTTAAAGTCGGCTCTGCGCGCGTTTTATGGCTGTCTTTTTCTTCGTGGCCATGCGGCGCCGTGGACATTATGGTTAAATAAACCAATGTTAACATTGTAAACACGCTGGCCTGAATCAATCCAACCAAAACCTCCAGCATCATAAACGGCGCAGGCACCAAAAGCGCGGCGATACTGCTGATTACGGAAATTAAAACTTCGCCGGCAAAAATATTTCCAAACAACCTAAGCGAAAGAGACAAGATTTTTGCAATTTCGCTGATGATTTCTATGAGTCCTACGGCCAATTCAACTACGGCGGTAAAAATCGCAACCGGACCTTTTGTTAAACTTTTAAAAAACGTCCCGATTTGAATAAATTTGTTTAGATGAGTAAACACGCCTACGGTTATAAAACCAAAAACATGGGACGAGAGCACGGCAACGACCGCCATTGCCGCCGTAAGGTTTAAATCGGTGTTGGCGGGGCGAAGCAACATGCTCTGGCCAAGCTTAATACTTCCGGTTCCCGGCAATAGGCCGAGCCAGTTGGAGAGTAAAATAAAAAAGAAGACGGATCCGACAATCGGCAAAAAGCGCATTGTCTTTTTTCTGTCTCCGGTCACTCTGTCAAAATATCCAAGAAGTTTTTCTAAAAAAAATTCCATGAAGTTTTGCATTTTTCCGGGTTTGACGCTCAATCTCTTGCGGATAGTCAACCCTAGCACTAGGAAAATAATAATCGCCAGCCACGTATTAATAATAGTATTGGTAATTGGCAGTTTTCCAATATGAAATAGGGTTTCTGGCGCTAATGTTGGTATGTGAAATTCCATAGTTTTCTGTGTCATCCCGAACTTGTTTCGGGATCTACTGTAATTTCAGATGCTGAAACAAGTTCAGCATGACAATTAAATTTTACTTACCCAACTTCTTATACTCTTCTCCGTAATTTTTTGCTTTTTTGTGGATTATTTTTACAGAAATAAGCGCGGCAAGAACAAATCCTAAAATCGTGAATAGCGGACCGCGGCGATATTTTTCATCCAAATATTGGCCGGCCAGCACAAACAAAATTACCGGAATTGCGATTGATGCGCCAAAATCCCCCATTATCTTGAATGCAAACAAGTAATATTCTCTACTCTTTGATTTTTGCGGGATTTTTTCATCCATATTACAATCATTAAACGACGCCAATATTTTACAAAAAAAACCCGGTAAAGTCAAGGCTTTTTTAAATTCACTATAATTGAATACCGAAATATCTGAATATTAAGATATTTTGAACAATTTCTTCGCATTTTCTGTTGTTTTGTTTAAGACCGCTTCTTCGGGAACGCCTTTTATCTCCGCAATCTTTTTCGCCACTTCTTCCACCATCCATGGCTCGCAACGCTGGCCTCGATAGGCCTGCGGAGCCAAATATGGCGCGTCTGTTTCCACCAACATCCGCTCAAGCGGACACTTTTCAACAACTTCAAGCAAGTCCAATTGTGTTTGCGGATCGGTTTTTTTGGGCGGGAATGTGATAACGCCGGTAAAACCAAGATATAATCCCAAATCCAAATACTGCTCGGCAATTTCCCAATTACTTGTATAGCAGTGAATAACGCCGCGGATGGTAGATTTTGTCATCCCGAACGCATGTGAAGGATTTCTGTCGGTTGTATTTTTGGACAGAGATTCCTCGTCGCTTTGCTCGCTCGGAATGACAAGATACCGCAACAACCCAATCATTTCTTCATGCGCTTCTCTAACGTGTATGACTAATGGCAAGCCAAGTTCTTTGGCTAAATTATACTGGGCTAGGAATATCTCCTTTTGTTTTTTCAAAACTTCCTCCCCGCCAACTCCTTTCGGCAGATGAAAAAAATCCAACCCACACTCCCCTATCGCGATTACTTTTTTATTCTTCGCCAGCTTTTTGTAATATTCATAATCAAATTCTTCTTCGCGCGACTCAAACTTTGCTTCCGCTTCGTCAACGCGCGATTTAAAAAGATGGATCGGATGCAATCCGACCGTGGCATAAATATTATCGTATTTTCCCGCGTATTCTACCGCCCGGGCGCTCGTGTCTCTTTGCGATCCGACCGCGTTCAAGATTACATTTTTTTCAACGCAACGTTTAATTACTTCGTCCGCGTCGTCTTTATACGCGCTAAATTGTATATGGCAGTGGGTGTCTAACATATCTTATATTATCCCGTCCACCGTGCTTCGCAACATTTTCAGCGCTTCGGGAAACAACGGCACTAAAATGGAAGCTAGCTTAACCAGCGGCGGAGCGAACTGCGACTCGCCCAAAGCATTCATAAAAAATGAACCGAGCGGAAATCTGGAAATAAAATACAAGGAAATTCCGACTACCAAAGCGCCTTCAAAAATACCAAAAATAAGACCGGCTATTTTATCAAGACCTCGTATAAATGGAAGCTTGGTAAAAATGCTTAAAACTTTTTGCATAATCCAAAACACAAATCCGACAAGCCGCGCGATTATTAAAAAAACAATTACAAAAATTACTACTTTAACGTGATTTTGATTCCAACTCGTAAAATTTATAACCCAATTGGCGATCGGCTCGTAATATCTGCTTGCCAAATAAACACCAAACACCGTGCCGAGCAAAGAGCCAACTGTATGCAATAGGCCAAACCATAATCCAAATAACCCAAAGCCGCTTATGATTATAATTAAAACTATATCAAATATAGACATAATAAAATTATTTAAATACAACTAGATTGCTTCGCGGAATTTATCCCGCGCAGAGGCGGGGCTCGCAATGACATTACAATAATCGCGGAAAAAGTTGCCCTTCTTTGTTAATTTTATTACCAACCGTTAGCTGAACCCAATTTTGAAGTTCTGACAACGGTTTGGCTAATTCTTTGGACACATCCAAGCCGAGCTGAACAAATATTTTTTCAGATGTCTCCGGTATCACCGGCCAAATCATCACCGCAATGTGCCTCAAACCCTCGGCCAAATGATGCAACATGTCGCAAACCTCCGCGTTTTTTCCTTCCTTAACCATAACCCACGGCTGTTTATCTGAAATCATCTGATCGCAATAAGACACAAACTTCCACGCGCTTTCCAACGCGCGATCAAAACGCCAAATCAACATCATTTCATTATATTCATCACTTGTCTTTTTCGCGAAATCAATTATTTCTTTATTCACCTCAACTGTTTTGGGTACAACTCCTTCGCAATACTTTTCAATCATTGTCAAAATTCTATTGGAAAGATTTCCAATGCCATTTGCCAGATCCGCGTTATATCTTTCCAAAAATTTTGCATTGGAAAAATCGCCATCATTATCAAAAGCTATTTCGCGCATCAAAAAGTATCTAACCGCATCCAAATTATACTTATCCGTGAGTTCAAGCGGATTGATGACATTGCCGATCGTCTTGCTCATTTTTTGTCCATCAACCGTCATCCAACCGTGAACAGCGATTTGTTTCGGCAGATCAACTCCGGCGGACATCAGCATCGCTGGCCATAACAAAGAATGGAAGCGGTTAATTTCTTTTCCTATCACATGCGCGTCAGCCGGCCAATATTGCTTAAAAAGTTTATCTTTTTTGGTCCCCCAGCCGAGCGCGGTAATATAATTTGTCAGCGCGTCAAACCAAACATACATCACTTGCGTATCGTCGTCTGGAACCGGAATGCCCCATGGCAACTTTTCTTTGTTTCTGGAGACACTCACATCTTCCAGTCCTTCTTTTAAAATATTTTTCATTTCCTTAAAACGATGCGCCGGATAAACAAACCCGGGATTTTGTTCAAAGAAAAATTGCAACGGCTCCTGATATTTTGACAAGCGGAAAAAATAATTTTCTTCGGATAAAATTTCCGGCGCCTTGTTGTGATCCGGGCATTTGCCGTCAACCAGATCCTTTTAGGTTTTAAACGCCTCGCATCCGACGCAATATAATCCTGAATAACTTTTTTTGTAAATATCCCCCGGCTCAAGCGCCCGGCGCCAAAATTCTAGCGCGGATTTCATGTGTCGCTCTTCGGTCGTGCGAATAAAATCATCGTTGATGATATTCCACTCATAACAAAGCATTTGATAAGCCGCTGATTTTTCTTTGGCAAAATCTTCAATGAACTTTCCCGCTTCTTTCGCGGTTTTTAACATTTTTTG
>ERZ1292632.2048-Hain-H43-01um-R2-2048-length-17737-cov-18_pt1 | contig 17737 bp, 26 predicted proteins | sample MGYA00564407_ERZ1292632 | MGnify/ENA primary metagenome ERZ1292632 (study PRJEB36523, sample SAMEA6512637) | groundwater metagenome | collected 2019-01-08 | study: AquaDiva: Metagenomics assemblies of 32 groundwater samples | reverse complement strand
CGACGCCTGCGACGCCCGCGACGCCATCGACGCCCGCGACGCCCGCGACGCCATCGCCGCCCGCGACGCCAGCGCCGCCAGCGCCGCCCTCGACGCCATCGACGCCCGCGACGCCCGCGCCGCCCGGAAACGATTCGCCGCGTGGTGCATCCAGGGCGGCGGCTGGCGGTGGTGGCGCTGGGAGCTGTCGTGGGTCGCAACGGTGCAGCTGGGGGCGGGCGAGCTCGGCAAGACGAGCGTCACGCCGTGGTCGAAGCCGCTATTCGAGGCGTTCATCGCCGGCGCCTGGCTGCTGCACTGGACCGAGCGGACCGTCTTCTGGGTCTCGAAGCCCGCGGTCCACGTCGAAGAGGTAGACGGCCGTCGGCGTCTGCACTGCGCGGATGCTGCGGCGATCGACAGCGATATTGACCGGCTGTACTTCTGGCACGGCGTGATGGTCCCGGCGTTCGTCGTGACGAGGCCCGACTGGATCACGGGCAAGCACATCCTCGAAGAGCCCAACGCTGAGGTTCGGCGCGTGATGATCGAGCGGGTCGGCTTCGACCGCTTCCTCCAGCTCACGTCCGCCAAGCAGCTGCAGGCCGACGACTATGGCGAGTTGTTCCGCATCGAGCTGCAGGATGATGAGCCAGTCGTGCTGGTGCGCGTCGTCAACAGTACCCCGGAGCAGGACGGCTCGTCGAAGAAGTATGTGCTGCGTGTGCCGCCCAACATCACGAGCGCGCGCGAGGCCGTGGCGTGGAGCTTCAACGTGCCGACGGCGGAGTACGCGCCAGGGCAGCAAACATGACACGCACCCTCGCGCTCATTGCTCGCATTCGGCGCTAAGGGGCTGGCGTGGGACGGGAAGCCCGACCCCTTGATATACGTGGGGCGCCATCGTCCCTGCATCATCGTGGCGTGCCCCAAAGCGGACTGTGGGAATATCGGATGGTGCGATGACTGAGTGGACGACCTGGTATCAGCCCCTTGAAGTGGGAATGCATTACTGCACCTGCGTCCCAACTTGCGTACGGCGTCTGCATCGCTTGGCACTGTGCCCGACGTGCTATGAGTGTCGCTGCTTACGCGACGAGGCGGATGAAGCGGCAGCGAGGTCCGAACGGACTGGGCCACCTCAGTAGGGCCGAGGGGCGCGTCTCGGGAGACCAACGCGCAAGGGGGGTCTTGCGTCCCCGCGCCCTGGAGTGCATACTAGTGGGTGACCCTTTGGTAGGGGTCAACACACATAGGGTCTCGGGTGCGTTTGGCGCCCCATTCACGATTCGCCGTGTCTAGCCCGAGACCCGCTAGGCTCCGGATACCACGAATCGCTGAGTGGGGCGCTTCATGTTTCAACGTAGGTAGGCGCGACTGGTTCTCGTGAGTTGGGCAGGGAGAACGGCGCTACAAGCGGGGCGTCCCAACCGTTACCCGCTCCTACGCGCTCCATGTAGCTGGACCCGGAGGCTCGGCCCAGGATTGAGCTGGCGATACCAGCACCGAGAGGTTTCCCGCGTAACCCCAGCAGAGTGGGGTCTGCAAACTGGCCCGATCCAGAACGCAGAGCGCGACGAACATCAGCGTCTACGCGCCTTCAACAGCGCGGCGGGAACTGGGCAAGTTTAGGAGTCGCCTACGCGACTTCGCGCGGGATGGTACCCCGTACAATGGGCTCGGTCCTGCTGAACAGGTCATAACTGTTCGCTTGCCCTTCACACATATCAGAGCACCGATGGCGTCGCACCAGCCATATGCGTGCCGAGTGGGTCTCAAAGCCCACCCGAGTGGGAGACGGCCCCAAGGCCCAGGGCTCGAAGATCATGCAGAGGGGACTTGCATGACCGGCGCATCGCATGAGTTCAGGCGGCACCGAATAGCGGACCCGCGCAGCTGGCGGTCATCCCCGTTTCCTGCAGCGGGTTACCCGGGGCGGTGAGATGACAGGCTGGCGACAGTTGTGCGGGTTAGCGGTGCAACTCTGTGGAAGCCAGGAGCGGTTTCGGAAGGAAGCCAACATCCTCCGCCGGTTAGTGCAGCGGTTTGGGGCGACCGAGGTCGAACGGATGATCCTCGGAGCGCAGCAGCTCCAGTGGGACAGTCTGCGATCGTTGGGGTCGAAGGACGGGCTCGGAAGACGATGGGCGTTGGAGGCACACTGGCAGCGCATGAAGCGAGTGCCAATGGATACGCTGGAATCCGTCGCTCAGACGTTGAAAGCGAGGGGGTTCTAATGGCAGAGGACGGGCTAAGTCGTGAGGGGCTTGCCGCGAAGGAATTGTGGCACGTTCTCCTACTTGCGCGTCGGTTGGTCCGTCCGGCGTTGGGAGCGCCAACCGTTGCGGGGCATCGGCCAGCACCGTGTCACTGGCCGGACAATCTCACGATTCCAGAATACTTCGAGCGGTGGGACGCGATTGAGCGCGCTGTGTCCACTGCCCGTGATCTCTTGCTAGAGCGCGGGGCGGCTTCCCGTGGTGGGGCCGGAACGCGTGGTGAACCGAGCATCGCGCAGGTCAATGCAGTGCGCGACGTGTGGCCCCGTGAACTGCCGTCACCCAGTGATAACGAATTGCGGGCCCTAGTGCGTGCCGCAAATCTCGCAGAATGGCCCGATGGTGGGGCCGGAGGGACCAATGAGTAAAGAAATTGCACCACCGCGCATCGCGAGCGTTCGCGGGGGAGGCTCTATGAGGACGCTGGCCCAACTACTGGCCGCTGCGCTGAAGGAAACGGCATGGACGCATGGCCACGACTCTGAGAACGTCGGGGAGCGGATTCAAGCGACCGCCGATTACCTCGAATCGCACGGCGTGACCGTCTCGGGGCGCGCCCTGAACACGCCAAACACTAACCATGTCAATCCATGAGTCCGGACTCGATGACACCGCGTTAGAAGCCGTACGCGAAAAGCGCCGCGCTTACGAACCATTCACGGCGCTGACCGATGAGCAAGTACGTCGGGGCGCGGCAGCATTGCAGCGTGAGTTAGGGGAATGGGGCTCCGACCGAATGCACGCACAATGGGCGCGCATCGTACTGACCGACACGGAAAAGCTGATTATCGAGGCCCGTAGTGGGGCTGGAACAGAGCGTCCCCAGACGATGGCCTATGACGGTTACCGTGGGACGTTGACACCGCTCTCCGATGCACTGGCGGGGATTCCCTGTGGCCACACGACGATGCTGCTCGGTGTTTATTGGATGCACTCGCTCCACATAACGGATCGCAGACACGAGTGCCTCAAATCGCCCCACGCATTCGGGAAGCATGAATGTCGGTGCGGGTACGCATGGTGACACCCCAAGAACGAAAAACACCTCGCCACGATCGCTCAGGAGGAACGATCTACACCGACCCCTCACTACATCACGGGGTGGCGGAGCCGTGATCGGTTACTCCAAGGTCACGGGGACGTTTTTCAAGTGCTGCTACTGTCAGCAGACCGCAGAACGGCATTCTCATAACCAGCGCGTGTGCGATCGGCCGACCTGTCGCAAGCGTCAGCGGCTCGCCCAGAACCACCGTCGTGCTACCAGCAAGCGGAAGGTACGCCAGAACAACGGCAAGTATGGGCGGCCGATCATCGCCCCGCTTCCCGCGCCGCGGTGTAGCTGTGGGGAGATCCTCAAGTTCGGGAGTGACCCACTGGTGGGAACGAGTGTGCAATGGTGCTCCCGGTGTGGGGAGCGTCCATTGACGCGCTATGGGGAGGTGAGGTACGACCAGCGCGATCGGGTCGCGCGACAGCTCGAGCGGCTGCCGTGATAGCTCGAACGCGACGCGCGTTGGGTTACGGCTGTGATTGAACTCACTTGGTTCCCCTGGCCACTTGTCCCGACGTGGCGCTACATCTCTGCAAAGACCAGACAGGATCGGTGGCCGTTTATTCGATTCCACTGGTTGGCCCTGCGGGTGACTTGGCCACCATCGGCGATGCTGTGACTGGTACGGCGGTGGGCCGCGCTGGTGGGCACGAGTGTGCAGGGGAAGTTCGGTACGACCGGCGCGATCGGGTGGAGAGACAAATCGAGCGGCTAGGGTGAGCGGCCAGGGGGGTAGTCTAATGGCAGGAGCCAGGTTTATTCAGATTTGCGCTGCTAAGTATGACCTATATGCGTTGGACGAAGCTGGCGGTGTATGGCACTATAAAGAACGGACGAGGCGCGTTCCTGATGAGAAGTGCGAAGAATATCAAACCGTGGTGTCTTGGGAACCGTTGACGATGAACCGGGGGCCGTTCACGGGTTGGCCACCAACTGAGGCTGAGATGGCGGCTAACGAAGTTGAGGAAATATTGAGGAATGGCTAGCGTTTACGACTTCGTGAGGTAGTCTTGGACGGCTTTCGGGATAGGGGATGTGCCGGCCAGCCAGCGGCGCACCGTGCGCGGATCGCGGATCAAGAGGGTGCGGGCGTAGGCGGAGGCGGAGAGGCCGGAGGTCCGCACGGCCTCACGCAAGAGGGCGATGTAGTTAACTGGCGCTGCGTTACGCATCTTGGCCCGCATGAGCGCCGCCAGGTATTGCTCCATCCAAGGAGGGTGCTAATTCCCAAAGCGTTTGCTTGAGATACTGTCGCCACCGGGGCTGGAGGTGATGCTCACTCCAACCGCAGGCCAGGGCATTGAGGGTATCTTCATATGCCTCGGCATCAAGCGCATAGAAGGAGTAGGGGACGTTCATCGGGTTAGCTCCTAGCGGGCCTCAAGGCCCAGAAAGTGAGGTACAAGTTACTTCCAATACTTCCGCATGGGGCTGTGGTAGTCAGGCCGGGCCCATGTGGGAATCTTGGTATGCAGGTAGCGCGTCAAAAACACCCAATCCGTCCAGCGCGATTGTGCTTCGGTTTTCTCGGCCACTACCCACCCCGGCTTCTGGGTGTAGTAGGTAGGGGATTGAGCCTTCCACCACATTGAGCCGTTGGGGCTGCGCTTTGGCCACTTCATCGGTGTATCCTCTGTTCGCTCGGGCGTCATTGCCCAGTCGCGTGAGTATCAATCTAGGGCATCTGTCCTGAGGCGCAAGCCAGAACCTTTCCCGTAGTGTCCCGACAGTGCTATATTGATTGAGCTGTATCGAGGGGGCCTTGAGACTCAAAGGAGATCTTGCGGATTGCGGCAGAAGCGGGCGCCGAGTTGCTTGGAGTCGGTAGCAAGTGTCCTGAAAGCGCGAGGCTTCTAATGGCTGTTTGGCGCATCCATATTGGTCGTAGCGTGCCTCAGAAACTCCGCGCGCAAGGATGGCAGGAGGTTGGAGGGCTGTCCATACATCTGGGGCGTGGAATCTGGCTTTTCCGTCTTGAATATGCTCCTGCACGCTCGTTTGGCGCGAGTGCTGTGATGCAGGGCAAGCGGTTGAGGGCTGTCGTCACAGTGACACACTGTCGCTGACAGCTGGTCTAGCTTCCTATAAGGAGTATTATGTTAACCCGCACCTCACGACAGTAAACCACTCACCAACCCTCACGATCCATCTCTCCCACCCGAGACCCCCCTGACCCCCCCTGACCCCCCTCGATTGAAACGGTGCACCCTCTTCTGAATACGCGCTATAATTTTAGGTTGAGTGTGTCCTTTTGACACAGGCTGGACCAGGGGAGAAACGGCTGGTAGATTGGGGGCGACAACGCTAACACCCAGGAGAACTGATGGCGGACAACCAGGATGTGAGTCGTATTGTCACCCAATTCACGTTGGCCCGCGAGACAGAGACGGCGCAGTTTCGAGTGATAGAGCCGCGATTTCTCGATGGCGTGGCGGGGAAATTGGATGAGTATGCTGAGGGGTTGGGAGACGGGGCGAGGGGCTGGGAAGACGAAAGCCGTGACGGAAGTGGGTTGCGGCGACTGCAAACCGAGGCAGGACAACTGGCTGCATTTCTCCGGGCCGTTGCCGAGACGTGGCGAACCCAAGGGATAGAGTGCGTCATTCCCGTGTCCCCCCAGCATTGATGCGGATTGAGCCCTTGCGGGACTACGTGGTGGTGACCCTCCGACCTGAGGCGGGCAACGGACGGGGGCTCGTCGTGGTGCGCACGGCGAGGAATGCCGTCCGCGAGGCGGAAGTCGTAGCAATAGGTCCTGAGTGTCGGGATATCCACATTGGGGACGGGGTGTTGATCAACCTGCTAGTGGCGAGCCAGATCAAGGACTCCTACCTCGTGCCCGAACCCACGATCTTGGGGACGCTCTAGTGGCACTCACCTATACCCATCCAACCACGGAGATGGACCTCTGCCTGAGCGGGGTTGATTGGGCGGTTGCGCAGTGCCTACGGCAAGACATTACTCCGACGCGACTCTGGATTTGTCCCGAGGACGTGGGGACGGTCAGCCGGACCCAACCACTCCATAACCGGCCCGAAACGTTCCTTGAACTAGTGTCAAGTCGGTATCACGTGCCGTTGGCGGTCGTCTGCACACGCGACCTGCCCCCGCACGCATGGGCGGTTGGCACTGATGGGCAGCCCTTCTACGGCAGCGGCGGTGCATGAGCCCAGCCCGCGGGCGCTGTCTCGTGCGGCGCGTGGAGACCGCTGAGTCCTTCGCGGGATCGAAAATCGTGCTGCCTGACGTAGTACGAGAGAAAATCGCGGCCCAACAGGTGGAAATCCTTGCGGTGGGCGCCGCAGCCTACTGTGACGATGACGAATGTAATCGACTTCACCAAGTCCAGTGGAAGCGCAAGCCCATAACGGGGGACCGTCCTTCACGGGTCCATGTGTTTACTGGCCGAGCAGGTGCATGGGCGCTCCTCGCCCCGCGGAGCCTGGTGGAGTGCGGGGATGACGACACCTACCTCGTGCAGCAGGACGACGTGCTCGCGGTCCTCACCCCATGATCCGCTGGCTCTGGACCTGCTGGCGCTTCGGCGTCCTTAGGCTGAATCTGGGAGCGTGGTGGACATGGCGACGGATTCAGCGCCAACGCCGCCGAGATGCACGGCAATGCGTGTGGCCGCTGCCACCGTCCCAAATACGTCAGAAGGCTGTCGTGGAATGACGCGCTCCCGCAAATCCCGAATGGCCCCCAAGACCCCTTCCCCCGTCGGCGCATAGACCCGCGCTACCCCCGCCTCCACCGACTCGGGACGATCCGTCACCCGACGAAGCACCGCACAGGGAACCCCGAGACAGGCGGCTTCTTCCTGTAACCCCCCTGAGTCCGTCGCGACCCCCAGACTCCGCGCCAAGAGTCGTAGCGTTGGGCGATAGGCCATCGGCGCCACCAGCCGCGCATTCAACGGGAGTCCGCTGACCCAACCCATCGGCAAGTCCTTCGCCACCCCGGGATGCACAGGCCAGACGATCTCCACCTCGGGATACTGACACGCCGCCTCATGGAAGCCTTCTAACACCGACTTGATGCCCCCCAAGCGCCATTCCCGTCGGTGCATCGTGAACAGGATCGTCAGGTCAGCGACTTTCACCGGCACCACATCGGCATACCGGGCAATCGCAGAAACAATCGGGTTCCCCGTCAACAGAATCGCCTCGGCAGAAACACCTTCCGCAATCAGATGGTCATAGGCGCAGAGGGTTGGGGCGTAGTGCCACGTAGCCAACGTGGTGATTTCCCGCCGGAATGCCTCCTCCGGCCAGGGATCGTCCAGACAGCCGGATCGTATCCCCGCCTCGACGTGCGCGAGCGGTATCCCGAGTCGCGCAGCAGCACGGGCCCCCACCACAGCCGACATCGTGTCGCCTTGGACCACCACGAGAGTCGCCCGATGGTCTCGGAGCGCGGCTTCGATCACGGGTTGGGCAGAGAGCGGCCACCGGAGGACTTCCCCCGTCGTCCGAATCCCCAAGGACTGGCTATCCGCGAGATCGGTCTCAGCGGGCGTCCCCGCGAGCAGGTCGGTATGTTGTCCGGTGGAAAGACTGACGAACGGGACGTTCCGCGCTTTGAGTGCTGCGGCGACGGCGCCAAGTTTCAATGCCTCGGGCCGCGTGCCCCACACCAGAATGAGCATAGCGAACAAGATAGCGTGGGAACCATCGTTAGACTAGATTACCGCCACATGGCCTCCAAGTATCTCACCGACGAAGAACGCGAAGCCCTGAAAAAAGTCTCGACTGGAGGCTTCCACGGGCGCTATATGGACCGCACCCGCCATGCCTCCACTGCCTGTTTCCATGCCATCAGCCTGAAGCAGTGGATGAAGAACTACGCCGAATGGCTCGCCCTCCAACCCGGTCGCCCTGGCAGACCCGAGAAGATAGCGGTCGCGAACCGGATGGCGCACGATAAGGTCTCCCTCAAAGCCCTCCGGCATCTGGAGGCGCGGCCCGACTTCCTAGAATACCACGACCGCTTCGCCGCCGGGGCCGTGACGCAAGCCCGGGCCCAGTTGGAATCCCAAGCCCCCTGGTATATGGACAAACACAAAGACGGACTGGAAATGGCAATCAAAGAGGGCGACTACAAAGCCATCCCCAACTACACCAGTCAGGTCTTGGAGCGCGTCTGGCCCCGCCGTGAGGAGCCGGTGGTGTCTCAGCAGATCACCATTCACATCACCCCCCGGCAACAAGCGGACCTCCTGGAACCAGCGGTCGAACTCTTGCCCGCCGAAATCGTCGAGGAACCACCTGACCCAGCCTGAGACTGCCTTCACCAAGGGCGACGCGCTCTGGACGCAATACCGTCATCGCGCCCAAACGGACCTGTATTGGTTCGCGTCGAGCGTCTTGGGCTATGGAGAGTTGATCCCCATGACCCCCGGCGCTCATGCCCTACTCTGTAAATTCGTGGAGCGGCAGACAGGCGTCCCGGCGTTGGATACGGCGAAGTATCGGAAGATTGAACTCGCGCGCGGCTGGGGGAAAAGCGCCCTCGTCACCCGCTGCTATACGATGCAACGCCTCCTCCGCAATCCCAATACAGCCATTCTGATTGCCAACGAAAAAGAACAGACCGCGGTGGATTTCTTGGCGGAGATCAAAGCCCACTTCGAGACCAATCAATTCCTGCGCGCGTTGTTTCCCGAGTTGATTCCTGCGGATTTCAAGGACACGACGTGGAGCGCGACGCGGATTATTCTCAACCGCCCCAACCCCCGCCCTGAACCCTCGATTGCCGTCATCGGTGTCGGCGGGACGGTCACGGGCGCCCACCCAGATTGCATCATCGTGGACGACGCGATTTCCCGCGCAGCGATGGAAAACGCGAGAGCGGGATCGTGGGACATCATGCACCAGGTCAATCGCTGGCTGCACCAGCTCGTCCCGCTCTTGAACCCGAACGCCAAGCCCTTTCCAGAGATCATCGCTATCGGCACACGTTGGTGGTATGGGGATTGCTATGAACACCTAGAGGAACACTTCGGGTATGGGGAGCGCCCAACGAAATATATGCTCCGTCTGAAACTCCCGACTGGTGACGTGCAGCAAGTGACGGCCTATCGCGTGGGAGACTTGGCGGTGTTCCGCCGCCCCGCCATCGAAGATGGTCGGAGCGCCTTTCCCGAGAAGTGGTCGCTCGACGACCTCGCCAAGATTCGCGTCGGGGATGAAGTCCTGTTCTCGTGTAACTACCTCTTATCTCCAACGGACAATCTCACGGCGACCTTCAAGGAGGCGTGGCTCAAGTATTTCGAGTGGCTGGACGACCAGACGGTGCAATTCACTAACGCGGAGGGCGCGAAGAAACTGTGGCGGACGCGCGACCTGGATACGCTGATTTTTGTAGACCCCGGCGGCTTTACCCAGCGTGGTGCCGACCAACGGGCGCGCGCGGCCATCTGCGTCACGGGCTCGACCGGCACCGGGGAACACTTGCTCCTCGAAGCGTACTCGGAGCCCGACACGTTCCTGGCCGCGATTCGTAAAGTCGTGGAATTCTGCACCCGGTACTCCCCCCGCAAATGCGTTGTCGAACTCGCGGGCCAACAGGCCGCCTTCATTGAGATGCTACGGAAAGCCCTCGCGGAGCACCAGCTCTTGGTGAATCTGGAAACCGTCACGCCGGGAATGCGCCAGAAAGAGCAGCGGATTCTTCAGTTAGAGCCCTGGTTTCAACGGGGGCATATCTATACGGGGCGGACGGCGGCGTATCACGAATTCCGCACGCAATACAGCCAGTTTCCCCGGGCGGCTCGCTTTGACTTACTGGATGCGCTATCTTATGCTCCGGGAGTGTGGAAGAAGCAACCGGGGGCGAGCCAGGTGAGTCCTGAGGACCGCCGCGCCCAAGAACTGTCCCTTTACCGCCAGCGTCGGGGGCTCCGTGCCTAACGATTATATTCGTTACGTCTTTTGCGAGACGTGTGGAGTCTGGATGGCAACGCCCCCGGTGAACCCAGAGACGCACGAACGAGTCTATGGGCACCGCATAGAGCGAAACGGCGAACCAACGCAGGAATTAAGAGCGGAGTGCCGTGCCGACCGTATTTGACGAAGATGCGCCCCTGACGAAACCGACGGACAAGTTGAGTCCGGCGCAGGGGTTTGCGTTTGTGGAGTCCGCGAAGTCCCAAGCCATCAAGAAGTGGAAGGAGTCCGATCATGCCCCTCAAGGCCGGAAGCAGCAAAAAGACAATCTCCGCCAACATCAAGACGGAGATGGCACACGGAAAGCCACAAAAGCAGGCCGTGGCCATCGGGCTCCGCGTGGCCGGTAAGTCGAAGTACCAGAACTCGCCCGACCGCTACGATGACAGCGGGTCTCTGCCTGGACGCCGGGAATATCACGCACAGCAAGAAGGACTCGTCGAGCCGAACACCAAGGGCACGCCCGTCGGCGGCACAGAGAATCTCCGTGCCGATGGCAAGACGAAGCAGGGCGCCTATCCCAGCACGCCGAGCGGCACGAAGAAGCAGCCTGCGGCGGTGGATTCCTACACGGACGATAGCGTATGAGTGACGTGGATGATTTGCTACAACATCTTCAAAACGACGATGGAGGGATGTGACCATGCCAGGCGCGCGACGGAAGAAAAAGGGGCAAACCCAAGTCAATCCGAGTGCGGAGATTCGCACCACGGGCTCGGGCTATTCCGTCTCCACGGGACCGGACAATTACGACGGCAGGGCCAATACCGCCGCGGGGAGCAAGTTGAATCCTGAGACGCCGACGCGAGCCACGGGTATTGTTGTCAACGTGAACGAGAAGTAGGGTGGCGGATCGCATTGTCTGGGGTGCCGGACGCTTAGAGGCGTTTGTCTCATGGGTGGACTTCGAATTGCTCGACGCCCAGCGGGCGCGCGATCCCCTGCTTCAGACGTGGCTCAAATGGCTCGCTCAGTACCGCGCGACCCCGAATCGCGGGGTCAAGTCGTTCCCCTATGAAGGCGCCGCGAACTTCGACCTCCCCGTGACCGCGACGGACGTAGACCAACTCTACGCCTCGTTCATGCAATCACTCCACGCTCCCGACAATCTCTGGACGCTGGAGCCCTTGAACGAACGCTGGGTCAACGCCTACAAGCCGCTCCAAGACTATCTGACGTGGCTGGACCAAAATCTCATCAAGATGTGGAATGTCAACAAGCGGGTGGTGTTGGAAACGACGAAGCTCGGGACGGGCATTTACAAGACTGGCTGGCTTTATGAGCGGCGCCCCGTCTGGACGTATGACCAGCAGGGCCGCCCGATCAAGGCCGACAAGATTCGCGGCGCTCCCACGGTGGATCATGTGCGCCTGGCTGATTTCATCCTCCCGCCCTACAGCTACGCCATTCAACCGGACGCCCAAGGCGGCGCCCCGTGGGTCGGGGAACGCTTCCGGGTTAGCCCGATGCAGTTGCGGAGTATTGCGAAGTCCTCCGAACCTTTCCTGCCGAACATCGAGCAGGCGGTCTTGGATCGGATCATCAAGTACGAGGAAGCGAACCAGCCCGAATACGACGAGGCGATTCAGCACGCGGACTTGGTGAAAACGTCCCAGAACCGCAATATCAATTTCGACACGACCGACAAGACGACGGGATCAGCCAAGACCACGACGACGATGCGCCAGGTGCGCGACATCGAACTCTGGGGGATTCACGCCCGCTTTGGCACGAAAAGCGCGGAGATGCAGGATGACATCGTGGTGTGGTATCACCAGCCGACGCGCACGGTCGTCCGAGGGGTGTACGCCCACTACAATCACGGCCAACGGCCCTACGACGCGATTCGCTACTTCCCCGCCGAAGGCTTCTATGGTATCGGGGTCTGCGAGCAGCTTGAAGTGTTCCAGACAATGGAATCCGATATGTTCAACTTCACCTGGGACAACGTGCTGTTGGTGAATTCGAGGATGATCGTCGCGCGGGCGGGCGCGAACATCGGTCCCGGGGAGCCAATTTACCCGTACAAGGTCTTCATTACCGATGGCGACGTGCGGGCAGACTTTGGAATGTTCCCGATGTCCGATGTCTACCCGAGTCTCCCGATGCTGACGGGGCAGATTGAGGCGCGCCGACAGGGCCGGAGCGGGATTGGCGATCTCCAACGCGGGAATATGGAGACGTTGCCCAGCCGCACCCCAGCAACGAGTGTCTTGTCCTTGCTCCAAGAGGGCAAACGGCGCCCAGATTTGACCATCAAGGATATGCGCTACGAAGGGCTTTCCACGGTGGGCCTCCGCCTGTTGCAACTCTCCCAGCAGTTCATGGGCTCTGTCGCGGATGTGGGTGGCCAACGACTCTTACAACTCGCAGTCTCGGCTCTCGGGATGCCGGAAGGCCAAGAGGCCGCCCAAAAACTGGCCACGCCCCTAGAAGATGCCGCCTTGGGGGTGGGGGTCTCGATTACCGCGACTTCGGGCTCGGCCAATAAGGAAGTCGAGAAGCAGGGCTACCTGTCGCTGTTGCAACTGACGGGGCAGGTCAGTCAGCAGGTACTGCAGTTCATGCAGATCGCCATGACGATGCCGGGGACGCCGATGGCGGCGGAAGCGATGCAGTCCATCAAGGCCCTGAAGGAGATCGAAGCCCGTGTCTTGGAACAGTACGACATTCGCAACCCTGAAAGCATTTTGCCGCTCGCGGTTGACCCGCAGCAAGGACAAGCTGGTGGGGCCCCTGGGGCTCAGCCCGGAGCAGATGGAGGCGCTGGACCACCTGCGCTCGATGCCCAACTGGCGGCACTATTCTCAGGCGCTCAGTCAGGTCTATGAGCAGCAACTCAGCGCGCTGATTCGGCCCCAGAATCACGATGGGTACTTGTTTCAATGTGGTGTTGTGTTCGCCCTCGAACGAGCGGCGACGTTAATTGACGACCTCCTGATTGCGAGGGATGCCCATGCCAAACGAGCCAGTGAACCCCCCCTCTCCGACGCCCGCCACGCCATCAACAGTGTCTGGTGGGACGCCTACCGAGCCAGCAAAAGCTGAACCCTGGCGCGCGGGGGCGGAAGCCCCAGCGTGGGCCCGTGGGAAGACCGGCGAGGAGATTCTCGCCATCACGAACCAATTTGTCGAACAGGTCGTGCGGCCGGCGGCTCCGGCCCCAGTGGCCCAGGCTCCCTCTGTCCCGACCGCCCTAGACCCCCAAGGGTATGTCACCGGGCAAGACCTCCTGAACGCCCAACAGCAGGCGGTAAGTCAGTTCGCGCCTACGTTGCAGCGCCTGGCGGAGCAGAATGCGCTCTCGACCTACCGCTTGGTGTCTAGCGATCCCAAGTATGCGGAGGTGTTTAAGAACTACGGTCCTGAGGTGTCCCAGTATCTCGCCCGGCTTCCCCGGGAGCAGTGGACAGTTGACATTGTGGAGGGAGCTGCTAAGTTAGTACGAGCAGATCATGTGGACGAGCTTGTGCGCGATGGCGCGCAACGCCTCATCCAGAACATGGAGCCGACGATCCGCCCGACGGGCGGGGGCGCGACTCCGCAAGCACCAAATCAAGACCTGTCGCTGAAAAGTGACAAACTCCCCACCGAGTGGCGCGACCGCGCGGCGAAAGTGGGACTCGATGAGCGCACGCTCGACGAGTTCTGCTTCGCGAACAACATCTCGCGTGAGCAGTTCTTCAAGACTTTCGAGCACGGCCTCATCGTCGAAATCGGGAAAGTAAAAGGGGCCTAGCACAGCGGGCCCCGCGACCAAGGGGGCCTGTTGAAAGTTCCACTCATAGAGGTAACGCCTCCCCCGGAGTTTGGGGAGGTCCATACCGATTCGCGATTCGGTGATCCCACCGGCGCGGACTTCGACCACACCTACGTCCCGGGCTTCTCCGACCTGCGTCGGGCGCGGGATGTCGCCATTGCGGAATTCTCCGAAGGCAAGCGTAAAGCGAAAGATGTCCCCACGCTGCCCGTTAATCTCCGCTGGGTGCGCGCGCAACGCGCCTCTGGTGAACCCGACAACACCAAGCTCTGGACCTCCCAGCAACGCGGCTACAAGCCTGTCACTGCCAGCCAAGTGGGGACGGAATCGTGGCTCAAGGAACTGCCGCTCGGTGCCGTCAAAGACGCCAATGGGATGATTCGCAACGGCGATACGGTGCTCTGTGTGGCGTCCGCGCAAGATGCTGGTCGCAACGAAGCTCGTAAAGCCGCTAAGACGACAGAGCGCACCGCCGCCGCCGAAGAGGGATTCCGCACTGCCGTCGCCAAGAGCGGGGTTAAGGGGATTGAGCCCACCGTAGAAGCGACGGTCGCCACGCCCAAGAAGGAGAAATAGCGATGCCACTCGGAATCATTCCGGCACGCGGCCCGTGGGAATACCGGCGCTCCGCTGTCACCACGCTGGCGGCAGGCCAGTTCCAGCGAGGGGATCTCGTGACGCTTGGCATTGGACGCCTGGCCTCGCTGCATACCAGTTCGAACAACACCATCGTGTTGGGCGTCGCCACGCACGACAGTCTACAGTCCTTGCCAGTGGGCTTCGCCACCATCGCGATCCCGTTGCCAGGCTGCACCGCCTACGTGGATACGCTGCCCACGGAGATTCGGTCGAATCTCTCCTGGGGCGAAGCGGGCTCCCTGATCTCGTTTGGGGGTCGGACTTCGACCTTCTCGAAGCTCGCGGCGTCCGTCTGGTCGCGCACGGTGGAAATCGTGACCGCCGATCAGCCCGTGAACAGTGCTGACAGCCGGATCGAAGTGGCCTTTATCCAGAACACGCTGCTGATGTACAGCACGTCGTCTACCTCGCTCTTGGTCTGAGGAGATACAATGACAATTACTCGCGCCCAAGCGCTGGTCCTCCTCGAACCCAAGTTGTCGGATATCTGGCACGAGGCCTATGCCGCGCGACCCGTGGAATACACGGCGTTCTGCAACATCCGGGACACCAAGAAAGCGACTGTCACGGATTTCAAGCTCTCCGACTTCGGGCCGATGCGGTTCAAGGGCGAGGGCGAGAACATCACGTACGACGACCCGCTCTTCGGGCAGACGATCGCCTACAGCCCCGTGCGGTTCGCGCTGGGCTATAAGATCACCGATGAGATGGTGAAGCATGAACTGTACGGGCAGGTGGAGAAGTTCGAACGGGCGCTGATGGCCTCTGCGATCGACTTGCAGGAGACCACGGCGGCCTTGCTCTTCAACAACGGCTTTGGGACGACCGATGCCGATGGATTCGATGCCACGGGCTTTGACGGCTTGCAAACCTTCTCGACGGCGCATACCCGGTTGGATGGGGGTGCCGTGATCCGCAATCGGCCCTCGACCGACGTAGACCTCTCGGTGACGGGGCTCCAGAACGCCATTGTCGATTTCGACAACCTGGTGAATGACCGGGGCCGTCCACAGAAGGTCGAGCCCCGGCTGCTCATCATCAATCCCGAGGATGTGTTCACGGCACGGGAGATTCTCCAGTCGGAATACAAGCCGGGGACCGCGAACAACGAGATCAACGCGCTCCGGGCAGAGAATCTGTCGTTCATGAAGTCGCACTACCTCTCCGATGCGGATGCGTGGTTCGTGTTGGGCGACCAGCACAACCTCCAGTTCATCTGGGAAGACCGGCCTCGGGGCGGCATGGAAGAGGACTTCGATGCCGAGGTCATCAAGCGCAAGGTGGTGGAGGGCCTTTTTGTCGGGCATGGGGAGTGGCGCGGCTGTTGGGGGACTTCAGGTGGTTGAGTTGTAATGGTTTATGTCTCTCTTGATTTCGTAAAGGAGAGATTGCAATAGCGGGGGATTAGATGTATCGTTCTCCGTATGACCACCGAGCGGATTTGTGCGTATTGCCGCGTGAGTTTGCCGCTGCCGCACCCAGGACGAGGCCGTAGACGACAGTTTTGCGGCGACAACTGTAGAGTCAAGTTCGCGTACCGACAGAAGTGTGGTACGGTGACAAATCGCGAGCGCCTTGAGCGTAGTCTTGGCTCGCCGTATGAGAAGCCGCAGTTGTCGGAGGCACAACAGGGTTGGTTGGCTGGGATGATTGATGGTGAGGGTTCAATTCTTCTCATCAAGCATTCTAAGCGTCGGTCGGGCAATGAAACGTGGTATTTCCATGTAGATGTAAGCATTGCCAACACCAACCGCGCCTTGATCGAACAGCTTGTGAAGGTGATTGGAAAGCGGTACACGACGGTACAAGAGCGCAGAGCGCCAGGTCCAAGAAGCAAGGTGCCGTTTGTAGTCATGGTTCGTAGGGTTGCGGTAGTGGACATACTAGAGGCGATTCATCCCTATTTGATCGCCAAACGGCAGCAGGCGGAGATCGCCATGGAGTTTTGTAAAATGCAGGATGTACTCCCGGTTCGCACGGCTCCATTGGAAGCGTTCAACGCCATGTTCATGGAATGCAAGGCGCTGAACAAGCGAGGAGTAGCGTAGATGCCCGTCAACACAGTGACCTTGGACCAAGGCACGGTTCTTTCGCAGGGCCTGAGCATCATCACCGCCGGCGACTCGGCGGTCTCGGCCTATGGGCCGATCATCGGGCGCGATGTGGCGGTCATTGCGCTGACCGCGCCTGTCTTTGAGTCGGTGCAGACGGTGTTCGCCGTGACTGGTGCTGCCGTGGGGGATGGTGTGCTGGTGGCTGGTCCATCGTCGATCTCATCCGATCTTCAGTTCAACGCATGGGTCAGTTCGGCGGGGAACGTTACGCTCCAATTTGTCAACTCGACGATTACTGCGATCGTCCAAACCGCGCAGACGTGGGGCGTGACGCTCCTGCGTCGGAGTTTCATCACGCGCATCTAGCAATGGTAGTGGAGTCCCTGTCGAGCGGGTCGGGCTCAACGGCCCGGCCCGTTTTCTTTGAGGAGAGGATGAGATGGCGAACTTCCCCAGCCAGTTTACAACGCTGATTCGGTCGGGATCGACCTCTACCAGCGCGCCTTGGTACGTCGGCGATTTTCGCCTGCTCACCATGTCGTTCGACTCCAGTTGGTCGCTCAGTGTCTCGCGCTTCACGGTGCAGGGCTCCAATGCGGATGGGTTGCAGGCGAGTGACTTGGGCGCCTCGACGAGCAACACCAACTGGTCGCTCGTCAGCGGGGTGAACATGATTGGTGTCACGCCGGGGATGGTGACCTTTGATCCGCCGGGCTATCGCTGGATTCGCGTTACGGTTGATCCAGGCACGCTCTATAGCGGTACGTCGGCGACGACGGTGGCCGTCAGCGGGGTGCGCTTCTAATGGCCGCGACGGCGCTCATGATCGATACGGGGAAGACCAAGGGAACTGGAGGCACGACTACTAATGCCTTAGGTCCATTGGCTGGTCTTACTGTGACCGTCACTGTGAACACCAGCAAATGAGATGGCTGCGGCGGTTCCTCGGCGACGAGCGGGGCGCGGCCTTGTGGTTCCCCTTCTCCTGGGCGCCTGGAGCGGTGGCCGGGGGGGGGGGGGGGGGGGGG
>ERZ1292632.2046-Hain-H43-01um-R2-2046-length-17746-cov-6_pt1 | contig 17746 bp, 26 predicted proteins | sample MGYA00564407_ERZ1292632 | MGnify/ENA primary metagenome ERZ1292632 (study PRJEB36523, sample SAMEA6512637) | groundwater metagenome | collected 2019-01-08 | study: AquaDiva: Metagenomics assemblies of 32 groundwater samples | reverse complement strand
CAGCGTCTCCATCCGCGCCTGAGCATCTGTGCACACCCAGCGCAGTCTCCGCTTCACGTATCGCATCGTCCACCCTTTCCGCCCCGCAGGGCAAGCCAACAAAAAAACAACGTGCAAGTGTCGTGCCACGCATCAGCTGAAACGGGCCGGGAAACTGCAACCACAGACCGACAAAAGAGATAAGAGGGGAATAGGGCGCATTCGCAATTTGCAAGCCCTTGGCGTTTATATCGTTTCGTGACAAAATCTGGCGACAATTCGCGGCATTGACATTTTGCGGCGCGCCTCCCTCCGCAGCGGCCCAGCAAACCGCGTCCAAGGGCCGTCCCAGCCACGATCTCGCCGCCATCGCGTGATAGTGCCCTTCGGCATGTCGCGGCGTCCACAGCGCGCGCTAGGCCTGTTGGCTCGGCTGGACGCCCGCTGTACAGAAAATGTACAGTTGCGGGGCGTAGTATGGGGGCGAAAGCGCCAAGCGCACCTGTACAGCATATGTACAGATAGCACGCTGGCATTTTCGGCCGGCGCCGAAAACGGCCCGCAGAGCACCGCAAAAGCAGGGTCATACTCGTATGCGCCATACTGCGTGCAGCATAGGCTAACGTGAGTCTCGGCAGGGAGATGCAGGAATGGCGGTGCTCGGCAGTCAACGGCACGACAACGCCACCTGGCCTGGTGGCCAGGGGCTTGAGCCAGACCCCCCACCCCTGCGCGCGCATGGGACCACGAGTTACTAACCCCCTGTCGCCACTACGCTTATAGGTTCCGTTGCAATTCATGCGAAAAGTCCGAGAAAGTGCCGATAATAGGCTTGTCCTCCATGATTGTGTGGAGTGGGGTAATGCTGGGAATGCGAAATACTGGCAATTAGGCGTGTGTGTGGGGCGAACCGGTGTCAAGTTGTGGGAGGACAAGTGTATGATGATTACGAGGCTATCAAACGTGCGGGCGGATGTGGCGCTTGGTGATCTGAATCCAGGAGACGTGGTTGAGTTGCGTTTGGGCGCCGGGCTGTACGTGCGCGGCGAGGCGGGTTCGGCCGTAAACAGCATTGTCGAGATGACGCGGTTGCGTGACGGGGCGTGGATACGACAGTGTAGGAAGGAGGACCGCGTGTACCTTGTCAATGGCGCGTATGTCGAGTCGCGGGTATGAGCGCGGCGCGAACCAGTGCAGGCGGTCCGTATGGTGCTGGCGGGGTGCAGGTGTGGCCTGCGGGTCCGGTTGCATATGGTTGTGGGCGGTCCATGACGGCCTGGCAGCAAGAGGTTGAAGCAGACTATGGCGTGGCATGGTTTCGTTCGGAGTGCAGGCGGTTGCGGTCGAAGCGGGGGGGGGGCGGGGATGACACACGTAGACGAGCGCATGGTACTCGAGAGGATGGGCGTGTTGTGGGCTATGCACGGCACCGGGGCTGGCGTTTATCACCCGCCCGCGCCACCCAGGACGGTGACGGAGGAGGACCGGGTGACTCGTAGCGCGGGCATGGCGCTGGACGATCAGGAGGACAAGATACGCCGCGCGTATGCCGCCGGGTACAAGGCGGGCTGGCGCGGGGCGGTTGAGTGGTATTCGGAGGAGCGAGCATGAGAAAGCGCGCAAAGTTGCGTTCAAGCCTGCACGGGGCTGGCGGAATCTGCGCGCGGCTTGAGAGCCTCGAGCGGGCGGTGTCGGAGGTGCAGGGGGTCTACGGGCGAGTGGCGAAGCTTGAAGGGATCGCCGCCAAGTCGTTCGATGACGTTCGGGACGCCGCAAACGGTGCAGTGGGACGCGCCATAAACGTAGACCTTGGGCCACACCTCAAGAGCATCGAGGACCGGATACCGCTGCCGGCAGACTGGCTGGATCGGGCGAAGTATCTTATGGCGCGTATGGAGCGTGTGGAGTCGGAATGCACGATGTTGCGCCGTCGTGTGCGGCGACTGACGAAACTGGTGCTCAAGTGAGGAAGCGATCTCCGCGTCATTGCCGTCGGTGCGGGTGTCGGCTGCGGTCGAACAACACGGAACGTGACAGGTTGTGTTGGCCGTGCTGGTGGGCGAACGCGAGGCGGGACGCGGCGTTTCCGCAGAGGGGGTCACTGTGAGGGGTTGGGTGTCGAAAGGCGAATAAGGGTGGCGAATGTCTGATGGCGTGATGCCCTTTGAGGTGTGGCGGATCGTGGATGACACGGCGCGCCGAATGAGGGGTGGGGACTGGGATTTGGTTCGGTGGGCAGTCGCGGTGGGGCCGTCGGAGCATGAGATGACGACGATGTATCGGAGGTGGATTGATTTTGCGGGCGTGTCGCAGGCGGGCACGGTTGCGTTTTGGGCGGCGCTGAGGCTGCCAGCGGTACAGGAGATGCCTCGTGTCTGACGCCCCGCAGCCCGTGGAGCTTGTGCCGCCAGTACCGCCCTTGCCGCCGAAGCGCAAGCTGGGTAGGCCGAGGAAGGGGGAGATTCGCGGCGGCATCACGAAGGCGACGTTTGCGGGGAAGAGGGCGACGGTGCACCAGTCGGTGGAGTGGGTGTTAGGCAACTTCATGCTAATGGACGTTACGACGGATGATGCGCCGTGCGCGTTTGCGTGGACGTATCTGATGAAGGCGCGGGAGCACCCGAAGTTGGCGGAGTACCTGTTCACGAAGCAGATAGACCGGATGCTGCCGAACAAGACGGAGCTTTCGACGGCGAACAAGGTTGAGGATGACGGGCGGGACGTGCTGAGGACGCTGACACGGCTGAGGGCGCAGGCGCGGGGAGACAAGGAATGACCAAGGTGGGACGCCGGCGCGCACTCGAAACGATTGCACTGCACGTCTGGCCACCGCGCGCACTGCCGCGGATGACGCGCGATCAGTTGTTGGAAAGAATCGGGGAGGTCGTGGAACGCTACGAGGCCGAACACGACAACCACGCGATAGATGTGGCAGTCTTTTTTCCGGCGCAGCGTGCGTGGCGGTGGAACGGCGAGCGTTTTCAGCAGTTCTCCAGGCGGGCGAAGGGCGAGGAGGCGTCAGGATGAGCGACGAAATCAAGGACTGGGATGTCGTGGCGTGGGATGACCCGAGATTGGCGTCATGGGGCTTCCACGAAACCGCGGAGAGTGTGTGGCCAACGCCAGTCGTCGAATGGCGCGTTTTGGAGGGCAAGCATATCACTGTCAAACTGCCATACGGGCCCCCGTGGTGGCGTCGCCTGCTGTGCCGAGTAGTTCTTGGGTCAACGTTTCGCAAGCTGTAGCGGCAACCGGCCAGTTGCCATAGAGAGGGCGCTATGCGGGGCGCGATCGTGAAGCGTGGACACGCCGTTCTACTCGATGGTGCCGAAGGACTTGGCGGGCAATCTCGCGTGGCGCGAGAAGCTTGTCCTTGAGGGGGACTGGGACAAGCGGGCCGCTCAAGATATCTGGATTGCGTGCAAGCGTGACTTGCTGTTCTATATCAATTCGTTCTGCTGGCTCTTTGAGCCGCGCGCCAAGAAGGGCGCTCCGAAACTCAGACCGTTCATCACCTACGACTACCAGGACGAGACGCTTGGGACCATCGCGGATAACCTTGGCGTTCAGAACATACACTGCAACAAGTCGCGCGGCATGGGCGCGACGTACATGTTCATTGTGGCGATGGAGCATCGGTGGCACTTCTTCGACTATGAGACGTTCCTGTGTATCTCGCGCGTCGAAGACGACGTAGACAAGACAGACGATCCGCGCAGCATCTTCTGGAAGATAGACCTGCAACACCAGTACCAGCCAACGTGGCTGCTGGGCTTCGACACGCAGACGGCGCCGAACAGGATGAAGTTGCACCTATTCAATCCGCTCACGAACAGCACGATTGACGGCATCTCTACACAGGGCAATGTGGCGCGTGGCGACCGCAGAACCGCGATCTTCATGGACGAATTCGCCGCGGTGGACCCGACCGATTCGTACCGTATGTGCACGTCGGCCCAGTACGCGAGCGACTGCTGCATTTTCAACTCGACGCCGCAGGGTATCGGCAACGCCTTCTACGACCAGAGCAAGCCGGATGCGGCGGGGGCCAAGATAGAACTGGCGTGGTGGAGGCACCCGGAGTTCGGCAAGGGCGTGTATCTGGACGAGCAGGGCAAGCGGCGGTCTCCGTGGTACGATTTGCAGCGCCGGCGCGCAAACCACCCGCGTGAGATATCGCAAGAGCTTGACATGTCGTTCCTGGGGTCCGGCGACATGTTCTTCAACGCGGCGGCTCTGGACGATCACGAGAAGGCGCACAGTCACGCGCCGTACAAGGTGGGCGAACTGGACTACGACAGCCAGAGCTTGCAGCCGATGGGGTTCAAGGAGTCGCCGTTCGGGCGGCTGCACCTGTGGATTCTGCCGGACGCTCGGGGCAAGCTGCCTGGGGACAGGGAGTTCGTGGCGGCGTGTGACATCGCTACAGGGACTGGGGCGTCGGATTCGGTTATCACCGTGGGGGACAAAAAATCGGGCGAGAAGGTGGCCGAGTTTGTGGCGAACCGGCTGAGGCCAGACGAACTCGCGTGCATGGCGGTGGCACTCTGCCGGTGGTTTGAGGGCGACACGGCCGGGGCGCTGTTGAACTGGGAGTCGAATGGGCCAGGTCGCGCGTTCGGGAACCGGATAGTGGAGTCTGGCTACCGGCGAATCTGGTACCGGCGCGAGGAAGGGCACATTGCGAACGACGTGACGGACATACCGGGCTGGTTCACGTCCAAATCCAACAAGAACAGCCTGTTGGGCGAGTACAACCGGGCGCTCGCCAGTTCTTCCTTCATCAATCGGTCCAAACCGGCGATAAGGGAGTGTCGCGCGTATGTGTTCCAGCCGAACGGTTCGGTGGAGCACAGCAAGGCGATGGCAGACGCGGACCCGTCCGCGACCGGCGACAACCACGGCGACCGCGTGATAGCTGACGCCTTGTGCTGGTGGACAATGAAGGGGCGGGAAGCGAAGATCGAGAAGGAGTTTGTCATTCCGGTCGGCTCCTTGGCATGGCGGATGCAGTTGCACGAGCGGGAGGAACACAAGGGAGATTGGTGGTAACAACCTGATTGAGTGGACTGCGGGGGCCGGCCAGCTTCCGCTTTTGCACCGAAAGAACGCGCCGTGCGGGGCCGCATACCCTGTACGGCGTTTTCTTTTGGCTTCGAGGCATTGCGTGGACGTAGGCGACCCGAAACAGGCAACCAGACTGCGCAAGGCGATGAAGTGGAGTCGCCAGCAGCTTGACCCGTTCCGCACCGCGCGGGTCTCGGCCTTCAAGCAGTACGTCGGGTTCAACTATAGCGCCAACGGTTCGAGCGACAAGGTTCCCGTCAACCATCTCTGGCAGGGCGTGTCAACCTGGCGCAGGCACTTGGTGGCCCAGAATCCGCACGTGCTCGTCTCGACGCGCGAGGCGGCGCTTAAGCCGTCTGCCGCGAAGTTTGAACTGGCGATGAACCAGGTGCTTCACGACGCGGACTTTGAGCGGACGCTGAACGTGGCGGCACTGGACGCGCTGTTCGCTGTGGGCATCTTCAAGGTCGGCATTACGCCGAAAGACGCCGTGGATATTGACGGCATTCAGCACGTGGTCGGGATGCCCTACTGCGATGCCATAGACCTTGACGACTGGGTACACGACATGACGGCCCGCTCGCCGGCGGACATGGAGTTCTGTGGCAACCGCTACCGCGTGCGCTTGGACTATGTTCGAGACGCGGGAATCTTTGACGAGGCCGCGGTGGACCGGCTGGCGGCGCAAGTGAAGTCCTACGACGAGGACGGCAATAAGAGGCTCAAGAATCTCGGCCAGGGCGACGACGACTGGAACCCCGAGAACGAACCGACCGACCACGTTGAACTGTGGGACGTTTGGTTGCCGCACGAAAAACAAGTGGTGACGTTCGCGGAGGACGGCGATACGCCGCTGCGCGTCGTTGGTTGGAAGGGACCGCGGGACGGCCCATTCCGTATGCTGTCACTCGGGGACGTGCCGGCCAACACCATGCCGCTTACCCCCGTGATGCAGTGGCGTGACATGCACGACCTGCTGAACCGCGTCTTCCGCAAGCTGGGCCGGCAGGCCGAACGGCAGAAGACTATCACGGCGGCACGGGCGGGGAACGAGACCGACGCATCGCGCATCCAGTCCGCAAGCGACGGCGACATGATTGCGGTGGACGATCCTTCCGGCGTGAGGGAAATGAGGTACGGCGGGGCTGACCAGATCGGCCTTGCATTTTACCTGCAAGGCAAAGGCTCAATGTCGCAACTCATGGGCGGCCTGGAGGTGCTGTCCGGCACGTCGCCCATGACTGATACGGTTGGCCAAGAGGCGATGTTGCAGAAAGCCGCCAACAAGACACTCGAAGAGCTACAGGACCGCGTTGTCGCGTGCACGCGGGAGTTGGTCAAAGACATCGGCTGGTACGTGTGGAATGATCCGCTGACCAGCTACGCGCTGACGCTTCGCATACCGAACTCGGACCTTGAGATACCGGTTGAGTTCACACCAGAGGACCGCAGCGCGAATTTCTACGACTACGTGCTCGACATCGAGCCGTATTCGTTGCAGGCGTCGTCTCCCGGCCAGCGATTGCAGGCGCTGGTGCAGACGTTCCAGACGTTCATCGTGCCGCTGGCAGCGCAACTGCAAGCCCAGGGCATGGCCGTTGACCTGGAACAGGTACTACGCCTGATTGCCCAGTACGGCAACATGCCGGACCTTGAGCGCATCCTGCGCTTCGAGCGTCCACCGGACAGGTTTGGCGAGGGCGGGCAGCGGGCCCAGCCGGCGATTCAGGCGCCGCAGAACACGAATCGAACCTACACGCGAGTCAACCGGCCCGGCGCGACCGCGCCAGGGCAGGAGAACACGCTGGCACAGATTCTTGCGGGCGGGAACCCACAGCCGAAGGAACGGGCGCAACTGGAAAGGGCGGTAGCGTGATGACCGGAGATCCCAAAACGATGATGGCCAAGGGTAAGATGATGATGACCCAGGGCAGGGCCATGATGGACACGGCGCGGGCAATGAAGAAAAGCCGCGACCCGGAGGGCGTGGCTGCCAACGCCACGATGGCCGCGATGCGGGCGAACCGGGCCGGGCAGATGCAGCGCGGGGGGATGTAGCAATGCCCTGGTACGACTACTCGTGCGCTTGTGGGCAGACTTCGAGCCAGTTCAGGCCGATGTCGGAGTTTCGTGCACGCCCGCGCTGTGATCAGTGCGGCAAGACGATGGAGCGCAACATTGCGGCCGAGCATGTAGACCACTTCCATAGGCCGGGCTTGTGGCCGCAACACAGCCTTGCGGCGGCGGTGCACCCTATGGACAGGGTAGCGGCGATGGAGGCGGCGACGGCTGGCGGGGTGCGGACAGATTTCGACTCGGACGGCAGACCCGTCTTTGAGTCGCCGAGGCACAAGAAGCAGTACCTCGAAAAGGTGGCGAAGATGTACGACCGGGACGGTGGATACACGGCAGCCAGGAGACACCCATGAGTGATGAAGCGACCACGGCGGAGGCCGGGTCCGAGCAGGAAGCGCCGGCGACTCCGGCGATAGAAGCGGCACCCGAGACGCCGGAGGAACCGGCAGCCGAGGAAGCGCCGGCGGAGGACGGGGCAGAACCGGCAGAGCCGGAAGGCGAGCAATCGGCGGAACCGGAAGCGGTTGAACCCGCCGCCCCGGAGGCGCCCTCGCTGCCGCCCGCTGCGGTGGCCCGCGCGGTGCAGGCGGGCATGAGCATTGAAGAAATTCTGGAACACGACACCCCGGCGGCGCTCGAAAGAGCCTGCGCGCTGCTTGAGCGTCGTGCTCCAAAGGGCGAGGCCGGTGCTGTACAGCGCCAGCAACCCGCCGAACCGCTGGAGTTCAAGCTGGACTTCACAGACCCGGTAACGGGTGTGGACATACCCGAAGACCAGATGGACCCGGTGATGATGAAGAACCTGAAGGGCATGGCTCAGGCGGTGAATGCGATTCAGAAGGCAGCCCTGATGCGCATCAACGACCTGCGTTCCGGTCTTCGGGCGATCCAAACGCAGGCACATGTGGAATGGCTGGACGGCGCGATTGCCGGGCTGGGCGAGCAGTATCAGGGCATCTTGGGCAAGGGCACGATTCACGACCTGGACCCCAGGGGTGCTCCGATGCAGGCCCGCATCAAACTCGACAACGCAATGGCGACGATTGCCAGCGGGTACGTTGCCCGCGGCCAGCAAGTCCCGAACAAGAAGGTGCTGCTGACGCAGGCCGTAAACATGACCTTTGGCGACCACGCCAAGAGTCAGGCCCGCAAAGAGGTGGCGGCCAAGCTGGACGCTCGCGCAGGCCAAATGACGGCGCGACCATCTCAGCGCGCGGCAACGCCACCGCCACAACTGACGCCGGACGAGGAAGCCCGAGCAGCCGCACGAGCGGTCATGGCCAAGAAGGGGCTTCTGAATTCGGAAGACACAACCAAACCGAAACGGAGAAAGTGAAGATAGCACATGGGATCACCATCGTTTGAGGACATCGTTGACATTGCCCAGGCGACGGAATCCGCGTACTACAAGCGCGGCGGCGTCACGGACCTGACCAGCGACATCCAGGAGTACTACGCCCTGCCGAAGCTGCTGACCGAGGAAAAGGTCACGATTCAGGACGGCAAGGACGTGCGGTTCAAGCTCATGTTCGACGACAACGGCGCAGGCAGGTGGACGCAGTTGTACGACGTTGACCAGTACAATCGCAAGAACGTGCTGGCGGAAGGCGTGGCGACGTGGACACACTTCAACACCAGTTGGTCCATTGACACGCAGGAAGTGGACTTGCAGGGCGGCGAGACCAAGATCGTTGACCTGATGAAGACTCAGCGCGACGGCGCGCGGATTTCGGAAGTCAAGATGGTGGAACGGGCGTTCTGGGCTGCGCCGACCAGTTCGGCTGACCTGGACCATCCGTGCGGCGTGGCATACAGCATCGTCAAGACTGGCTCCGGTACGGGCAGTTTCGCCGGTACGGTGCCGTCCGGCTGGACGACGGTGTACGGCATCACGCCGAACACTGCCGCTGGCACCGTTGGCGCTCGCTGGATGAACTGGTGTTTCGAGTACGGCACCGCTGTGATTGACGACGAGGTGGATAAGGTGGCTGTGGCCATGAAGAAATGCGGCTTCCGCCCGCCCGTCAGCGGCATGGCGACTACGGCGCGTGCGGCGGGCCAGCGCTTTGGCCTCTACACCACGTTCGACAACTGCCGGAGTCTCGAAAAACTGGTGAAGGACCAGAACGACAATCTCGGCAACGAGCTTGACATCGTTGACGGCACGGCGCGCATCCGCAAGGCGACGTTGAACTGGGTGCCCGAACTGGACGACAACACCTCGCACCCGCTGTACGGGAAGGCTCCGATCTACGGCATTGACTGGAACTCCTTCTTCGCGGTGGTCAAGTCGGGTTGGTGGAGGAAGCCGACGGGACCGCGGCAGAGCACGCAGCAACGGCTCGTGATCGTCTGTGACTACGATACGACCATGCAGTTCCTCAACGTGAACCGGCGGGCGTCGTTCGTCGGCGCGACGGCTTAAGCGCAGACGCGCGAAAGGAGAATGCAGCAATGAGTGCAGACCTTGTGAAAGTTGAGAGCAGCGCAACTGCGGCGACCTACGGGCCGACTCCGGCAATCTGGACGGGGTTCAACCTGGAGGCCATTCGCTGTGACCCGTCAAGGGGCGCGTTGTGGGAGTTTAACGGCAGGGACATGGGGTTCCTGACCGCGAACGCCGTGGCCGGGCCGGGTTTTGCCAGCACCGGCGTAACTCAGGTTGGCGACTCCGTTGCTGGCGGCGGCGTGGTCGTGGGCGTGGACACGGACAACGACGCCATTGTCATCAAGCAGGCCGCGTGTCCGTTCTACCTCGACCTGGGGAAGGGCAAGTTCGCGTTCGAGGCGTGCGTGAAGTTCAGCACGATTGCGAACACGATCAACGGCGCCTTCATCGGACTGTTGGATGCGGTGGCCCCATCGGCGACCGTGCCCATGCCCGACGACGGCACGTTGTCCGACAACAATATGGTCGGGTTCTGGCGCCTTGAGGGCGACGGCGACAGGTGCGACACGACCTACACCGCCAACGGCATAGCCCGCGTGATCGTGGCCGCGGATGCCGTGACCCTCGTGGCGAATGCGTACATTCGGCTCGGCATGACGTTTGACGGCGCCGTGCTGACGTTCTGGGCGGACGGGGTGAAGCTGGCAACCACCAAGACCATCCCGACTGCGGACGGCACGGACTTCCCGAACGATGTGTACATGGGCGCTTGCATCGCACTCAAGAATGCGAGCACGACCGGCACTCTAGGCATCATGTGGGCGCGTGCTGCGCAGATGTACTAAGGCAACTGAGAGGCGGGGATGGCCGGCGCGGGCTGGCCCTCCCCCAAGGTGACACATGGCCGAGTCAACGTTGACGCTGGGGTACCCCGAGTTCCAGGTGGAAGTCGCGGACTATCTCGGTTTCGACACAACCACGGCGAACTGGGATGCCGCGACCACGGCGCGCGTGGACCGCATCATCCAGAGCGGCTTGCGGCAGTTCTATTTCCCGCCGCCGATACCTGGACTGCCGCGCCACGAGTGGTCGTTCCTCAAGGCGGCGCGCGGCACCATCACGCTTGCGGCCAGCGACTATGCCTACGACATGCCAGACGACTACGGCGGGCAAGAGGTCGGGTTCACGTATGCCGCCACGGATTACGTGTACCATACCGTCCCTATCGTGCCCGAGGGCACGGTGCTGGCGCTGCGGTCTGGCGACACGGCAGAGTCGGACCCCAGTTGCGCAGCGATCCGGCCCAAAGCCAGCACGGGCGGGACCACGGGACACCGGTTCGAGGTGATCTTCTACCCGACCCCCTCGACCACGCGGACGCTGACGTACCCGTACAAGGTGTTGTGCAACAAGATTGCCACGGGATCGCCCTACGCGCTGGGCGGCATGAACCACAGTGAGACGATCAAGGCGAGTTGCCGCGCGGTGGCCGAGCGCGAGAAGAATGACGACCGTGGCGTGGAGTGGACAAACTTCACCGAGCGCTTGCTGGCGTCAATCCAGCAGGACCAGCGCGAGCACAGTCCCCACCGCTTCGGCTACAACGGGGACCACAGCGACAGCCGGGGCTGGCCGCACAACCACGAACTGGTAGTCACGGTGAACGGCGTAACGCCGATTAGCCCGACGTAAGGAGAAGACAATGGACAGGACGCAACCGGCTTCATGGGCGCTGATTCGCGCGACAGAGAGCACGGACACATCGTTGACCGACAAGGTGGCGACCATCACGAAGCCCGTGAACGATGGCGTGGTGGCCGTGGGCTCGGACGGGCGCGACACGCTGGAACTGCTGCCCCTTGCCACGGCTGGCGAGAACGACACGTTTGCCATCCGGGTGATTGGCTGGCGGCAGGTGCTGGGCCTGTGGGCGCCGACGCCGCTCTGTACGGCCAACTGCATCGCCTGCGCAAAGGTCGGCGTGGCGGGGCAGGCCGTTGTGGCGACGCAGCGGTTCTGTGACTCCATCACGGTCACAAGTGGCATCGGGGTCACGCCTTCGGTTGCGGCCGATACGATTGCGGAGTTGTTCGTGACGATCAGCGGCTACGACCGCGTGGAAGTGCTGTTCGACACGACCGCCGCCGGGACAACGGGCATGAACGCCCTCTACGTGATGTACTAAGGAGCGACCATGCGAAGTTCAGGCGCACATGCGAAGGCCCTTGACCAACTGCTGATGCTGTTGAACGGTAGCGGGCAGATTGCCCTGGCGACTTCCGTTCTGGATGCGGCCTTGTCGTCCAACGTGCCGCTGAAAAACGCGGCCAACGTGTTTACCGCCGGCCAGACCATCAACGCGGCGACGGCGTTGACGCTGAGCGACGCCGCGGGTACGGGCAACGGCACTATAACGACGGTGGCCGCGAAAAATCTACTGTTGAATCCTGGCGCCGGCGGATGGGTAAGTATCACGCCCAGTAATGCAGTGAGTGCCCTCGACCTGTACCAATCCAAGGCCAGCACGGGGAACACGGCGGGGCAATCGTCGCTGCGGATTTCGCGGAACGGGTCACCCTACCCGTATGATGTGTGGTTCAACGGCGGGCTGAACATCGCCACGTGGCTTACAGTGTCAGGCCACAGCACGGGCAGCGGTGATAGCCAAGTACTCACGCTGCCGTCGAACGATGCGGGGATGGTGCGCATCTTCGCGGATGTGGCTGGGCCGTGCGTGCAGACCTTGAGCAACGACAGCCTGAGTCCGGTGATTGAGGTCCTCAGCAACGATGCCGACCCGAAGTACAAGTTTGCGGTCGGCGCAACGGGCGACCTCTTTTGGGGCAACGCGACAAAAGACGTGAACACGGGCGGCGCGTTTACCGTGGCCGTCTCGTCCAACGTCGTCACAGTGGACACGATTTGGGCGCACGGGCTGGTTGTGGGTAGCCCGGTCACGTTCTACGGCTTCACGGTCAACAGCTTTCTGAACGGCATAACGAAGTTGGTGGCGACGACGCCATCGGCCAACACATTCACCGTGGCGCTGACGCAGGCCGACCAGGGCGCAACGACAGAAACCGCCGTGGGTGCGAGCATCAAGGGCGGGTACGACGTTGGCGTCCGGCGCACTGGCGCGGGTACGCTGGCGTTGACGGACGGCGGCACGGGCAGCGGCACATCGTTGACGGCCACGACGTTCGTCGGCGCGCTGACCGGCAACGCGACGACGGCGACGACGGCGACGAACGTGACTGCGGCAGCCGAGGGGACGGACACGAGTTGCTATCCGGCGTTTGTGACGGCTGACAGCGGCGCGCTGGGCATCAAGACGCACGCTTCGTGGACGCTCGATGCGAGCACGGGGACAATGACCTTGCCCGGTCAGTTGAATCTCGGCGGTGTCTGTAACGGGAATAATAAACTGGTGCAGATGCAGAATGACGCCGTCGCAGCGGCAGCGTCCGAGTACACCGGTTTTCAGATGCCGTCCTACGGGACGGCCAGCGCTGTCAACATCGTCGGCAAGACGATGATCGAGCAGCGGCAGACGCCTGCATGGGACACGGGCACGGCGGCGTCGAAAACGCTGAAATGCCAGACACAGTTCATCCCGTCGTCCGGCAATCCCGCGAGCGGGCGGTATGCGATTTTCCTGGACGCCGCCGGTGGCGCTGGATACGTGGAGCGGTTCTCTGTTTCTGACACGGGTACTGTGACGGCGGCGACGTTTGTGGGCGCGCTGACAGGTAATGCCACGAACGTAACGGGCACCGTGGCGGTGGCGAACGGCGGGACGGGGCAGACGACGCATGGCAGCACGCTGCTCATGTATGTGGCACCCAAGGTTGTGCAGACGACCACGGACGATACGACCGTCTTTACGTACACGATTCCGGCAAACACGATGACCGCCGTGTGCAGGGTGCGGGTTGTGTTGGACTATGAGTTCCTCGCCGGTGCCGATGTGACTTACACCCTTACGGCTGGCGGCACAACGGTAGCATCCTGGCATGATGTAAATGCACTCAGGCACTGGGAACTGGATATCATACGCACTGCGTCCGGCGTGCAACATGTCGCCAGCCGTCATCTTATGGCGACGGCCATAGGACATGACAAGGCGGACACAACGGTGGCCGACAACGCCACGTACACGATCACGCTCGTTCTCAACGGCCCGAACGCGAGTGGTGACTGGGTGTTTCACGGCGGCACGGTGGAGTTGACCAAGTGAGCGAGGACTGGAAGCGGCAATACTTCTTGGTGCTGGGCGTGATTGTGGGCGTGGCGGTTGTGCTGTTGCTGCGGTGGGCGTGCGGATGAGCGAAGCGAAGGAACGCACTGACCTAATCCGCTGGTGTTACGAGGCCGGTGGTGTGTCTGCCAGTAAGGTCGCTGCGATGTTGGGACTGGACCTTGAGGCGTGGCGGGCGCTGGGATGGGCACAAGACGTGACAGAAGCGATGCGGCTCACACTGGAAGTGAGGAGATTAGAACAGCGCTTAAGCGTGTCAAGGGAGTCGCTAGACCAAATACTACGCCTGTGTGAGACGTGCCCAGGAAGGGAGATGCGAACACATGTTTCTCAGTAGAGCGATAGTGCTGGTAGTGCTGGCCTTGCCCGTACTTGTCGTGTTTGGCCTCGGGATGATGACTGGCATGTGGTTGTGCGGGAGTTGACTGTAATGCGGAAGAAACGGAAAGACACCATCCGCCTTGAAGACTGCCGCGTGCTCGTGACGGACAGGAAAACGCGAGTGGCTCGGCAGTGCAGGAACCGCTCGGCGGACGGACCCGTGTGCATCATGCACGGCACGATGCTGGATTGCGACGACTTAGCCGCGCATGAAGTGCGTTACGTGGGTGAACCGGCGGATGACAAAGCGGCTGTTTGAGGAACTGTGCCAGAGCATCCGCGAGATGGGCGCGATACGGCGCGGGGAGTTGAAGCCATGCCGGATACGGAAGCGCAGAGTAAGACGGACATTGGCGGCGCAGGGGAACCGTGATATGGACGATGCAGAGGCGTTGCCCCTTGTCCGGGTCACGTGGTGGGATACGGTGAGCGTCGGGGCGGGCTGGTGTTCGCGGGCCGAGGCGGACACGCTGACGCCGACGCTCTGCACTACCATCGGGATGCTGTTGCGGGAAACCGAGACGCACCTGCTCATCGCGCGCACAACGAACGGGTGCGGCCAAGTGGGCGGCGTGCAGGCGATACCGCGGGGCTGCATCAAGGACTGGGCGACGGCGCGGCTGGCGTTCGGCAAGACGATTCGGAGGCCAAACTGATGACGGGGTGTGCGGTGTTCGACGACCTGCTTGCCCGACTCGACGGGGATACGTGCGTGAACGAACCCGTGCGCGGCATCCTGTGCATTCGGGGGCCGCTGCATCGGAAGTGGCAGCGCGAGGCTGACGAACTGCGCTGGACTGACCCGCGGAGCCGCGTCGTGCACGTCTACGTGAAAACTACGCTGCGGGGCAATGGTGCTGAGGTGACGTTTTTCGCATACGACGGGCTTGAGCTGATGCGGCGCCCGGCAGAGGGGACGGCGTAACGTGGCATTCAGCGAAGGGGACGAGGCAATCATTGAACGGATAGCGCAGCGCGTCGGCAAGGAAATCGCGGCGGAGGTGCGCCACGACACGGAGATTCAGGTCCGGCTGCACGCTTCGAGTTGTCCGCTGGCCAAGACCGTGGAGGCCGCGAGCGACAGAATGGACGCCGCGGAAAACAAGGCCGTGGGCGGCTGGACAGTTCTGGCCGCGATAGGTTCGGCCATCATGGCGATTGGCGCTCTGGTGGTAAGTTGGTTCAAGTAGGAGAGACGACAATGAAGAATTGGAAGACGACGGTGTGTGGCATCGTAGCGGCGGCTGCGCAGGGTGTCGCGGTAAAGTTCCCCGAATACGCAGGCATCTGTAACGTGGTGTCGTTCGTTGCCGTTGCCGCGCTCGGTTTCTTTGCCAAGGACAGCAACGTTACCGGCGGGAGCGTCAGTCAGTAGGTGGCCGAGCAACTGGGCATGTTCATCGGCGCTGTGTTGGGCGTGGCGCTGAAACATTGCGCGCCCGTGCTGGCGGCGATCATTGCGGAGGGCATCAAGAATGCGCTCAAAGACACGGCGGAAACTGGCAAGCCTGCCCCTGGCGATCCTCAGCAGTCTGCTTTTGAGCGGATGCTGGCCGGCGGGGACAAGAATCATCCTGCAACGTCCGGGGACGGCGGTAACGCTGACCAAGGCAGTCAAGGGAGCGACGGTCATGGCTCCCGATAAGGACGGCAAGCCAGTCATCGGCAAGGCGGATTTGCCAGCCGGGACCATCTGCGGGGTGCCAAAAGAGTGAGACGCTACCGGGCCGACGTGGAGGGGGTGGCTGACAAGAACCTCGTTGCGCGGTTCTGGCAGGCCCCGTCAGCGCAGCACGCCGTGGAACTGACGAAGCGGTGGCTGCGCAAGGAAGCAAGGGACGCGACAATCCGCGTGGTGTGCGATGATGGACGAGGCGACCGAGCGGAACACCGGCCCGAGCCGAAACGACCATCCCGCAGTGTTGCGGGACCAGTGGTGCCTGGGATGCCGGCGCTTCGTGTCGCTGGCGCTAAGGCGGGATAGTAAGACCGGCGCGTACCATTACGCCTGCATAGGCGTGTACGGCGACGGTTGTGGGGCGCGAGTAGAAGCGCCCGATTAACGGGGCCTCCCGCCGAGTTCTGGGAGGAGAGAGCAACACATGGGTTTCCACAACATGTACGCGGGCCTGCACGACAAGGCAAAGATGCCCGCAACCGGTTCCATTCTGCGGCTGTCCGGCGGGGCGAAGATGGTTGCGTGGGGTACGGCGGTGCCGGGCGCGGTGGCGGGGTACGCCACGGGGTGTCTCTTCATCCACACTGACGGAGCGGCCGCCACGGCGGTCTACGTCAACGAGGGCACGGCAACAAGCGCATCCTTTGTTGCGGCCATCACCAGCGCGAGCATCACGCTGGACAGCGCCTTCGACGCCGGCAAGATCATCAACGGCGCGGATAGTCTGGCGAACGCCGTGCAGATTGGCGACGGCACCGACGCCATTTTGCTCTACCGTCTCGGCGCGAACGCTTGCCGCATTGACACGGGCAGCGGGTCGGCATTGACGCTGGCCCCGGCGGGCAACCTGACGCTGGCGCCGGCGGGCGGCACGACGGCCATTACGGGCGCGGCGACGATCAGCACGACGCTGAATGTGACGGGTGCGCTGACGGCAGGCTCGCTGGCGCTTGGCTCGTTGGCTATTGACGCCGTTGTGGCTGCCACTGCCGACACGGCGCTGAGCCTGGACGGCCAGGGCACGGGCGGCGTGGCGCTGGGGACCACGAGCACGGGCAACGTGGCGCTCATGCGCAACACGACGCTGGCTGCCAGCAGGACGCTGACACTGGCGGGTGTGGCCGGCAGCAATATCTTCGTTATGACGGCTGGCGATGCGGTCCTGAGCGACGGCAGCCTGACCATCACGGACAACGACAACGCTGCGGCGCTTGTTATCACCAACGACACCATCACGTCTGGCAGTCTGGCGACGCTGGCCTCTACGTCGCTGACGACCGGCAAGGGCATTTCCGTGACCGCCGATGCCGTGACGAGCGGCTCACTGGTCTACCTGGAAACATCCGCCGCGACGTTCACGGGCAAGTACATTCAGTGCTACGACGGCGCGGCTGACGACTTTAGCGTCGGGCTGTACGGCGCCACGATCATCGCGGGCAATGCTGCCGGGACGGATGCGCTGACTATCACCGCTGGCGACTTGGGTATCGCGGCTGGCTACGTTGACCTGGACAACGGCATCGTCACGGTGGATTCCACCGGCGACATCGCCAACTACTTCAAGCGCAACTATAACGGCGTCGGCACGGCCCCGGTGATGACCATCGAATCCACGCACGCCAGCGGCACGCAAGCCGCGCTGGCGGTCGTGCAGAGCGGCACGGGCGCATCGGACGCCATGACGATTGCCCACGCCGGGACCGGCGACGGGTTGAAGATCACCACGAGCGACGTTGCGGGCACCTGTCTGGATTTGCAGTGCGCGGCGTCAACGACTGACTCCATGCTCAAGGTGGACGGTTCCACCGGCAACTGGCTTGGCGCAACCAACGTGGGCATGGTGAACCTCGTTTGCGATGGCGCGCTGGCGCACGCGAACGCGAGCCTGCTGTACATAGCGTACAGCGGCGCGGGCGCC
>ERZ1292632.2042-Hain-H43-01um-R2-2042-length-17761-cov-7_pt1 | contig 17761 bp, 23 predicted proteins | sample MGYA00564407_ERZ1292632 | MGnify/ENA primary metagenome ERZ1292632 (study PRJEB36523, sample SAMEA6512637) | groundwater metagenome | collected 2019-01-08 | study: AquaDiva: Metagenomics assemblies of 32 groundwater samples | reverse complement strand
CACTCCCGCACCACCCGCTCTGGACCCACAGCGTTTTGGTTCCCCGGCGCAGGCCGGGGAACGCGATAAAGGGTCTCGAACTACTCCCGCACCACCCGCAACCGATAGTCCACGCTCGCGCGCCACCCGCCCGCGCCATTCCGCGCCACCCGCGACCGCAGCAGCCGCGCGCTGACGATCCGCCAGCCGTCCGCCACAGCCGCAGCACCGATCGCCGGCTCGATCCGCGCGATCATTCCGCCCAGCCGCGCCGGCGTCTCGTCCGCCACCACCAGCGCCACAGTCAGCCGCAGTTCGCGCCCCTCGACATCCTTGCCGCCCCAGTCCGCGCCCAGGCACTCGCCCACCACGCCATAGGGCGCCGCTGCCCGCGCCGGCTCGCCGTCATAGAGGCCGTTCATCTGGTCCATCAGCGCCAGGTCATTCCGCAACGCCGCGATCACCGCGCCCCGCACCGCCACTTCCGCGCTCATCGCCCTCTCCCCGCCTCGCGCAACGCGAGATCGCGCGCCCACCGCCCCAGCAGCCCGGCCCCTTGCGCCCGCACCGCCTCGCCCTCGATCACCGCCTCGACGCCCTCATCCGCCAGCGCCGCCACGATCCGATCCCGCACCCGCGCCACCCTCGCCTCCGCCAGCCGCGCCAGCGCCGCCCTCATGCCAGCCGCATCCGCCGAAACGGCCGCCACAGCGCGCTCACCACGGCGGGCGGCGCGGCGCTCTCGCTGCCCCGCGCCAGGAAATGCTCCGCCGCCAGCCGCACGATCCCCTGCCGCAGCGCCTCGGGCACGCCGTTCAGCTCGCCCGCCATCCCGGCGCGATAAGTGACCGCCAGCCGCCGCGTCTCGCCCGCGCGGGTCGATCGCACCCAGCCATCCCCCGCCGCATCGATGTCGATCGCATAGGCTTCGACCGGCAAGGTTTCGCGCCCCCCCTCATCATCCACCGCCTCGACCGCCTCGATGCTCAGCACCGGCCGCGCCGCCAGCCTTTGCCAGCCGCCCGTCGCCGCCACCGTCTCGCGCGCCGTCCGCGCGATCAGCCACTGGCCCACAAACTGCTCGCACAGCGCCGCCGCGCTCCGCAGCAGCCCCGCCAGCACGGCGTCTTCCGCCCCGCTCTCGATCCGCAGATAGGCTTTCAGCTCGGCCATCGGCGCCGCCAGCGCCCCGCTTTCCTGTTCCTCCAGCATCAGCGTTCCTCCACCCGGATCGTCACCGATCGCTCGTCCAGCTGCCCGTCGGACAGCGTCACCCGATTGGTCAGCCGATAGACATGGCCGACGACGCCGCCCGAAAGCCGCGCGCTGCTGCGCTGCGGCTCGTAGGCGCTCGCCTCGACCGCCAGCCCGCCCGCCTCCACCGGCGCGACCTCCCACAGGCTGGCGATCAGGCTCTGCCCCGACAGATAGGCGGACCAGTCGATGGCATGGTCGATCCGCGCCCCCGGATCCTTGATATGCAGGCTCATCGCACCCTGTCCCCCTTCTCCTGGGCCGGTCGTCCGACCCGCGCCTCGCCACGCGGCCGCATCGCCGCGCCCGGCCGCACCCCCGGCCCCCACGGCCCTTCCCAGCCTGTCATGCCCACGCGCAGTTCGCCCAGCGCCACCGCGCCCAGCGGATCACCCTGCATCGCGCGCCTCCAGCAGTGCCTCGATCCGGTCGATCCGCCGCCGCTGCCACGCCGCCTCCAGCGCGAATATCTCCTCGTAGCGCAGCCCCCAGCGATCCCCCGCCGGCCGCGCATCCTCGCCATCGCCGGCCGCGTCCCATGCGTCATGACAGAGCAGCCCCAGCCGCACCGCCGCGCCCGTCCCCAGCCGCGCGTCGATCGCATGGCGCACCTCCTGCGCGATAAGGCCCACATGCCACCGCGCCGCCTCGCCCTTGGCGTCCCAGGCATCGACGAAGCGAAACACGCGCCACCCCACATCGCCCCAGGCGTCGAGCAAAGCCTCATCCACGCCGCCAATATCGCGCTTCGCCCGCGCGTCGGACGTATTGATCGTCCCCGTCGCGGCATAGACCACCGACCATCGCTGCCCCGCCGTCCCCAGCGTGCGCGCATTGTCGGTCAGCGGCGCAACGATTCCGTCGAACTGGCTCATGCCGGTCGCCCGGCTGATCTGGAGCGCGGCGCCGAGCGCCGTCCCGCTGTCGTCATGCCGGTGCAGCACAAAGTCCGATCCCGCCGCTGACCCGCTCTCCGCCCCATTGGACTTGCGCAATGTCCAGCGCAGCGACGTGCCGCTGCGCAGGCTCACCCCCGCAAACTGCCCGGCATTGCTGTCGATCGTCACGCTCGCCGCCGCCGCGCCCTGCGTCACCCCCAGCGCGCTCAGCCCGGTGACGCTCCCGCCCGTCAGCTGCGCGTTCGCGCTCGTCACGCCCGGCGCGCTGATCCCGGTCGACGCCACTGTCAGCCAGTTGCCCGACGAGAGGTTGGAACTGGCGCTGATCCCGAAGGACGCGCCATCCTTGTTGCCGACAAAGACCGATCCCGCCGTGGTCTTGAACTCCATCGTCGAATTGAGACTGCTGCTCGTCCGGTCGGCGATGAAGGAGACGACCCCGCTCCCCTGCCGCGTCACCGCGCCCGTGGATGTAAGCGAGGCAAGCCCGCTGATCGTCCCGCCGCTGATCGCGATGCTGCTCGCCGCCTGCGTCGCGATGCTGCCCAGCCCGATCGCGCTCCGCGCCGCCGCCGCATCCGCCTGTCCCACCAGGCTGCGGCCGAAGGCGCTGATCGGCGTCACATCCGCGCTCGCCGCCCCGGTCCAGTAGGGCAGCATATCCGCCGCCGCACTCACCCCGGAAAGCGCATCCAGCCGCCCGTCGCGCGGCTGCAACCCCGCCAGCGCGCCGGTCAGGCCCGCAATCTCGCCGATCCCATGCCCATGCGCCTCGACCGCCTGCGCCCAGCCGGCGTGCAGCGCCAGCGCGATCCGCTTCTCCCCGCTCAGGAAATCCACCGCCGCGCCCCCGGCCGACGAAGCGGCCGGCGTCCGCACGATCCGCCCCAGCCCGTCCAGCGCCCCGCTGCCCGCCTCCCACTGCTCGGGATGCGCCACCCCGACGATGACGTAGGGAAACGCCTCGCCTTCCCCGACCGCATCGGCAAAGGCGCGAAACCCCGCCATCGCCCCGCCCGGCACCAGCGGCCCGGTCCCCACATCATAACAGACCTCCCGCACCAGGTCCGCCATCTCCAGCCCCGTAATCCCCACGCCCCGCTCCCAACAAAAAACCTTCTCCCCATGGGGGAGAAGGATACGAAGCCTTGCCAGCGTGCTGGCTAGGCGAAGTTGGATGAGGGGGAAGGCGCACACCTTCCCCCGTGCCTCACCTTACGAAGCCGCAAACTTCATCAACTTAATCGCCTCGCTGTTCGCCACGCCGCCGCCGATCCGCTTGACCGCGTAGAAATGCACGAACGGCTTGTTGCTGAACGGATCGCGCAGGATGCTCGTCTCGCTGCGCTCCGCGATGACATAGCCCATCTGGAAATTGCCGAAGGCGATCGACAGGCTGTTCGCCGCGATGTCGGGCATGTCCTCCGCCTCGACCACCGGATAGCCGAGCAAGGTCGCGGGCTGCGCCGCACTCAGCCCCGGCTGCCAGATGAACGCGCCATCGGTCGTCTTCATCTTGCGGATCACCGCCAGCGTCGCGCTGTTCATCACGAACACCGCCCCCTGGCGATAGGGCGCGCGCAGGGTCTGGACCAGGTCGATGAGCTTGTCCTGCGGATTGCTGGCCGGGAATGCCCCCGCTGCCCCCGACGCGACATATTGCAACGATCCGAAAGCGCGCGCGCTGTCGGCCTCGTTGGTGGTGGTATAGGCCAGGAAGCCCTTGGGCTTGTTGGTCCCGTTACCGCTCACGAAGGCCGATCCTTCCGCCACCGCGAACTCGCGGGCGATCTCGTTCGCCAGCCAGCCCTCGACATCGAACTGCGCGTCGTCCAGCATCGCCTGGGACGCGGCCGGATTGGCGAACAGCTCGCCCGCCGGCGGCACGATCTCGTTGAAGGTCGGCGTCCCCGTCTCGGCCCGCGCCCCGGTCTCGCTCGCCCAGCCCGACACGATCCCGCCCGCCGTCACCAGCTTGCGATAGCCCGCCGTTCCGGTGCGCACGACATTGGCGATCGAGCGAATGGGCGAAATCGCCTTCAGCGTCGTGCCGATGAGCTGGTCGATCTCGCGCGGCACGGCAAAGCCGCCCGTCGCATTGGTCGCCCCCGACACGCTCTTGAGTTCGACGCCCGCATCCAGCCCCTGCCGCAGATAGCGCTCGACGAACGCCGCGCGCGCCGGATCGACCGCCCCGCCCTTCACCCCATCGAGCGCCGGCCGCTGCGCGCTCAGCAACGCGCCCTTCAGCGCCGCCACCTCACTCTCCAACCCCTCGATCCGCTCCCCCTGCGCCACCATGTCGAGGCGCGCTTCCAACATATCCGTCATGCCCATCTCCCGCTTGAAAACAAAAAAGGCGGCCCACTCGGACCGCCCAAACACGCCTTCTCCCACAAGGGGGAGAAGGATACGAAGCCTTGGCCCGAACGGCTTAGGCGAAGTTGGATGAGGGCAATGCTTGCCTCATGCCTCGCACCTGCCCTACATCATGAGTGTTCGGAGCAAGGGGGCGTCCATGGCGATCGATCAAGCCGCTCAGGAGGCCGCGCTGCTCAAGCGGGCAATCACCGGCATCAGCGACTATTCCAGCCGTTCGCGCCGCACAGAATATTTCCTCTACTGGATCATGGCGAAGCTCGCCGGCGTCTGCGCCACGATGCTCGCAACGCTCGCGCTGCGTGGATCTTCCCTCACGATCCTGATGGGCCTGCTTTTCATCCTGCTGGGCTTGCCGCAGCTCGCGTTGTTCGCACGCCGCCTGAACGATCAGGACCGTTCGCCACTCTGGAACATCCTGTCCTTCCTGGCCTTTTTGACCGGGCTTTGGACCACCGTCACACCATCACCCTATGTCAGCCTCGACAAACTGGTCGCCGCCCTTCTTGCCGCCGCGACACTGATCGTCGCGGCGCTGCCTGGCACCAAAGGCCCTAACCGCCATGGCCCCGATCCACGCACGTCCGACGCCTGATGGAACCTCCGACTGACCTCGGCGCCTATGGCGCACAGCATATCCCCGCCGCTCTCGACGCGCCCACCCTTGCCCTCATCGAAACCGCCCTCGCAACGCTCCCCGCCGACCAGCCCGGCCTCCGCCTCGCCAGCCTGCCCGCGCTCGCCGCCATGCTAGGCGCCACCGGCACGATCGGCCGCCACGCCGCCGCCCATCTCGGCCTGGAGGCGAAACCCGTCCGCGCCATCCTGTTCGACAAGAATCCGGCGACCAATTGGGCGCTCGGCTGGCATCAGGACCGGACCATCGCCGTCACGGCGCGCATCGACACGCCCGGCTACGGCCCGTGGACGATCAAGTCCGGCATCTGCCATGTCGCCCCGCCGCAAGCATTGCTCGACCGGATGGTAACGCTGCGCGTCCACCTCGACCCGGTAGACGCCGGCAATGGCCCGCTACTGATCGCTCCCGGATCGCACCGCCACGGCCGCGTGCCCGAAGGCGAGGTCTCCGCATTCGTCGGGCGATGCGGCACCCATGCCTGCCTCGCCGAACGCGGCGACATCTGGCTCTACGCCACCCCCATCCTCCACGCCTCCGACGCCGCGACCAACCCGCGCCGCCGCCGCGTCCTGCACCTTGACTATAGCGCCGACACCCTGCCCGGCGCACTGGAATGGGTAGAATTGTGATGGATGGCGCCGAACCCCGCCGCCTGCGGCTTTGGTTGATCCTCGGCGTCCAAATCCTGCCTATTCTTTTCTTCTGGTTTCTGCTGCGTCCGGGCTATTCGCATCACGTCCGGCTCGGCGGTCTATTGCTGATGCTCTACAATCTTATTGTCGCAGCCGTGCGCCTCTCGCATTAACATCCTCCACCCCAACCACCCGCGCCCCATCCTGCATCGGGTGCGTCACCAAACTCACCTCCACCAGCTCCAGCCCCAGCAACTCGCGCGGCCGCGCGCCCCGCGCCGCCTTCACCCGATATCCGAAGCTCAGCCCATCGACCGCGCCCGCCGCCAGCGCCGCCGCCGCCGCGCGCCCGGCCGCTGTCCGGCGCGACACCCGCGCAATCACGCGCAGCCCGCGCGCATCCTCGCGCGCGCTCTCGACCGTGCCGATGACGCTCCCCGGCCCATGCTGCCACAGCAAAGGCACGCGGCCCACGTCGACCGCGCCGAACGCGCCCGCCCGCACCACGTCGCCGCCCCGGTCCACCCGGTCGAAGATCGCCGCATAGCCCGCAAAACGCAGGTCGCCGCCGCTCATGCTCTGACCAATCCGACCAGCCCGACCTTCACCGCCACCCCCAGCAGCACCAGCGCCAGCCCGATCCGCACCGCCCAGCCGATCACCGCCCCGCGCGCCGCCTTCTTCGCGTCGCGCCAGGCCGACAGCAGCTCGCGCAACTCCCGCACATCGCCCTCCGCACGCCGGTCGGCCAGCCCCAGCCGCTCCAGCGCCCGCCCGGCGCCCAGCTCGCTCGCCTCCTCGATCAGCGCGCGGATCGTCACCATGTCGGCCACCTGCCCCTGCGCCTGCGCGACCAGCCGCGCCAGCATCTCGTCCTTCATGCGCCCCTCCTCTCGCCCCGGCCCCGCAAACCGCCTTGCAGACCAGTAAGTTCGCGCAGAGCCCGCAAAGATCGCAGAGATCAAAAAAGGCGGCCAAAGGCCGCACTCCTCAAATAATCTCCGCGTCCCCGCGCCGCCGCGTGATCCAAAAATCTCAGCGCCCTCTGCGCCTCCGCGCGAACAAAATCACACCCCCAGCATCGCCTTCTTCTCCTCGGCCGACAGAAAATCCGCCGCCGCCACCCGATCCCACAGCGCCGCCCGCTCGTCCGACAGCGCCGGCACGGCGTCCAGGTCCGGCTCCACCACGACGCCCGGCCACCAGCCGCTCAATCCCTGCGAAAGTCCCGCGCAAATCTTCGCCACCAAAGGCAAGATCGCCTGCCGCCACAGCGCCTTGTTCGCCTCGCGATAATTGGCGTAGGCGTTGTCGCCCGGCAGCCCCATCAGCATCGGCGGCACCCCGAACGCCAAAGCGATCTCCCGCGCCGCCGCGCTCTTCAGCGCCACGAAGTCCATCTCGGCCGGCGTCAAACTCATCGCCTTCCAGCTGAGTCCCCCTTCCAGCAGCATCGGCCGCCCGGCGTTCGCAGCGCCCTGAAACGCCGCCTCCATCTCGCGCTTCACCCGCTCGAACTGCTCAGGGCTCAGCACCGATCCGTCGCCCGGATCATAGACCATCGCCCCCGACGGCCGCGCCGCATTGTCGAGCAGCGCCTTGTTCCAGACGCTCGCTGCATTGTGGATCGCCACCGCGCCCGCAGCGGCCCCTGCGCAGCCCAGCCCATAATGATCGTCCAGCGGATGCAGCGATTTCAGGTGCAGCACGCTCGTCCGTCCCGCCGCATCCTCGGGGTGCAGCCGCGTCACGCTCTCCCCTACGCGATAGAGATAGGCCGCCGGCCACCCCCGCGCATCGGCCTCGACCGAAACCCGTTCGGGCCGCAGCGCGAACAGCTCGGCCGGCTTGCCGTCGGCACCGGCGATCAGCTGGACATAGCCATTGCCGTGCAGCAGCAGATGGCAGGCAAGCGTCTCGATCAGCCCCTGCCCCGCCGAAGCCCGCCGCACCAGCGCCAGCACCCGCGCATCCTCGTCGCTCCCCCGCACCTTGATCGCGCAAGCCCCCGCCCCTTCGGACACCAGCCGCATCGCCCGCTGCGCCACCGCATTGCCCATCACCCCGGCACGCAGCTGCGCTTCATAGGAGGCAGGCCATTCGCCGAGCGCCACCGCCCCGGAACCCCAAGCCCGCGCCAACACCGGCCGCGCGTCGCCGGCGGCCGCCTTCGTGAACCATTTCATGGCTTGCTCCCAACGCACCGATACAAACAAAAAACCCCTCCCGTTCACGGGAGGGGCAGCGAGACTTGGCGGCTCTGCCGCCTAGTCGCAGCGGGGTGGGCGCGACCCTTACCCGCCGCCCCAAGCCCCTTCTCCCCGCAGGGGAGAAGGATACGAAGCCTTGCCGCACAGCGGCTAGGCGAAGTTGGATGAGGGGGACGGCACAACGCCTGCCCCACCTAACACCCACCGTCATCTCGGCCCTGAGCCGGGATCCCGCTTACTTCAAGCGCTCGAAGGAAAGTGGGATGCCGGGTCAAGCCCGGCATGACGACAGAGCGGCTCTTATCCATGGCAGACGTTCTGAAAACTCGTCATATGATGTCTGCAATGTCTCGCGCACCATGCATCCTGCTCTGCTTGCCGCTTCTCCTATCTGGATGCGAACCAGAGCGCGGGATGGGGTCAAGCAGAGATTTCACTTCGCCAGTCGATGTCGCTTGCGTGGATAAAGCTTTGCGCCAGACCTTTGGGATGGTCGAACGATGGGATTACGTTAGCGATGGAGGCACGTTCCCGGATGGCACCCCCTTTGCATATTATAAGTGGAACGATGGGGTTGCATGGACAACGCTTCACATCGGTGCCGTAGGCGAAGCGACCCGCATCTCGCACCAATTCACCGGGATAGGTGCTGCGTTGCCTCAGACCTCATTTCCGCCCGCAATGAAGGCCATGGCAAAGGCCAGTTCAACTCTTCAAACTGCCTGCGGGATGAACCTGTCGGGCATGGAATGGCGAGAGATAGGGCAGCGAGTAGAGGCGTTGGATTGATCTTCTGCCACATCCGAACCTCGCCTAACCCCTCACATCCCCCGCACCCGCGCCTCGCCCCTCACCCCCAGCATCAGCTCACTCATCGCCCAAACCAAAGCGTCCGCGCGATCCGGCGACCGCCCCGGCCCCACATAGCCGCCCCCCGCCAGCAGCCCGCACATCTGGTCCTCCAGCGCCGGAAACGCCCCGCGATGCGCCACCCGCCCGGCCTCGTATAAAGCCGCCACCGGCTCCGCCCGCGCCGCCTTCCCCCGGCTCGCATGGACCAGCCGCACCGGCATCGTCTCCTCGGCCGCGCGCAGCACGCTCGCGACCATCGCGCCGCCATTATTCGCCTCGGCCACCACCCGGTCCGCGCCATGCACCATCGCCGCCGCCGCGACCGCGCGCGCCCAGCCTTCGGGCCGCTGCCGCTCGACGCTGGCGTCGGCGATCACATAGGCGCGCCCGTCGCCGCCCAGCCCCGCCACCACGATGCCGCAGGCGTCGCCCTCGGCCGACGCGGGCGGATCGACCGCCACCACCACCCGGCGCAGCACGCCCGGCACATGCGCCACCCGGCACCGCTCAATGAGGTCGCGGGTCCACAAGGCGCCCTCCACCTCCGCGATCAACTCGCCGTCCAGCTCCTGCCGCCCCAGCCGCGTGCCGCCATAGGCCGCCGCCATCGCCGCGACGAAGCCGGGGGCGAGGTTCGCGGCGTTATCCGCCGTCCGCCCGCCGGTCACGACCACGCCGTCCGCCGCCACCAGCCGCCGCACCAGCGGCACCGGCCGCGGCGTCGTCGTCGCCAGCACGCGCGGCGCATCCCCGATCCGCAACCCCATCATGAGGTTATCCCACGCCGCTGCCCCGCTCGCCCATTTGGCGATCTCGTCGGCCCAGCCATGGCTGAACTGCGGCCCGCGCAAGCTCTCCGGCTCGGCCGCGCCGAACAGCATCGCCACAGCGCCATTGGGCCAGGTCAGCCGCCGCAGCGCCGGCGCGTAATCGGGCCGCGCCCACCAGGGCGCAACGCTCAGCACGCCCGAAACCCCTTCCACCATCACGGCACGCGCCTCGCCCAGCGTCGCGCCGACGAGAGCGATCCGCGCCGCCGGATCCGCCTCGGCGATGCCGCGCACCCATTCCGCCCCGGCCCGCGTCTTGCCGAAGCCGCGCCCCGCCATCATCAGCCACACCCGCCAGTCCCCCGGCGGCGGCAGCTGCGTGGGCCGCGCCTGGAACCGCCAATCCCATCCCAGCCGCGCCGCGCCATCCGCGTCCAGCCGCGCCAGCAGCGCCGCCCGCTCGGTCGCCTCCAGCCGCGCCAGCCACTCCCGATCCGAACCCCGCATCGCCCTCCCCCAAACACGCCACTCAAGGACGATTGCACCCATATGGTTCACCAAGCCGCGCGCCACCCGTTCCCCGGCGAAAGCCGGGGCCCAGGGCGTCCAGGCGCAAAGCCCGATCTGACGCGGCAAGACATGTCTCACGCGAAGCCGCGAAGGCGTCCGCACATTTCACAAGAAAATTCGCGCAGAGCCCGCAAAGACCGCAGAGAACAAAAAAGCCGCCAAAGGCGGCCAATACACTCATCTTGTCCGCACCCCCGCGCCTCCGCCTGAACAAATCTCAGCGCCCTCTGCGCCTCTGCGCGAACATCAAAAAGCGACCACCCCGCGACAGCAACAATACTTAACAGATGACGTGGGAACGCCCGCCCGCCCCGCGACATTTTCGCAATCGCACAACAGCTATGTAGAAGGACCGCCATGCAGAAGGACCGCTCGTTCCGTACCCGCAACCTCCTCACCATCATCGGCGCGGCGTTGGTGATCGGCGGCGGCGCGCTCGCCGCCAGCGTGCTGGCCGATCGCCCCGCCGTCGTCAAACCCGCCACCGGCACCGCGCAGGCGATGGCGCTCGCCGCCGACAAGCCGACCACCCGCTGACCGCGAAAAGGGGGCGCGGCTCCCCCGCGCGCCTATCGTCGCGGCGCCATGCCGCCGAAGGTCACGAGGCTCTCCGCCCCATCTTTCGCCACGGCCGCGACGCCGATGAAATGGTCGTCGACCACCACATCCTTGAGCAGAGTCTCGGTCGCGCCCGTCACCGTGCGCGCCTCGCTCCAGTCCTGCGCGTCGGCCCGCCGCCAATAGACTTTGTAGGCCGCAGCCCCCGGCACAGCGTCCCAGAGCACCCGCGTGTCCATCGACAATGCCCCGTCCAGCGACACGCTGGCAGGCGCTGCGGGCGCTGAAGCCCCCCCCCCCACCCCCCCCCCATTGAGCGCCGTCACTTTCGCCAGATAGGCAAAATCCATCCCCTCGACCGTGTCGCCATAGACGCGGCCATTCTCGGTCCGCAGATCCTGATGCTGCCGGTCGTAATTCTCGATTCCCACCGAAAAGCGCACCGCCGGATAGCCCGCCTCGAGCAACGGCGTATGGTCGCCCCCGCGCCCGAACCGGTCCGGCCGCCGCACCGCAAACACGTCCAGCCCGATGCCGGGATCGGCCTTCGCGATCCCGTCGATCTTCTTGGCGAGCGCCCGGGACGGCCCGTCATCCTCGCCGCCGATCCCGCGCCGCGCCAACCCCGCCTTCCCGTCCTCGGACGACCGTATCCCTTCGGAAAACACACGCACCCGGTCGGCCACGCGACGCCCGTTCTGGCCCACCGTGTTGCCGACGATATCGTTGTTCAGCATCGCCCGCACCTGCCAGCCCCGCGCCTTCGCGGTGTCCGCCAGCAGCTTGCCGCCCCACAATCCCTGCTCCTCGCCCGACAGCAGCGCATAGACGATCGTCCCGTCGAACGTTTCGCCCGCCAGCACCCGCGCCGCCTCGATCACCAGCGCGCTGCCCGACGCATTGTCGTTCGCGCCCGGCGCGTCGCTGGTCGCGTCCATGACGTCGGTCACCCGGCTGTCGATATGCCCCGCGACGATCACCACCTGGGATGGATCGCCCGTCCCCTTCTGGATCGCGAGCACATCGACCACCTCGACCCCGTCCGGCGCGCGCGGCCCGCTGAACCGCTGCGCCACCGTCTCGACCGTCAGGCACCCGCCGCAGCTCTTGCCAATCGTCTCAAACTGCGCCGCCCCCCAGCGCCGCGCCGCGCCGATGCCGCGTTTCGGATCGGTCGCCGAAGACAGCGTATGCCGCGTCCCGAACCCCACCAGCGCCTCGACGCTCGCCTTCAACCGCCCCGCCTCCGGCGCGCGCCCCTGCGCCGGCAAGGCCGTGGTGGAAGACAGCCCGCCCAGCGCGACAACAAGCATCGGCAATCTCTTCATCCCACCAAACTGACCGCCAACCCCACCAAAGTAAACCTCCCCCTTCTCCCACAGGGGGAGAAGGATACGAAGCCTTGCCGCAAAGCGGCTAGGCGAAGTTGGATGAGGGGGACCGGCGCAGGGCTCGCGCGCTTCGCTGAGTGAGAAGGGCACGCAGAACCGCGAAGACGCGGAGACTCTCGCCTTCCCAAAAATTTCGCGCAGAGCCCGCAAAGATCGCAGAGAACAAACCACCAAAGACGGCCTCCCCCATCCCCACCGCGCCCCCGCGCGAACCAAAAATCCTCCCCGCCCTCTGCGCCTCTGCGCGAACAATTTGACGATCGCACCGCAATCTCAGCCCCACCCCTTCTCCCCCAGGGGGAGAAGGATACGCAGCCTTGCCGCAAAGCGGCTAGGCGAAGTTGGATGAGGGGGACCGGCGCACCCTGCGTTCCCTCACCTCCGCGCGAAAAAACAAGGTCGCTGCCGCGCCTCACCCCTTCAAGACTGCACCCCTGCAAAGCAAAACAGAGGCTTGATCCCCCTTGACGATCGATCCAGCCAGTAGCACCAGAGGAATTCCGCCGACAAAGCGGGACTGAACCTTGGGGGTTAACACATGTTGAGGATGACTATCGCGGCGGTAGCGCTGGCTATCGCTGCGCCTGCTTTGGCGGAAACATTGACGGTCGACAATATCGTGGCGCTGGTCAGCGCCGGCATCAGCGACGACGCGGTCATCGCGAAGATCAAAAGTTCCGGCACCCGTTTCGACCTGACGACAGACCAGATGATCCTGCTCAAGAGCAAGGGCGTCTCCGGCGCGGTCATTTCGGCCATGCTGGCGGACAATGGCGCGCCGGCCGCCGCACGGGCGCCGGCCATGTCGATGGACTCGCCCGATCCCATGGTGCCGCATCCCGCCGGCGTCTATCTGCTCTCCAGCACCGGAGCCGGTCGCCGGATGCAGCGGATCGATCCGACCGTCACCAATCAGGCGAAGACCGGCGGCATTTTCGGCTATGCGTTGACCGGCGGCATCGCCTCCATGAGCATCAAGGCAGCGATTCAGAACGAAACCGCCCGCGTTCACGCCCAGGAGAACAAACCCAGCTTCTACTTCTTCTTCGATGAATCCAACCCCGACACCGCGCGCATGGCGACCGCCTGGGCGGCTGGCACCGCTGCCACCGTTTCGTCGCCGTCCGAATTCACCCTCATCAAACTGATGAAGAAGGACGGTCGGCGTGAAGCGCGGGTCGGCAGCGCCAATATCGGCGGCGCCAAGACGGGCGTCATGGACAAGGACCGGATCGCCTTCGACTATGAAATGGTTCGGCCGGGCGTGTATCGGGTTACCCCGCTTCAGGAACTGCCCACCGGCGAATATGGCTTTATCTATGCCATTGCCGGCGGCGGCGCGGCCGGTGCGATGACCGCGCGCATCTTCGACTTTTCGATCTGACAAGGGCGGAGGGCAGGTCCGTCTCCCAGGACAGACCTGCCACCCCTCAATCCCGCCGGCTCGTCACCTTCGCCGTCCCATCGGGCAATATCTCGATCAGATGCGCGGTGCCGTTGTCGCACTGCGCCTTCCATCCCTTGACGCCGTGGGCCAGCGTCGCGCGCTCCGATCCGCTCACGACGGGACACGGCGCCCCGCTCGCGCGTATCGCCTTCTCGTGCACGGTGTTGCGAGTCGCCTCATCCAGCCCGGCCACCTGCGCCGCCGCGCCGGTCTCTGGCGCGGTCGCATTGGCGCTCGCCGCCGGCTGCTCCGCCTCGCCGCACGCCGCCAGCGTCATCGCCCACCCCAGCACCACCCACCGCATCGTCCGTCCTTCCGCGCTCATTCCAGCCCTTTAGGTGCCCGCTCGCGCCGCCGCGATCAACTCCCTTCCGCCGCGCGCCTGCGCCGTATCTGGTCGAACAGCGCATCCACCTGCGCGATCGCCGCCGGCCCGCCCGGCCCCTCCTGCGCCGCCTGTTCGGCCCGCCGCCGCTCCATCCGGTCCCGGTAGAAGGTCAGCAGCCGCAGCGCCACTGCCGGATTGCCCTGGCGCTTGACCTTGCGCGTCTTCACCGCGCCCTCGCCGTCGGTGACGATCTCTTCGGTCTCGCTGCCGAACAGCACGGCGCGCATCAGCATCAGCTCGATCTCGCCATAGCCCATTTCGATCGCCTCTTCCCAGGCGCGGGCAAAGCCCGGATCGGCCTTTTTCCGTCGATAGGCGCTGGTGCGGCCCTTGCCGATCTGCCGCGCCGCCTCGCTGGCGTTGCAGGTTTCGGCCAGCACCGCCAGGAACGTCGCCTCGTCCGCCTTGCTCCAGCCGTCCTTGCGGCGCTGACGCATCTGCGCGCTGCTGGTCCCGCCCGCCTCCTGCCGCTGCGGCACCAGCGCCTTGTCCCTCGCCATCGCGCCCCTCCCGAACCCCGGCCGATCGCCGACACGAAAAGGGCCGGCCCCCGTCAGAGGACCAGCCCTTCACCCCGCCGCGTCGGCGACTCACATTTTCCCAATGTCCACATCCCTGCCATAACAGCGTGACGCTGTCAAGCAGAATGTTCCATATAGGTTATTTGTCGAGCATTCCCTTGACCGCCTGCCATTCCGCTTCCAGCGCCGCCGCGACGCTCGGCCGCGCCTTCACCGCCGCCAGCCACGCCGATGTCCTGGGCCAGCGCGCCGGCTCCAGCCCGTCGGAGGCATAGGCGACATTGATGATCGGACATGCCACGGCCAGATCGGCCAGGGTGAAGCGATCCTCGATCAGCCAGCCGCTTTCGGGCAGTACGCTCTCCAGATAATCATAGAGTTTCGGCATTTCCTCCGCCTCGGCCTTGTCCGCCGCGGCCAGATCGGGCGTCATCTTGACGAACCGCGCCACCACCCGGTTGAAGAAGATCTTCGAGCCCGCCGCCTGCACGATCGTGTCGCCAAACTCCTCATACCAAATGGTGCGCGCCCGCGCCTTGGGTTCGACCGGGATCATCTCCTCGCCGGGCTTCAGGGCATCCATATAGGTTATGATCGCGGTCGAATCGCACAGCAGGAAATCGCCATCCTCCAGCGCCGGTATCTTGCCGAAGGGCGATCCTTTCAAAAAACCCTCGCCGCCCCGGCCGAAGCCGGCCGGCTGCACCTCCGCCGCAATCCCCTTTTCCGCAGCAAAAACAATCACCTTGCGGACGAAGGGCGACGGTCGCGCACCATGGATAATCATGAGCATCCTCCTCTCTCGTGGTCGGATCGGCACAATGGCAGTTCAGTATCAAACCGCAACGATTCTCTCAATTCATTTCGACATCGAAACAATTTGCAAAGGCCGAATCAGCTGTCCCACTCGCTGTTCGCTTAAGCCCCGCGCCGGCGCTATTCCCCTGCCCCCGCCGGTGCCATGGTCCGGGTATAATCGATCCGTATCCGCACCCAGCTGCCCACCATGACCTTGCCGTTGACGCGCGGCGGCAGCACCAGAAACTGCCAGGCGGCCAGCCGCACCGCCTTGGCAAAGCCCGATCCCAGGGGAGATTCCCCCAGCGTCTGGCAATTCTCGACATGATAATGGTCGACCGTCTTGCAGGCGACCAGCCCCCAGCCATTGGGCGGCGCGTCGCCGGGAATATAGGGCGACAGCTCGGCATGGCTCGGCCGCCTGTACCATTCCGCCTCGAACAGCTGAACCCCGCCCGGCCCTTCGCCCGGCCCGACCACCGCCGCGCTGTCACCCTTGCCCGCGCCGGCGCCGACCGCCCCCTTGGGCAGATTGCCGATGTCGGCCGCCGCCATCTGCTCGCGGCTCATCGTCAGAAAGGGGAAGGGCGATGGCGGCTGCTCGGCCGGTTTCTCGACTGGCACCGGCGGCCGGATCACCGGCGCTGCCGCCTTTTCCGGGCGCGCCTCGTCCTGCTCGCGCCGCCGCGTCCGCTCGGCCTTGGCCTGGCTGTCATCGGTCTTCTGCCCGGTCTCGACATCAAAGGTGACGGGCAGCCGATCCTCCTGCCGCTCCGGCGCGATCTGCGGCGACAAAGTGAACAGCGCCAGCAGCAGGAGCAGATTGAGCACCAGCGCGAACGCCACCCCGCCCGCGCGCTGCCGCACTTTGTCCCAGGGGATGGAGAGGCTGTTCAAATGGGGCGACCGGGCTAAGCTACTGGCATGGCGTCATGCCCAGACGACGAGGGAAGGTCAACGCCGTCGCCATCGCACCATCCTGTCAGGGCGAAGGCGGACAAAGACCTCCGACGCCGCCGTCCCGCACGCAACGCCCAGCGGTTAGCACACATCCTCTTCGCGCACCACCGGCCGGCTTTCCCGCGTCGCCCGCATCCGGCTCGCCTTGTCCTCCGGGTCGCTGGTCAGCACGACATGGTCGTCATGGACCTCCAGCAGCGTGCCGGCGAAGGGAAATCCCTCTAGGCTGCCCGTCACCCGATAGCTCACCATGTCGCCCACCTTGAAGGTCGCGGGATCGGTGTTGAAGGTGAAGGGGCAACTGCCCTCGCCCATGCCTTGCATCTGTGTCTCCTCGTCGCGCCTGTTCTAGGCCGGCCGCAGCACCGATCAAGTGCCTCTGGCGCTTCGCCCACCGGAAAGCTCTGGCGAGCCGGAACGATCTCGGCTAGGTCGCCGCCATGCTCACCAGGCTCTACCAATGGACACTGGCGAAGGCCGCGCACCGCCATGCCGAACGCTGGCTGTTCCTCATCAGCTTCCTGGAATCCAGCTTCTTCCCCATCCCGCCGCACCCGCTGCTCGGCCTCATGTGCCTCGCCCGGCCGGACCGGGCGCTGCGCTTCGGCTTCCTGTGCACCCTCGCCTCGGTGCTGGGCGGGCTGCTCGGCTATGCGATCGGACATTTCTTTTATCAGGCGGTGGGGCAGCAAATCCTGGACGCGCTGGGCCTCACCGCCAAATTCCCGGTCGCCGCCTGCTATCTGCGCGATTATGGGGCGGAAATCATCCTCATCAAGGGCGCGACGCCGATCCCCTTCAAGCTCATCACCATCACGGCGGGCTTCATCGGCCTCTCACTCTTCACCTTCCTCTGGGCCAGCATCGTGAGCCGCGCGTTCCAGTTCATGCTGGTGGGCTTCCTCTTCTGGAAATTCGGCCGCCCGATCAAGGCGTTCATCGAGAAATATCTGACGCTCCTCTCGGGCCTGTTCCTCGTGCTGGTCGTCGGCGGCTTCCTCGCCGCCTCGATGCTGTCGGGCGGCGGCGGCAAGGATGACAAGTGCAGCCACGCCACTATGGCGACGCTCGGCGCGGGCGGCCGCTGACCGCCGCGATGCAGGCGATCCTCTCCCGCCCGAAGCTCGCCGCCCTCATCGCCGGCTTTCTGTCGGCGACCGGGTTCGAGCCGCTCAAGCTCTGGCCCGTCACCCTCGCCTGCCTCGCCCTCCTCATCCTGCTGATCGAACGCGCCCCTGATCGCCGCGCCGCTTTCCTGCGCGGCTGGCTGTTTGGGGTCGGCCATTTCACCCTCGGCCTCAACTGGATCGCCCACGCCTTCACCTATCAGGACGCGATGCCGCACTGGTTCGGTTATGGCGCGGTGATCCTGCTTTCGCTCTATCTCGCCGTCTATCCCGGCCTTGCCACATTGGGCGCCTGGTGGGCCGGGCGCCGCTTCGCCTTCACCGGCCCGGCCTTCCTGCTGCTGTTCGCTGGCTGCTGGATCGCCAGCGAATATGCGCGCGCCACC
>ERZ1292632.1184-Hain-H43-01um-R2-1184-length-26473-cov-7_pt1 | contig 17811 bp, 26 predicted proteins | sample MGYA00564407_ERZ1292632 | MGnify/ENA primary metagenome ERZ1292632 (study PRJEB36523, sample SAMEA6512637) | groundwater metagenome | collected 2019-01-08 | study: AquaDiva: Metagenomics assemblies of 32 groundwater samples | reverse complement strand
GCGCCACCCGCGCCACCCGCGCCACCCGCGCCACCCGCGCCACCCGCGCCACCCGCGCCACCCGTTGACCAGGTGCTCCTCCAACAGGTACAGCAGGAACGTCAGGCGTTGGAGCACCAGCAGGTCGTCAGCGAAATCAACAACGCCGCCGCTCAGTACAAGGCGCAGTTGATGCGGACGTACAAACTTGACGACGGCGCCGCCAACACACTCGCCACCCAGTACGCCGAGGGCATCTACGCCAAGTACCAGTATAACCAGGCTGCCATTCAAGCAAACGCCCTTGCAAAAACGGCGAAGGCCCAGACCATTTCACAACGGACGGGTGCTCCCGTTGACATGCTGATGCAGTACAACGACCCGCAGTCGATGGAGGCCGCGGGTGGTGTGTTCCAGAAGCAAGCCGCGGAGATTGCGGCCTTGAAGAAGCAGGTGGCAGATGGGGTCGTGAAGGTTCCGACCCAGAAACCTGACAGTAACCGGGGTTCGCCCGGTGCAAGCACAAACCCGAGTGCCCGGAGAGCCGATTTCGCCGCCGGGCGGACACCTAACACAGCCGCAGAGTTTGAAAAAGCCTACGGCTACCGTCCATAGGAGGTAGAGTATGCCGAGCATATCGAGTACCGGGCAACTGGCAAACATTTCGGAAGAAATGATTTCCACCATTCGCTACACGGCGGAGCACAACGCCCCCGCCCCGGCCCTTTTTGAGCAGTTCACATTGAAAAAGGGGCAGGACACTGCCGTGTTCCCGAAGGTTGGCCAGGTCAACGTCCGCATCCTCAACGAAAGCGAGGAAATGACCAACGAGCAGGACATTGGCCTCGCCACCCTGAGCGTGTCCACCAACGAGGTGGGTGGCTACATCATTTTGAGTGACAAACTGTTGAAGCGCACCTCGTCCTCTGCGGGCGACCTCATCCGGGTCACGTCCAAGCAGTTCGGGAGCGCCGAGGCCCGCCTTTGGAACACCGACATCCTTGGGTTGGGCTCTGCCCTGAACGGTGGCACCGACCTTGGGAGTGCTGGCTACTTCCTGACCGCGGCCAACGCAATGGCAGGTATCGCCTACGCAAAGGCGCAGCGATTTGGCGAGGAACTGCGGTGGCTCGTCCACCCCGCCACCATGATGCGCCTGCTCCGGGAACTGACCACCATCGGGTCTGGGCAGATACGGCCCCTCCCTGAAGGGTTCAGCGCCGAGGTGCTCGGGAAGTTCTGGTCGGGTGTCCGGCTCGGCCAGTGCCCGTTCTTTGAGACAGGCGCCTTTACCGTGGACGCCTCTGACGACCATGTTTCGATACTGGCCGACCGGGGTGCCCTCGCTACCCTCAAGGAAGGCGCCCCCCGTTCCTACAAGGAACACAAGAACCGGCGCCGGGCCTGGGAACTCGGTTGGATACGCGAATACATCGCGTTTGAGTTGGACGACACCCGTGGCACGGGTTGCACGCTCGACGCCGCCACCCCTAGCCTGGCCTAGTGAGGGAATGTGACAGTCACGAACGCAGAGCAAGAACAGAACCGGCTGTTGAAGCGGGAGGGGTTTGACTCCTTCTTGCAGTTGCAGATGCAACCAAAGCGTCTGTGGTACCGGGAGAATGGGTCTGTGGTGGGCGAGTTGCCCGTAGACCCCTACCACTTCCAGCGGTTCACGACTCGGGGGTGGACGTTGGTACCACCCGGCAGACGGCACAAGAAAGTGAAGCAGGCGCCAGTACTCGCACCACCCGAACCAGTCGGCGCCGTAGCGTAGGAGGTACACGATGTCTGGCATAATCGTTGAAATCCCGTGGGGGAAAGAAAAGGAAGTCTACACCACGACCTTCGGCAACCGGGAGCCCATCCTGGGCCAGTGGGGAATGACCCCCGATGGTCGCGTGTTCCGGTGGGCGTTTAGCGGCGGGGCCATTGCTGCCGGCCAGTCCGTCCAGTCCGCGGCTGCTGTCGCTGCCGACGACATGGACCTGGCGGTTGCTGCGGCCGCGGCTGTGGGCGCCACCACCATTTCCATCACGACCGTCGGTGCCATCAGCGCCAACTACTACCGGGATGGCTACGCCTACGGGAATGACGGTGCGGGTGAGGGTCAGGTCTACGGCATCCGCTCCCACCCGGCAGCGAGTGCAGCCACCACCCTTGTCCTCACCCTGCACGAGACGGTGCGGGAAGCGTTGGACACCGCGACTTCCCTGGTGGGCCTCGTGCGTAACCGCTACATGGACGTGGTGACGTACCCCGGAAACACCGGCATCACCGGCACTTTCCTGGGCATTTGTCCAGTCGAAGTCACGAACGATGACTACTTCTGGGTACAGCAACTCGGGCCGTGCGCCTGGTTGGACGACTCCGCCAGCGCGGGCGTGGTGGGAGATGGTGTGGAACCCTCCCAGTCCACCGACGGTGCGATGCACCTGCATGACGTGTCTGGGGAAACGGACCAGCCACCCGCGGGCTACCTGGGGGCCATCGCAGCCGTGGCCACTGACTACGGCTTCGTTGACCTGACATCCTTGAGGTAGCCGTATGGAGTTGATAACGGGGTTGTGGCTAACGGACACCTTGTACCGGATGCACAACCCCCGCACCAACAAGACCCGGTTCATTGCGCTGCTGACGACGGACCGGAGTGAACAGGCGGAATGGGTGTTGGAGGCCCAAGAACGCTTCGCCGAGGATTTGCGGGGCGTGCCGAACCACCAGACCCTTCCCCGCAACGAACAGCACGACCTTGGTGCCGTGCTGACGGATATACGGGCGTCGAATCGCGCCCGGGTCGAATCGGGGCATGGCCGCTACTGGTAAGCGACGGCTCCAACAATAGGAGGCACCTATGCCGTACAGCGCACATGTACCTACTGATGGGAACCGCGTGGTGTTGGGAAACTTTGAGCACTACCCCAACGCCACCGTTTTCGTAGACCGAAGCGACACCGCCATCTTCTTTACGGCGCCGGCGTCCTACGACTTTGGGTGGGTCATTGGGGGAACCGAATATCTCACCATGACCACCACCGCGTTTGTGCCCACAACCACGGACGGGATGACACTGGGCACGTCGCTGCTGAACTTCGCCGACTTGTTCCTGGACCTCGGGGCCGTCATCAACTTTGACTCCGGCGACGTGACCGTTACGCACTCGGCCAACACGTTGGCGATTGCCGGGGGCGACCTGACGATTGAGAGTGGGTTTGGTTTGAACATTGGTTCGACCACCCAGGCCACGGTCTCGGACGGGGATGGCGCAACGAACCTGATTCCTGAAGGTCAGTTGCTTGGCGTGGGAACCGCGTTTGCGGGTGGCGCCCTCATCCTCGGCACCTTCAACGCGACCAACACCCGCGCCGTCTCCCCGAAGCTTGCGTTCGTGAAGGGCGCCGCTGCCACGCAAGTCGCTACGACCGCTGTGGCAGACAACGAAGTGATTGGCTCCATTCTTGGTTACGCAAGTGACGGCGCCGACTTTGAGACGCCCGTGGCAGCCATCGAGTTCGTCGTAGACGATGTTGGGGCTCCCGGGGCTGGCGCAGTCGGTGGCAGCATCGAGTTCTACACTACGGCGGACGGCGGTGAAGTCCTTACCCTGGCCGCTACGGTGACGAACGCCCAGGTGTGGGACTTCCCGCAGGGCGTCATCCGAGTCGGTACCAGTGGTAACATCCTCGGTACCATTCTGATAGATGGTAACACCAGCGGAACCGTCACGGTCGATGTGGCTCCGGCTGCGGGTACCTGGTCCTTTACTCTGCCCAACACGGCAGGCGAGACCGGGGACGTGCTGGTGACGGACGGCTCCGGGAACGCCTCGTGGGTATCCGGCGTCCGCTCCGTAGACGTGCAGTTGACGAACGCCCAGGTGCTTGCGCTGCGTGCCACCCCGATTACGCTCGTGGCCGCGCCCGGCGCCAACCGCGCCCTGGTCTTGCACAAAGTGTACCTGGTGTGTAGCGCGGCTGCTGGCGCGTACACGGAGACGATAGATAACCTTGTGGTGGAGTACAGCGGGGGCACGGATGCCACGGGCGCCATTGAGACAACTGGCTGGATTGACGCGGCTGCGGTTAGTCCCGTCATCTACTTCCCGGTTACTACTGTGGTCGTGCCGGTGGCAAACGAAGCATTGCGCTTGTTCAACACTGGGGACGGGGAGTTCGGGGGCGGGAACGCCGCCAACACCCTCAGCGTCCGCGTGTGGTACTCGGTGGTTGACACCGTGGCGTTCAGCTAAACCATGACAGGAGGGACCTATGAGTGAAGTCAATGCAACTTTCAAGGCCCATGTTGGGGCTGCGGCATACGCGGGAAACCAGGATGTGACACCCCGCGCAGGGAAGGGGGGCGACATACTGGTCAGCGACCTGAACGCGCCCTACTACCAGGCCACCAAGGACGGGAGCGTGTACCACGCAACTACGGTGGGCGCGGGTGTTGCCCACAACGTTGACGTGGAGGGCACGACCTGGGACGTGGCGCTGTACAACCCGTCCGGCTCCGAGGTTGACCTGGTGATAATCGAGGCGCGTTGTGCGCGTGGCACCACGGGTGACATTGGCCCCGGCGCCGTCGTGTGGGTGCGCCCGGCGTCTGCCACGAGCACGGTTCCGACTGGCACTGCGATGGCGGTGTCGTCCGGGCGAATCGGCGCCAACGCCGCGAACAAGGCCCAGGCCATCTACACGGTGACGGTCGAAGGCACAGACGGCGTGCGGATGCGGTACGCCTTCGAGTTGAATGAGAACGTACTGGCGACTGCCGGTACACCCGCCACCAGCGCGGTGTACGACCGCGTGGACGGGCAAATCATCGTCCCGCCCGGCTACTACGTTGGGCTGACTGGCGAGGGGGACGCGGGTGCGGCCCCACTCCTCCACCTCAGCCTCTCGTGGAAGGAAGTCCCCGTTTAGCAACCCACAAAACTTGACGAAGGAGTGACATGAGTAACAAGCACAAGGTGCGGGTCGCGCCCGCGCCCGCCCCCGAACCCCTGAACCCACAGGTACAGGACTTGGAGGCACTGCTCAAGACGAACCCCGACGCGCGTTACCAACTGCAAATCATTGTACTGAACCGGCTGCTGGCGGAGGCCCGGACCGCGGAACACTTGCTCCGGGCGCGGCTCTTGCAGTATGAGCCCGAGCCCAACGAACCAAAGGAGCCCGCCGAGGGTGCGTAGGAGTGCCGGCCCCTCCAGCCAAACCTGGGGGGGCCGCACCTTTTAGGAGTCAATCATGCCGGTACTTGCCAACTGGACACGGGAGCAGATTCGTGATGCCATTGGGTACAACCTGATGGGACCGCGTTTCATTGTGTCATCGACGACGCGGGCGGGCGGCGACGCCACGTCCGTTATCGACCGGAACCGGCTGTTCGGGGGCGACAACGTCCACAACGGGAAGTTTTGCTACATGACGAGTGGGGACAACGACGGGGAAGTGCGGGTGGTTACGGACTTCGTGCAAGGGACGTTGGGCGCCGATGCTGCGGGCAGTCACGACATGACGGTCGCGCCAGGTTTTGGGGCTACCGTTCCAATCAGCGCCACCTACGAGTTGTGGGAGCGCGAGTTTCCGCCACAGTGGGTCGAGAACGTGCTGGACCAGGTGTTGGTCGAGACCTACGGCAGAGCGTATGACCCCGTTGAGGTCACGTCGTTGCACACGGGTGGGGATGTCAGCCGCTTCGACATTCCTACGGGCATTGCGGCAATCCGCCACATCGAGTACAGGTACTCGGCGTCGGCCACGGAATTGCGTTCCTGCGACGCCGCGTTTGATGAGAGTGTGGGGACGGGCCTCACGGCTGCCGCAGACACGGAGGATTACAGGCGTGGTGGCGCCAGCCTGAAGGTTACGGTGGCAGCGGTTGCGGGTGCCAGCGTCCTCCTTACCGACAACATCACGTCAACCAACATCAGCGGCAAGACCCATGTGGAGTTCTGGATAAAGAGCAGCGTGACTACGGCTGCGGGCGACATCCACATCTTGCTGGACAACACAGCCAACTGTGCCTCCGCGCTGGAGACGCTGGCAGTGCCGGCCCTCACCGCAGACACCTGGACGTTTGTTGTGGTGGCGCTCGCCAATCCCGAACTCGACACGGCCATCATCAGTGTCGGGGTCCGGTTCACGACGGACAACGGGGCGTCCTACTGTTGGGTAGACGACATCCAGGCCGTAAACCGCGATAAGGCGCTGTGGCGTCGCGTCCACGCCGACGGTTGGTATGTGGATAAGGAGGCCCGGGACCTGGTGTTGCGGGAGGGCGCCCGCGCCGACATCGGCTACGCGCTGCTGAAACTTATTGGGGGGGACGCGCCCGCCCTCCTCTCCGTAGACTCCACGGTATCCGAAGTGTCCGCAACGTACCTGGTTGCGGAAGTAACGGCCCAAGTCCTCGCCACCTTCACCGAGGAGAAGTACAAAAGCCGGGCACTCCTTTGGCTGGAACGCAGCAGGCGTGCCCGTATGGGCCTGGCCCGCTTGCACGGTGCCCGCAAAGTGTCGTAGTCCGTTGCGTCAATGAGGTGTACTGGTGCCCGTTTCTGAACAGCGTACCATCCAACTGAACGGGTTGCTCTACCCCATCAAGGAACCCGTGCGTGTGTTCAAAGCCAGCCAGCAACCGGCTCGTATTCAACTCGGGCAGGATGTGGCCGGCGCCGACCAGCACAAGTCGTCTATCACGTGGGATGATTGGACGGGGGGCCTTGGCGTCGAACGCATGGACATGCAGAAGGACTTGACGCGGTACTGGTGGTCTACGTGTTTGACGGACCAGCGCGGCCACTTGACGCTTGGTCCCCTTGCCAACCAGACCGCGGCGTCCGGCGTCGCCGGCAACTGGGAAGTCTCGTTCATCAACGAGCGGAATGGGATTGTGTATGCCGGGTTCGGCGCCAGCGTCATGGCCTACTCGGGCGTTACTGCCTGGGGGAGCGTCCTCAACACACTCCCGGCCAGCGCCACCGACTCCATCAACGTCCGCATGGGCGGCGTTGAGTATTTGGTTATCGCGCACACGAACGGGTACACCTACTTTGACGGTACGAACTGGACAGCCGACGCGAAGGACGCGATGTACTTGGCGTGGTGGGACGAGCGCCTTTGGGGGATAGACAGCACGGGCCAGTTGTGGTGGGCGCATGTGTTGGGGACGGAGACCGACGATGCGCAACTCCCGCGCCCCAACTCCACCGTTACCAACCTGTTTGTGGCACGGATGCCCTCGGGCGACTTGGGCCTGTACGTTGCGACGACGGACGGGCTCTATGCCCACAATCCCGTCAACAACAGCCTTGAACCCACCGAGTTGCCGCTTGTGTACCACCCGGATAATGGGTTGGGTGCGACGCGCTGGCGGGACTCCGCCTACATCAGCGCAGGCATGGCCATCTTCAAGTACGTGACGGGTGATAACGCCGCCATCATCAGCGACGTTGGGTTGACAAGGAATCACGGGGTGCCATCGGCGCGTGGGGGCCGCATCCGTGCGCTCATCCCGACCTTGAATCACCTGATTGCGTTGGTGGATGCGACGACCGCGCCTGACGACCTCTCGCTTATGCAGGGGGGTGATGGGTACCAGAGTGGATTCGACTCCGTGAGCGAGGTGATTGAGTCAGACGTTGGGTATTCGTGGGTGGCGGGGCTCGACGGTCTGGGCGCCTGGCGCACCCTTTGGGAATCGGCGGCTTCCACACTCGCAATTACTGCCGCCCACACCTCCAACAGCTACGGACAGTACCGGCTCTGGTGGGGGCAAAACCAACTCGTCTGGTACATGAAGCTGCCCCGGGGCATTACCAACCCCGACCAGATTTCGGACTGGGACTACAACACCGCCAGTACCCACGAACTTCCGTGGATTGACGCGGGTGAGGCGTTCCGCCGCAAGCTGGCCATTGCCCTGGTTCTTGACGTAAAAGGTACGTCTGCCACCGAGACCGTAGCCGTCCAGTACCGCATCAATGACGATGACGCAACTACGACCACACTCGGAACCATCATTGCGGATGGTCATTACGAGTACCCGTTCCCAAACAGCACGACGCCAACGGGCACCGCCTTTCGCACCATCAAACCCGTGGTTGCGCTCGTCCGTGGCACCACAACCACTACGACCCCGGACGTGACGCGATTGGAGTTCCTGTTTGAGCGATTGGAGGAGGTGCGGATGGGGTTCAGTGTGCGCGTGGAGGTGCCGGAGGGCGGCTTCCGCGAACAGAGCGCGGAGCAGCTGTTGGAGAACCTGTACACCGCCTTCCGCAACGACGCGCTTGTTGCGTTCACGTACCGGGATAGGGATGCCGACGACGCGGGCAACGCGAACCCGTGGGATTACTACGTGCGCGTCATGCAGATGACGGGCGCGGAGGAGACGGGCCACGATTTCTCTGGGGAGCTTGTCCTCGCGCTCCTCGAGGTGTACCATGCGCGGTAGACTATGCGGTACATAAGCAGGACAGTGGATGTGCCGGCGGCTGGCACCCGCGTCCAGGTCAGCAACACGCGGGACCGCGTGCTGTGGATACGGTTTACGGCGCGTCAGGGAAACGTCGGTGGCGTGTACGTTGGGGATTCCACGGTGTCCGCGACCAATGGGCGTGAATTGCGGCCCCCAGAAACCACGACCGGCTACGACCAAATGACGCAAACGGAGTACGATTTCGGGCGGTACCCCGGACCAGCCGGTCAACCGGGCTCCGTCCTCCTCAACGTGTTCTACGTGGATACGGACACGGGCGGAAACGACGTGGACTGGGAGGCGCTGCTCTTTTGACGACGCGAGGGGCGACAACACCCGAACTCCTGTGTTACAATATGCTTGTGGAGTTGGGGTATTCGGAGCCCGAGGACTTCACCTTCCAGACCAATGTGTTTGGCGGGCGGTTTACTCGCGGTGGGCAGGTTGTGGACTTCATGTTCACAAACCCGCCCGGCCTCGCGTTCAGCGTCCTGGGGGAATACTACCACTACCGGCTCCAGGGGGGAAGCACCGTGACGGACCTGGCGGCTCGGGAGGAGTTGGCGCTCATCGGAGTAAACCTCGTGTTTCTTGACGAGGATGACCTGATGACGCGCACCCGTTGGATTGTAACGGAGGCGCTGGAGGGACGCGACCACAGCAAGCGGGCTCGGAGTTAGTAAATGGTTGAACTGACTGGGCATCTGTACAATAATGCGGGGACGGGGCGAACTGCGGCCACGGCCTACGCCTTTGCAACGAGCTTGGCTGCGGATGAGAACACAAACACGGCCTCAGCCGCCGCGTCCGATGCCACGGACGCCGCCGGGCAGTGGACATTTTCGGCCCTGGCAGACAACACTTACGACATCCGCATTGATGACGGGTCTAGTAAACGGTGGCGGCGCTATGCCGAGGAGGTTCAGTATTCGCGGGCGCAACTTGGCTTCCTGCACCTGACGGAACGCACCGATGGCGCGTCCGTACAGGCTGCCATCTTGGAGGGGAACCGGGCGACCCCCACAGCCGGCGATGAGTTCTACTTCACGATGCGGTTGTCGGACTCCGCGGGAAACCAGGACGAGTTTGCACGCCTGTCCGTTGTAGGCGTTGACATTACGACCACGACCGAGGACGGGCGCCTGGACATCGACCTGCTCAACGCGGGCACACTACAAGAATGGTTCCGGTTGCACACGGGCCACATTGAGTTCACACGCGGAATGGCACTCGCGTCCGTCGCCAGTGGCTCACTCGCTGCCCTCTATGCCATTGGACGAAATGCTGACGTTCCCAACCTCCTGCAAATCAACGTGCCGACCGGCGCCAGCCTCGAAATTTCCGTGAACGAGGTGGCGGTCGGTACCCTCAGCGCAAGCGGGTTGGATTTGGCGGCGGGCGACGCCCTCTCTTTCGGAACCGTCAACATCCTGGTGGATAACCCCGGCGGCACCATGACACTCAGCAACGTGGACGCGCTGGATGCCACCACCGAAGCCACCATTGAAGCTGCCATCGACACACTGGGGAACCTCACGTCGGCGGCGGCGCTTGCAACCGTGGGGACGATTGGGACGGGCGTGTGGCAGGGCACGGCTGTTGGCGTGGCGTATGGTGGAACCGGGGCTATAACAGCCGCGGCTGCCCGCACCGCCCTTGGCGTTGCCATTGGCAGTGATGTACAGGCGTGGGACGCCTTTCTTGACGACATCGGCGCCCTCGTTGACCCCAACGCGGACCGCCTCATGTTTTGGGACGACTCCGTGGGTGACATTGTGTGGTTGACGGTGGGTGGTGGGCTCACCATTACTGGCACCACGATAACCGCCGCCGCCGCCACGGAAGCCACACAAGCCGACATGGAGGACGCGGGTGTCACGAATCCTGACAGGTACGTTTCCCCCGAAGTTGCCAAGTACGCCCCGTCCGCCTGCAAAGCATGGGTCGTTTGGGCGCAAACCAGTGGAACCCCAACCATCAATACCAGCTACAATGTGACTAGCCTCACAGACAATGGGGTTGGGGACCTGACGGTCAACTTCACGACGGCCTTTTCGACCGGCAACTACACCATGACTTCCGGCTGTCAGGAAATGGGGTTTGTGAGGATTCAAGACGTGGCGAACAGAGGCGCCGGGTCTTGCCGGCTAAGGGTGCTTAACTCATCTTTTGCCGCCGTTGACGGTATTGCAGGTACGTCAGCCGAGTTCTTCGGCGACCAGTAGGCAACCGGAGGGAACATGCTAGTGATTGTGTGGCGCGACCCCATTGACACCTTTGAGGCGTTGCCGTGCAGGATTACGAGCCCTGCCTACAACAACCCAAACATCCGCCAGGGACGTACCGACTTGGCGCTCTGCCAGTGGGTTGCCAAACAAGTCCTTCCGGCAGGCGTCCCGTACACCATCATGGACACCACGGCGCTGCCGGCGTTCCGGGACTTCAGGGCCGCCTGGTCTTACGACAGCGTTACCGGCCGGGTATCCACAGACATGGCAAAAGCGCGGGAAATTAAGCGGGCTCAGATTCGCGGGGTGTGTGATGCGGAGCGCGTCAAACTAAACAACCCCTACACCAAGGCGGTGGCGTCCGGCGACCTTGTGGAACAGCGGCGCGTTGCAACACGGCAACAGGAACTCCTGGACACCCCACAGACGCTTCCCCTTGCTACACTGACGACACCCGAGGAGTTGCGGGCTTTTTGGCCACTGAGCCTGCCGCTTGAGGCGCAACCATGACGGACACGGACTATGCGCCCCGTAGTCACCTATGGTGAGGTCTTTGGACTTGTTGCTGTGTGGGACTGGCTCGTTACCGTCAGCACCCGCTTCATCGCAAGTGAAGTGGTCTGGGCTATCCCCCTGGCCGTGGCACTCACCGCGTTTTGGTGGGTTGGTACGGGTTGGGCAGCCCAGGCCGACCGCCGCGTGATGGTGGCGGCATTGGCGGGCGCGGCTGCGGGGACGGCCCTTGGCCTGCACATTCCGTAGGAGGCAGTATGGACGAGACATTTTACAGCTTTGCGGGCGGTGCGGGCTTTGCCATCGCGGTGGCCGGCTTCCTGGTCCGGTGGCTCACGAAGCTCGTTGAGAATCACCTGCAACATCTGACGGACGCGGTGCGCGAAATGCGAGACGACGTACACGCGCTCGTTGATGAGTTGCGACGCCGTGTGTAGGTTGCGGTGGTCAACGAAAAAGACAAACTAAGGGGGAGACGACACCATGCCCACAAAGACAAGGAGCGTTGGCGGCGGCAAGGTCCGCGTCACAACACCCGGCGGCGTAAAATCCAAGGCCACGACACCAGCGAAAGCGAAGAAACAGGTGCGGTTGCTCCGCGCCATTGACCACGGGTTCAAACCCGAGAAGGGACGTGGAAAATGATGCAGCGTGTAAAGGCGTTCGGTCTGTTTGTGGTGGCGGGCTTGACATTGCGAGTTCGGCGGCATGTGGCCTACGCGCTGTTCCGCTTCCGCTTGGCGCCAACACCGCATGACGGCTTCTGGCTTGGCCAGCAGTTGTTTCCGCGCTTCGCCCAGAGCCACTGGCGCATCCTGGACCGCCTCTACTACACAATCGACGCCAGCACCATTGACCGCTTGCTGGCGCTGTGGCGCAAGTATGAACTCCCGACGGGAAAGCAACGTTATGCGTGGCTCACGCGATACACGGAGGCCCCGCGCCACTACGCCCCGGACTTCTACGACTGCGACGATTTCGCGTTGGACTTTACGGCGTGGTGCCGGCGTGAGTTTCGCATCAACGCAGTGGCGCTTGCCTTCAACGCGGTTCATGCCTTCAACGTGGTGGTAAAGGCGGGTGGCGGCGTGGTCCTGGTGGAGCCGCAGAACGGGCAGATTGTGAAGCCCGCAATCGAGGGCCTGTACGGGATGAACGGGGCGGAGCTACTGTTCTAGGCGGGGGCGCCGCTTCTGCCAGACCCAAGACACGCGATGGCAGGGGCCGCACTTTTGGAACCCGGGGCGCCCTTTGTACCCGCGCAGTATCCACCCGCCATCAGGACAGTACGGGCAGCCACCCCGCACTATTCGGGGGTGAACCTTTGGCGACATTGCGAACCTCCCGCGTCCCCATTGTTTTGTTCCTCAGTTGCGGTGCGACCCAAGGGTTGAGTAAAAGAGCGGAATACTCCAAAGGGCAAGGTGGCACCTACAAACCAGCAACGCCATAGCGGAGTCGTAGTGCCAATCGCACTCCGCCTGACCAAATTGTTGCTGGTGCAGGCTCCGCAGCAGGTCGGCACACGCCGGCAGCGTCCACCCGTACTTGGGTTGGTTGGCCACCTCCATGAGCGTCTCCACCGACTCCTCTGGCAACTCGTTCATAGTGAACCGCCAATGTGGAAGGTTGGGGGCTGAAGGAATACACGTTGGGCGCCCCCGGCACAGAACGGGCAAGTCGGTGCTTTGGGGAAGCTCCACGCGGCGGGGACACGGAACTCAAACGTTTTGTGGCATATGACACAACGGTAATCGAAGCGCCTCACGGCAGTGCCTCCTTACGCTGGTATGTGGTGGAGGTGGCGGTGAGTCGAACACCGCGTCCGACCTGCGTCCCTTGCGGGTGTTCACAGGCCGTCGAATCCCTCACACCCCCAACTATGCGTACCACCGGGGAAAGGCCAGGGCGGTCGTTTGAAGGACAGCCCGCGCCAGGGCCGGCGCATCCTCGCAGCCTGCCGCAATCGCTGCAAGTACCTGCTGCCACAGCCAATCCTCGCACCTGTGTGCATCCTCCCCGTCCGCCCCTGCGCTTTTAAGACCCGCCTGTATGAGCGCGATGAAGGCGTTTACACGAGGTACAGACATGCCTTCATCGCTCCGCGCTTGAAGAAGGCGCACGCGGTCGTTCCAGTCAAGCCAACTTCTGACCATCAGACGCTCCCCCGAACATCGACTAGAGCAACGCGGCGCCCCGCAATATGCCGCTCTTTGGGCGCCAACGTGACAATGGGGGCACCGAGCGCCACTGGTGGCAACACCGCCCGCTCCACGTAGGAGCCCCGCGCCCGGCCCCCCATCGCCGACCCCTGCATGTACCCGCGGAGGAATGAACCCGTCAAAACAATGGCGCGGGTGTGATGGAACAACACGGGCTCTCCACGACTACTCACGTCCAACTGGTCAAACGGTACAACCATCACGCGATGGTGGTGGCCAATGAAAAACACCTGGGCCGCGCAGTGGGCGGCGAAACGCTCGTACTTGGCGAGCGGACCAGCCAGGGTCGAACCACCCCCGTGCCCATGATGCACGAACAGCTTGGTTTGAATCATGCGGCCCCGCAGCTTGTCGGGTTCCTGACAAAAAGTGAGGCGGAGCATGGCGGCGTCGCCCCCGTACCGGCACCCCAACTCCCGGGCAAACCGCTGGCCCGTGGTGGTGCCATCGAGGTGTTGGAAGTAGTGGTGGCCCTCGACGAGCGTAAGCCAGCGGTCGCGCGTCGGGCGCAAAACCGCCAGCACGTGCTCCTCCAGGTCGGTGGCGGCGCGGTCCAGCAGCACCTCCGTCACGTCGTCGTCGCCCAATGCGCGTAGCTTGGAACGGACTGTCGGACGCGCAAAGTCAATGTAGTCGCCCATCCCGAGGAACCAGCACCCGTGCTCGACCCCCCACTCGACGTGCTTGCGGAGGCGGTCGATGTCAGCGGGGTCGTTGCGGCCCCCGCCTGCGTACTGGATGTCGCCAATAGGCATGATGGAAATGGGTTCCCAAGGCAGGACAAGGCGCCCCGCCACCTGTGCCTCAAAGACTTCCATGCTTAGGCTCCTTTCTTTGGGGGCGTGACCGCATACTGTACGCCCGTATTAACCACTTCTTCTATCCCCGAGACCCACCCCATTGGAATCACAATGCGGTCGTTGCAGGAAGCGGTTTCCGGGTCCAACGTCAAACACAGCACCACCCGAGTCGCATCCTGTACCACCATGAAACCAACACTGACGCACTGGGCAAGCGTCATGTCCTGTGCTGCTTCCACCGCATCCCACCCCAGTTCCCCCCGCGCATCCGTCCACCGCACCCGGACGGCCCGGGCCTGCCAGTTCTGGCCCTCACAAATCAATGATTCCATGTTTCGCACTCCTCAATGCCTCAAATTCTCGCCACCCGCACCGCACGCAATACCACTCCTCCAACCACAAGTCCCACAGCAGACTCCCGCGGCACCACAGGCACCCGCGTTGTAAGAAGTGTGTCGGGTCGCGTGGCGGTGGGAACCGCTTCTCGCGCCTCGGCAGTTTGAACCAACCAAGTGCTCTTAACACGGCTCGCACGTGTCCCATGTAACCTCCCCGGGTTCATCGCAAAACAAGCGGGCCTTCGACAACCGGCGGCACACGTCGCAAAGCCCGACGCTCGGCAGCAGGCACGTTGCTGGCTCGGAACAGCGCCAGGTTTTGGAACAGTTCGTGCAGGCGTGGTACCGCATGTCTTTACGCCAACGCAACCTGTTCGGCCCAATTCGGCCCCCAAGTGACCTCCACTGGCAAGTTGAATGGCATGATGTTGGCAACCTCCGCCCGTAGAACCTCGGCCACCGCCCCGCGCAGGCGCTCACGGCACTCCACAACAAGCTCATCGTGAACGGTAAGGACGATGCGGGCTTCAGACCCGAACTGGGCGAGGCGGGTTGCCACCCGCCGCAACCACACCTTCATTATACCCGCAGCCGTCCCTTGAATCACGTCTGGGGCACAGGCGCGAACCGCGTGTTTGTAGGCCGCGCCCCCCGGGGCCGTCCAGATGGCAGCCCGATAGATGCGGTGGCCAAACAACGTCTCAGTGTAACCCGTCTCTTGTAAATGACGCACAAGGGCAGCGTGCCATGCCTCCACGGGCTGATACTTTTGCTGAAGGGCGCGGACCACGCGCTGCGCCTCGTTGTGTGTGAGCCAGTAGGCAGACTGGCGGATGCCCGCGGGACCGGCCCTGTTGAGCCACGCCATGAACATGCGTTTTCCAATTTGGCGTTCCTCCTTCGTAACGAGCGCCGGCTCCTTCTGGAAAGCCCAACCCGCCACCGGCTTGTACACGTCTCCGTGTTCCAACTCGCTAAGAAGCCCCGCGTCCTGCGCGGCATACGCACCGATACGCGGTTCCTCCTGACCCAAATCCGCTTTCACCAGAACAAACCCCGGCGGGGCAACAACGGCCTGCCGAATATACCGCGCCCAGAGCACAACATACGGGCGTTCTGTGTCCCCGTGGTGTGTGATGTTCTGAAAGTTGGGGTAACGGCTACTGAGGCGAGACGTGGCGGGACCTTCTGTGGCCTCGCCTGGCTTCTCCTCGTAATCACCAGCCTGTCGAAACGCGGGGTGAACGCGCCCGTCCTCCTGTACCAGCAGCGGGAGGCGCCGCACGTTGTTTTCCACACAATGTTGGATGGACTTCAGTTCAACAAGAGGCGCCACCACTGGATGCCGGTACAACCGTATCGTGTTGAGGTCAGTGGCTGGCTCGCCCTGCGGCGTCCTCACCCGCACATGCCAATCTAACCCGGGCGGAAACCACCGCAGTTTAGATTGGGCACCAGTGCGGATGTTGGACGCGCAGGCAAACCCCTCACAACCGGCCCGCGTGCAACCGGGGTCGTGTTGGAGGCGACCCCGCAATTCCCCAGTAACGAGGAGTTGCGGGTGGGGCGGTCCGTACAGTAGGCGCCGCAACTGCGCCTCAGAATTGAGGTTCACCGCGTATCCGCGGAGCCCGAATAGACCCGTCAGTTTGTGCTGGAGGACATCGGCGCGGACGGCAAGGCGCTGTGCCAACGCCCGCAGGGGCTCGGGGTTCAGCAGCAAGCCACCGCGCTCAACTTCACTCAACACGGGAATCAGGGGGCGCTCCACATCCTCGTACAGCGACCAGAGACCTGCTTCGTGAAGGCGCGTCGTTAGGATGTGAGCCAGCCGCAATGTGAGGTCGGCGTCCGCTGCCCCGTACTGCGCGACCGCCGGCGCGTCGCTCCAATCCACTTCCTCATACCGCGTCTGTTTCACACCCAACAAACTCCAACTGAGGTCTTTCAGGTGGGTGGATGGTTCCCGCAACACATACGCCATGAGCTTGGTGCAGTGAAGGTTGGTGATGTGGACACCGTGCTGCGCCGCCACTATGTACTCGTAGGGGGCGTTATGGGCGTACACAGCCACTCCCGGGTTCTCCAGGAACCGTCGGATGCTTTGCACGACACCTCGACAATAAAGGGCCTCTCCTCCTCTTGTAGCCACGCTAAAACCAACTGGCTTTGCCCGGCGAGCCTGGAAGGTCTGGTACCAAAGATTGCTAGCCTTCTCGGTTTCAAAGTCAAATGCGAACTCCTTAACCCCCGTCAAGTAACGGACAACCTCGTCCTCCGATGCCTCGTGGTAGTGGCCGAGCACCTGGGTGAGCTCCTCGCGTAACAACACACCCAAACGCAACCAGTCCTCCAACATAGTGCGGGCCAGGTCTGGCCGGCGGTTTGGTGCGGCAGCCGCCGGGTGGTACATTGGGATGACCGTGTAACCCGCGGGGTGTTGGAAGGGGCGCCCGTGTTGTAGGCCCACACGCTTGGCGGGGTCAAACCACCGTAGTGGCAGGTTCCCCAACGTGATGATGTAACGTGGGTGGTACGCCTGCAACAGTTCCTCTAGGTACGGGCGACACGCCGCAATCTCCGTGGCTGTTGGAGGCAGGTCGCCCGTCCGCGTGCGGGGTGGCCGACACCGCACGATGTTCTCGTAGTGGACGGTCGCGGGGTCGAGGCCAGCCTCCGGCATCAGCTTCTCTCGCAGGCGGCTCCCAGACCAGCCCACGAGTGGTACACCCTCGATTTCTTCACGCGGCCCGGGGTTCTGCGCCACAACCCACACGCTGGCGTCGAGCGGCCCGGCGCCGTTCACAACCCCTCTGCGACTGGCACAGAGGCGCGGGCAGCGGGCGCAGGCTGGCGGGGCGCCTACCACGGCGGGTTCACCACACCACGGATTCAGTGTACACACCATTAAACGGCGTCCTCTGGTCCCATCAAACCCTTGTACTTCTGGAGAATTGCCTCCGGGTCTGCGTACCGTTTGGCGCGGTTCTCAACCAACACCGCCACGTCCCTATCACTACACCCAAACCACCGAAGCCAGTTGAGCGCGATGCTGATGACATCAACGACCTCGTTGAGCGCACCGGCCCGGTCCGTGGGCCACGCCGCCCAAAACTCATCGAACTGCATTTCGATGACACGCGGAAAGTGGTTTACGGGCTGCATCCTGATGCGGGTGTCCGCAGGCGACCACGCATCCCAGATGCGTTGGAACGGCCCGAGTGTGGCGCCATTCACATTACTCATC
>ERZ1292632.1969-Hain-H43-01um-R2-1969-length-18309-cov-5_pt2 | contig 17825 bp, 22 predicted proteins | sample MGYA00564407_ERZ1292632 | MGnify/ENA primary metagenome ERZ1292632 (study PRJEB36523, sample SAMEA6512637) | groundwater metagenome | collected 2019-01-08 | study: AquaDiva: Metagenomics assemblies of 32 groundwater samples | reverse complement strand
ACAGCCCCCCGGTCAGGGTGACGAAAACACAATCTGAGGCACCTACAGAAGAAGGGGGGTCCACAATCCCCAGAAAACAACCTGCGAACTCGTACACAACAATGGCGGAGGTATACCCGTTGTGTATTTGAAGACATCCATCATCTAATGGTTTTGTTGCTTCCTCGATTGGTTCTTTCTGTCTGCCATAGCTATCCTCGAGCCGAAGAATGTCTCTCTTGTTGTCTGGGGCTTCTACTTCCAACAACACGACGTTGTCCGTGAGGGCGCGTGTTTGATGAAAGCGCCCACGGAAGATGTTGAGCTTGTTAAGCCCAAATAACCGGTGTGGTGCAGTGTCTCGAATGAACGAGAGTTCTATTTCACCGCTCAAAACAATTAGGGCTGTATTTTTGTTTGGGTGACAGTGCAGCGACGTAGAATGGCCTTTATTGATGTTGAGTACCCAGATTGCTACATTTTCATTTCTGAAACACAGGTATTCGTGTCCCCACGGTTTTTCTATAATTCCCACAGGCTTCATTATTATATACCATGTATGTCGCTGCTCGTTTCCGGTTTACCTTCGGGCACCTTCCCCATTGCTTGCTTGCACTCGGCCAGTAATTCGGAATCTAGACGTACCCCGTCGTTAAGCTCGAAGGCCAAATCGTCGTAATAACCTCAATAGCTTTGGGCACCGCGCAAATTGGCCACTTTGGCATCTGCTGGCATTCCCTCAAGTGCAGTGATTAATTTACCAAGCGTCATCTGAGTTTCTGCGCGCTTACGTTGTGAACTCGCGCCTATTCCATCGACTACTGCTTGAAACATACTTGTATCAAGTCGCATGACATTTTTCTCCTTAATTACCCCACCCACACGTCAGCCAGCGGCACGATTTCCTATAATTCTCTCGCGCGTCACAGCATCGAGGTATTCACATCCGAGCCGCGCCGCGTCGCACAGCAGCGCGATCAGCGCATTGTCCGGAAGTGGCTTCTGAAGTTCTGTGTCTATCGCCACCATGATTCTATGCGTGAATTCACTCAGAGAACATTGCATTCGGTCAGGAAGAGCAACCTTACCGGCGAGTATTTGTTCATACGTCATTTTCCGTCTCCTTTGAGTCGCGTGACTTCACAAAGCGGACACGCGATGATGTGCCCGTGATACTCACCATAGGTAAATCCACACTCAGCACACGTCGCTATCACCATGCCCATACTCGACGCTGGCGCTGCGTACGGGCGAATCGGCACAGTCAGAGGGCAATCCGTGCAGTGCCCTACTGGCATCACTCCGCAGCAGGTGTATCGCACTTCCGCTCTCCTTTTGCGAGTGCTGCACGACGTTCAGAATCCAGAACAAGTTCGGTTACTACAGCGCGCACCGCTTCAAACTTTTCTTCACGCACATATTTATTTATCGCGTCAGCCTTTTCTTGATAGCGCGCCACTTCAGTTTGCACCTCGCGTAGCTGCGCGGCCAGCGATTCGGTGTGCGCCAGAATGCTGTCGATGTAGTATAGCGTTGGGTCAGTTGCGTCTGGGTCCGCTTTTGCGAAACTGCGCAATGTTTGAATGTACTCAGGTTCCTGCGGCATTTCGCTCATGTCAGACCTCCAGATTCGCGGTGCTTTCTTTGTGGTCTGCCTAACATTAACATAGCTTCAACATCACGAACGGCTCGCTGACTAAATTTGTACTCGAGCATTTTCAAATATTCAGGACGTGAAAAGTAATGTAAGTGTGCATTGTCCCGGAAATCCAGGACCTCTGTGTGGTGTAATGTTTCTGTGCGTAATGGCAGTGATTCATAAGCATGCTGAGAGTAACCAATCCATCCAGGTCCGTCAGGGTCTTCTGGCAACCGCCATCCATTCCTCTCCGCTATTCTGTGAAGTTCGCTTCCCGGATAGGCCATGGCACAATAGAAGTTGGCCCACTCAGAGTTGATCTCATACGCTAAATCTAACGTCGCCTGCATCGACTCTTTGGTATCATCTGGAAGTCCGAAGATATAGTTTGCACCGACCGCGATGCCGTGATTTTGAACGCGACGTACGGCGTTGATAATACCCTCGTTGTCGAATTTGCCTTTTTCCGCACCGTCTCGGACGTGTTTGGAGCCAGACTCGATCCCCATCCCTAGACTGCGGAAACCTGCCGCACGCATAAGCATTAACAGTCCTTTGTCCTTGACCGTATCTACTCGGGCATACGCCCACATATTGAGGATGTCTCCAAGCCCCCGGGCGACGATGTCCTCACAAATGGCTCTCACATGATTACGGTTAAGGACAAACATCTCGTCTGGTATTTTGATATTGGTGATCTCGTATTTTCTGACTAGGTGTTCAATTTGATCGACCACATTTTTTGGTGACCAGTAGCGCATTCTCGGACTTTCATTTCCAAAGGGTGTCTGAATGCAGCAGAACGTGCAAGAAAAGCTGCATCCTAGAGACGTCTGTACACTGGCATAACCGCCATCAGGGTCCCCAGTCCACAGATGTATCTGGTGGGCGTGATACTTGGTCATGTCCAGCAATTCCCACGCCTGCCCAGGCAGTTCTTTGTCTAGGTCTGTGATGTTTGTTGACGGATAGGAGTTGGTACGAGACATTCCCCACAACAAGCCCGGCGGACGTCGTGAAAACGGAAGTGGATGGTCAAACGAGAGTCCTTGCTGTAGTGCCACTATTAACACTGTGATAGTATGTGGCCCTTCCCCTTGACACACAAAATCAAATGCCCCTTCATGTAATGTCTTTTCTGGAAGCGCTGATGGGTGTGTTCCTAGAGCTAGCGTTGGTACTTGCCCCTTCACCAGACTGGCCACATAACTCGCACCCGGCATACACTGTGTTGACGCGGACGGTTGATGTCCATAAACGCAGAACGCCGCTAAACGAGGGTTGGCATCTCGAATACCGTTCGCTGTGCTGACTGCATCGAGGCCCTCCGCCTCTGCATCTAGAAGTTGGACACTGTACCCTTTGTTTAGGCAATGCCTGGCGATCAGCCCTGCCCAAACAGGGGGCTCCAGAGCTGCCAGCGGACTTATGTTGTTGTAGACGTCAAGACTGGACGGGGCGTTGACCAGCAATAGATCCAGTTGCTTTTTCATCCGAGTACCTTGAAATAGCCTAGGAGGAAGGAGAGGATAACTAGCACAAGAGTGAACTGTACTGTCACAATTTTTAGGAGCATCATGAGCATTCTCCACATCAGTGTGACATCCACCAATCTAAAGATTGTGCCAGGGATAGGATTACTATGATCAGCACCGCGGCACAGAATGGAGGTATCTTTTCATACCATGGGGCACGAAACCGTCTAAGGTCTTGGTTGGGGTTGAAGTTCATGCCTAATTATACCGTAAGGTGGCTCCCATCTTTATCCTTGGTTACACAGAGAACACCGGAGAACCCACCAAAATCCAGAGCTCTGTGGTCTGCTAATAAAATCACTTTTTGTTGACGTTCCGCTCGTTCTGCCAAAACGGTGAGCAAATCCTGTAATCCGGAATCGGAAAGCCACGTGGTGGGCTCGTCCCAGAACTCTACATTTGGTGTGGCCCCTGTACGATTACAAATCAAGTTCGAGAACCCCATTGAAATAGCCAAGCGAAGTCGTTGTGCTTCCCCTCCACTCCATACCGCCCAAGGGACAGGTTCTTTTACATGAGGGGCATGGACCATGATGGTGAAACTGCGGTTGATGCCTCCCCCTCTATTTTCACGCTCAATATCGAACTCAACCCCCCAGTCCTGTAACCCCAACTGAAAAAGTGTTTCATTCACCTCTACAGTTAGTTGCGTCAGGCTTTCATGGATCAAGGACAGTCGAATTTCCTTGAACCCTTTTATCCAGTACTGTACGGACTTGATGCCCTTTTCGGCTGTGTCAAGGGCCTCTTCCGCTTTTTCTAACTGTTGGGCTAGTTCCTCACCACGAGCCTCCTGTACTTCGCGGAGGGCGGTGTAAGGATTTGTCTTGCGTTTGAGTTCTAGTAGAGCAGCCCGCGCAAACTGAAATTCACCGTCTGCTGCCTGTCGTTGTTTTTCATGATCCTCCGGAATCTTTTTTCGTAGTTGGTTGAGCTTTTTGTTTTCATTGCGCAGCTCTGCTTCTTTTTGCATTACTAAAGCAGTGGTTTTGTCCAGCTCTTTTTTGATGTGCTTGCTGTCAACAGCTTGTCCACACATAGGGCATTTGGTAATGTTTTTCCTAGATAGCTCGGTGACTGTAGCCGAAAGTTGACGGTATTCGGCATTGAGCGTTGAAACCAGATCGGATTGCTCTTTTATCTTTCCGCGTACCACGTCATGTAAGTTGTCTTCAGTTATTACGGAGTCTAGCACTTGCTTTTTCTTGGCCGCCTCGATTTCCGCTGTTTGTAACCCCCCCTTGTGCGCCTTTTCCCACACTTTCTCCGCCGTTACATAATCCTGGGCTAATAACTCCTCGGCTTGCCCCTGTATTCGCGCCGTAGCCTCTTTTAATCGCTGGATCTCACCCTCAGTTTTGTCGGCCCGCGATTTAGCCTCGGAAGAGGCCTGTTCCCATAACCCTAAATTGAGGACGGTCGCGAACAGTGCAGTTTGTTCTGCCGCGGCCAAGTCGGCAAAGGCGGGGGTAAATTGGGCGAAGTATGTAGAAAATAGGAACCCTTCTGGGGGTAGGCCGATTAGGTGCTCCAATTCAGGCTGGTTCACAGGGCGATTCCCTGCGTCTCCCGCAATTTCCAGGGTATTCGGTTTCCACATACGGAGAATGGAGAATTCGCCTGACGTTGCCTTAACGTCAAGTACCACCCCACATTTCTCATCACTATTCCAGTTTTTGACGGTCCCCGCTTTTAGGTTTCGGCTGGTTTTTCCATACAGCGCCCAAAACATAGACTCAAATAAGGAGCTCTTCCCGGCGCCATTAGCATCTAGTTCCGGCTCTACCAGATTCCTTCCAGTGATGTGGTAGAGCCCCGGCTTCATGCAGGAGAAGTCAATAACTTGTGCCGAGGAGAAGGAACGGAAGCCTTGGATCTCGGCGCGGAGTATTTTCATGTTTGATTTAAAGATTCAGATAATATGCTTTTCCCCACGGACACAACATCACGGCTGATTTTGTTTTTGATGCAGAACTCAGACAGAGTTTGTTGCGGTGTTTGTGTTACCACAGCTTCTGATGTCTTTAGGCTGGTGGTGTTCGCTACTTTTTCCAATTCTAAACCACACAGTTCTACCCCTGCCTCAGCACAGGCAGCTAGAACACGTTTCTTGCACGTACCCCAGTCTTTGTACTCTGACGGTGACAACTGAACGCGTACTTTGACCTGGTCCCCTTTGTTGGCACCCGCGAGATCAATCTCCTTGTCTGCCAATGACACAGTTAATGTTAAACGCTGGATGATGTTGATCGGGAGGGACGTAGTCTTTTTGAAGTCCGCCAACAATATGGCGCGTGGTTTGAAGTGATCACCGAATCGAATAGGGTATGGTGCTCCTACATATTCCACATCAACATTTCCGACGTGAACCTTTTGTGGGACGTGCACGTCACCACTGTAAATTTTGGCGCGGCGGGCAGTGTTCAAATAGCCCGCGGGGATTCCATCCAGTGCCATGCCATTCTCTCCCACTGCTCCTTTTACCGTGGCGTGCATGAAGATGAAGTCGGCACGATGAAGCTCTGCATGCTCCCAGGCTTTCTTCGGGTCTGTGGTGTGAGGAAGCATTGTGACCTCACGACCGGAGTATTCGCAGGTGAATGGTGTCTCGATGAATGAGATATTTGGGAAATTCCGTAAGAACCGGAAGTAAGGAAGGTTTGGGTCTAGACTATCATGGTTGCCACGTAGGATAGTGATTTTACCGAGGTCGGTCCGTTTGAAGGTGGTGGTGATCTCATCCACTATCCTGTTCACTAACCTGCCTGTGTGCCTATCTTTAGACTCACACAAATCTCCTAGAATGAACAGGTTATTAACCTCGTGTTCTTGGATGGTAGAACGAAGCCAGTCAAATAATTTCCACCGATAGGAATCCCGGGGGGTGTCGGTGAAATGTGTATCAGATATGAGAAGGGCGTTTGAGCTCATGTTTTCCTCGCCAGTTCCGTTCGCAGACGCGCGACTTCGTCTTGAAGATGTGTGTTTGCGTTGTTTGCCGCAGCAATGTCGCGCAAATAGTCGTGTTTCATGGTAGCCAGTTCCCGCCTCGCTGCGTCGCGCTCGCGTTCGAGCTTTGTGCAGTCCTCATAAGCCACAAACTTACGATTACGCTGTATGCTCTCGTCATACTGAGTAAATGATGCCGCATCCGTCTCCGGCGTCTGGCCCGCATCGACTTTATCGCGTTTAAATGCTGGCATGAAGGGCAGCGCGGATGTGTCTTTTATTAAATCTGGCGGCTGGCTGGTAATAGATTCTGCACCACAAGTGCACGGCCCGGTGGGCTCTCGCTCATCAAAAGGATCAGGGAACTTCTTGCACCACACTTTATGTCCCGTAGTAGGCGCAGCGGTTATCGAGGGAGCGGTCTCAATCATAATAGGAGATTTAGATATATCTTCCTGAATATCCATATGCTCAGTTATATCTGGCAATGGGTCATATGCATCCATTGGATATGCCTCCGCAGATTCTTTTGACGCAAAATGCATAGCTTTATCAGCATGCGGCGTCCAACGATCTTTGTTCCCTTGAGCGAAACACAACCGTTCGGCAAACCACATTACAGATTCGTTGGGAGGCATATCTAAGTGCTTACTATTACGCTCAATTAGCCAATATGTTTTTGCAGTATTCATCTTCTGTCCCGGAATTATTAGTTTCGGCAAGGAGTTAAAATCTACCCTCTGGCAAACGCCATTTTGCTCACATGCTGATGCACCTCGGCCTTTTCCTGCTACAGCTTTAGGACATGGATTTTTGTCGTAAGAGCATAAGCATAGCCGCGCAGCCTCCCGGCAATGTTCACCACCAGGGGACTCTTGCGAATCCGTCGCCTTAGGGTAGTGGCCGCCACTGCCGGGCGCTGTGCTCAAGTTTGCGAGTTTCATAACTTTATCGAAATATCCGTAGTCATAAAATCGCGCCAATAGCTTTCCATCTTTTGAGAGCACACTTTTCAGCACAGTTGGCGCTGCGTTCGGTTGTTCCTGCTTTGGCGCGGCGGCTCGACGATTCCATTTTTCTACCAGCAACGGCTTTGCATCTGCCATCGTGGGGAAAATAATCATTGTGGTCGCGCCACATGAATTATTCGTGCATTCGACGTATTCGCCGCCTGCATCGGGATTTGAAACCTCTTGCATCTTATTTCCGCTGTCATCGACTGTCACTATCGTGTTCTGACATATGCCAAATCGAGATTTCGATCCACAAAACGGGCACGGCAACAGTTCAGGCACCACTCGCGTTTCAGTCATGTTTTCCTCTCAATAAGAGCACGGTGCGCATTCGGCAGGCAACGCCAGTTAGTCTTTCCAGCACGAGATGGATATGGCTATATTTGATTTTACAGGCCTTCCTCCTAGAATCACGCACGTGACCCCGGGTTTAGGTACATAGATGTTTATTATAGGCTCAGGGTGAGGTTTTTCATCCGAAACCATCTTTAGAAATGCACCTATGCCGAGGATGACGAAGAAAATAAAGATGCAGATTAAAATAAATTCAGCATAATAGGATTTCATATGTGCCTTTCATATGTGCCTTTCGTAAGTGCTTGCCTTTACCAGCGCGCCTCATTATGTCTTGCGATGTCCCAGATTTCTTGGTCCGTCAATTTCTGTTTCTGTTCCCCACCATCTGCTAACTCCGCTAACACATCTCCATGGCACGCGTGTGGTTTACAACAGCATCCTAAGCGCTTGTCTTTGAGTTTGTGAATGTTGTTACGCATCCACCGCCACTTTAATCCAGTACTGGACAATAGTGAGTGCTTGAACAGCACAATCACTTCCTCCCGTGTCCCATCCCTCCCAATAACGTAGGGATTCCCCCATGGGCCGGGGCACATAATGGAGATATCATAAGACTCCTTGTACTGATTGACAACAGTGGTGGTCATCTGTTTTTTATCCGTGGTCGATGTAGAACTATACCAGAATCAGGTAAGTGGGCTATTTGCAGGAACCGCTCCAACCACAGGATGTTTAACCCTCCCGCCAGTGGTAACAGCGCTATGTAATTTCCTTTTGTACGGAAGGCAGACATCCCCTCATCATTGAGGCAAATGAAAGGAGGGGTGTTGTTCTGTTTAGCGATGAGCATTGGAAGCTTCCCATATCTTTTTGCCTCCGCCACACATTCCAACCAAAAAGAGCTCAGACCTCCCTTATTACCGACCACTACCCCGGCGATTTTTAGGTCTTGGTAGAACTTGCAAGAAATGAGGCAGAGCTCTGTCAATGGGTTGCCGTCCGGGTGGATAGCGGTGATGTCACCGCATTGTGTTCGGTTCTGACCTCCCTTTTTGAACTGTACCGTGGCACGCCCTCCTGACATTGAGCTTCGCCAAAAAAGGTCATCACGTTTGTTCTGACTAATCCACAGGGAGAGCTGAGTACAGACGAGACGTTCAAATGACGCCCCCTTCTGCTTACTATTTACCATGATCTTGGTTTACCTATACGACTGTGGTTTATTTTGAAAAATCTCACTCTGCCAGCATGTCCATGTATAAAGGATTTACCACTACGAGCTAACCCTCCGCAACCACAATCACATTGTTTACGCGGGGGCTTCTCCCTCACTGGAAATTTTTTACGGTACCCGGCCCAGATAGCGGCTTTATGCTCTGGCGTCATTTTTCTACCATGAGGTTTACTAAGGGCAAGGCTTATTTTGGCTTTGGCCTCTTTTGTATGTGGTTTTCCCAAATGCCCATAACTGATAAAAGTCCGCCCATTTCTTAACGCGTCATTGATGTTATCTTGGTCTGTTCCCCCAGGCTAGGTTCTCGACATTGTTGTGGGATCGTATATCGTCTAAATGCCTTGATAGACGGCAGCCTTCTGGTGGTGGCCCGACAAATGCTCGTAGCACCAGTGCCGCCAGCGCCCGCCATTTACCAGCTAGCCCTAGTTGTGCCTTAGTTGTCTTTAATAATTGTTCTTTTCTATGCCACCCCCGAGCGTCAATAGAAGCCAATCGTTTTGCCCTTCCTTTGTTACTTACTTCATATATAGTAGGCAACCCCGGTATTTTTCTCCACTCTTCCCCACGGAGATTTTTAATGCTATTAGATGTCTGCCCAAACCACAACCTCGGTTTTCCCGGCCTACTGGCGCGCACCTACACTCCTTTATCAGCCCTGTCTTGCGCTTCTTGGTCGGAAAACTTCCCGCTTTTATACCGCTTCAAGAGCTTGGTGATGTTATTGGTAATTGTCTCCTCCCGGGAGATTTTGAGCTGTTGTCGCAGCCCCTCCATGTAGAACTCCAAATCGCCGAGTTCTTCGATGACGTTGTCTCTATCCAACGTCTTGTTGTACACGGCCGCCTTTTTAATAGCATCTATCAATTCTCCTGCCTCCCCACAGATGCCGACTGCCATGTGTAGATTATGCATCATGTCGGGAGACATACTGTCACAAATATCTTGCCCCGGTTTAGCCAGTGTTCTTACCAGTTCTTCATGGTTCATCTTCTACTCCTTTCGATATGCCACTTATTAAAAATCCTGCGCCATGTGTAGCTACGGATGATGGAGACCACCGTAAAGATGGCAGTAATTTTGAGGTTATCAGAGAGGCTTGATTTGAATCCCCATAGTGGGGTTATGATCCATGCCCAGGTCATCATCGCCAGTATGAAGCCACTGCCGATATTTAACGTGGCCTCAAGCAGGCTTCCGAATCTGCTTTGCATGTTGTTCGTTCTCCATCTCCACCTCAATGAGTTTGTCCAAATAATGCTGTGCCTTCTGGAGGTCGGTGAGCCCGTCTTTATGCTGGTATCGGGTAACGTACTTGATAACGTTGCCTGCCAGGAAGCCAATGTTGTTGGCCACAATAAAGTCCCAAGGTTGGATTGCCCTGTCTTTGTAATGTGTACCACCTGGTTGTCGGTCATTAGCTGCCATGATGCACCCTTATCAGTCAACTCTCTTCCACTCGGTTGGCTCCCATCCATATTCAAGTAGGTTTGTTCCGGTCATATCATTCCACCCGCCTTGATGCCAGTCCGGAACACGATAGCCGTTGATTATGAACACGTCGTGTGGTTTGATGTAACCACTGTCACCACGTAATAGCACTGTTACATGCCAGGGGGCAGTTTCAATTGGCATCCATATTGGTTTGATATTGTCTGGTTGCGGTAATGGACCACTCCAGAAACCACCAAACTTGGAGATGGGAATGTTAACCTTACCTTGTATGATGTCCAACCGCATATTGACTTCTAACTCACGTGCCTGGTCTTTGAACCCAACTACTTGCACAATATCGACGTGCTGGCTGGAACGTTCCGCACCACTTTGCCAATAATAGAACCCAGGGTTGGTTGGTAGTTTAGAGGAGAATCTCATTTGGGTGTCCCTTGTTGTATGTGGTGGGCCAACCATGTGATACAAGCGATTGTGATATAGAGTGATGCGATCCAGTAGGCATCGGTGTCCTGGGCCAGAAATCCAAACAGGGCATTAAAGAATGCCATGAGCAATAGAACTGTTGTGAGTCGCCTATCAGTCATGGTGTCTTCTTCATGATAAAGGCGAATCGAACACGATGGTTCTGCGATCTTAATATACCGATGACGCCGACCAAGGTCAGATATCTTTTGTGGATCATTGGCCAGACCGTATCTAACCACACCACGAAACCTCCGGTCTGCAATACAGTGGAGCATTGCTCGAGGACCAGTTTTCTGTTCACCATTTTGGTCCCATAATGAGTGGCATCTTCCTTGGAGTACGGAGGGTCGGCCACAATTAAGTCTGCTGTTTTGCCTTTACACGCGGATGCTAAGTTCTCGGCGTTGCATAAAATCTCCGGCCGTTCCCCAGCAAACTCTTGACAGTCTACCCGGATGTACTTTCCGTGGGGTAAACTACCGCTGAACAGATGCATAACATTCCTTGCGTCCGGGAACAATGACATGATCCTTCTCACGTATTGCGGAGGGTAGGCACCGTAGTAACCGCTGCCTTTGTAATTGTTTCCCAACATCCAGACACCTGAGATGCAGTTATTCACGCAGACTAGATGTGACCCAGGGTACTTGGCAAACTCCAGGTTGTAGGAATTGGCACGTACGGCTAAAGGGAGGGTATGATCCATATCAGCATGGCTCTCCTTCTACATCCAATTTCTCTGCTAACCAGACTGTTATTTCTATGCTGTCACCACCGTGGATCTTTTTGTTGATATGGCGGGCGCGGCAGTGGCTATACGGAATCCATTCCAAGTTACCATTTATACCACATTGGAAAGCCTTTCCGGTTGAGGAGTCTTCAAACACTTCACAGTCTTTGATCAAGACATACTTAGGCATATTTTCGCTTCTCCGGCAGGAATTTCTTCTCCACCACATACCACTCACGAACCACGGCTTGTCGAAGTGCCTCTGGTGTTCTCGGCACAGCCTTCCCCACGCTTAACAGGAAATCAGAGGACGCGGCAGTATCATCGATCCCGTACCCGAACAGCACATTAAAGTCACATTGTCGAAAAGGCAACCCAATCTTATTCTTTTTGCACCGTGCACGAACCGTGATGCCATATGGGCGTTCCATTTTAGAGATGGTACGTTTAAGTGTTTTGATGTGTGCCAACCACAGTATTTGGGACGCGAAAAAGTCTAGTGCCTTCCCTCCGCTTCGGCTGTGCTTTTCCCCAAACATGGCACCGATATTATCTCGGACCTGGCTTACCACCAGAACGCAGACCTTCTGTTTTCCTATTTTGCGGACCAGGCGGCGGAACAGTTCTGAGAGTTTCTTAGCCTTTGCGGCACCGAATGATCCTTCACGTATGCCACGACCCATTTCCGCTTCATCACTCAAGGCATCTAAGGAGTCAATAATGTACAGACCCGGCGCTTTTGAGTTGAGCTCTTTGATGTCGTCGAACACTGCTTCCACCGTGTCGATCTCATTCTTTATCTCCACACGGTCCATTGGAATACCTAAGGCGTTGGCATAGTCCTCGTCAAATGCCGCCCCTTCCGCTTGCACATATCGAACCCAGCCGTTGTCATAGGCCAGAAAGAAATTGGCAATGGCCTCCATCGCCAGCAGCGTCTTTCCAGTAGATCTGTCTCCCACGATGTTCGCAACATGCCCGAGTGCCCAGCCACCACCGAGGACACAGTCCAATATAGTGCAACCGGTGGAGATGAACTGATAGTTTTTCTTTTCTGAGGAGAAGTACAGGCCGCCTTTTGTAGATGGCGTTTGGCTATTAATTCTAGGCCGCGTCATTTTCTGTTCTCTGCTCTGAATAGCTCTATGGTGCGCGGAAAATAATTACGCAAAAGACTTTCTAGGGCATCGGCATACACCCTGATTTCTTCCTGTGCATTGGGCGCTGTTCGCAGTGTCAAAAAGGCCAGCCAATTTCTGAGATTGGCAGACGCTCGCATCCTGGAGTAACGTGCTACGGGGACTGGAAGACGGGCAAGCTCTTTAGGAATACCAAAGGCTATGCCTTCTTCATACACCAGTTGTGCATCGGCGTAAACAGTTTTTAGCCTGTGAAGCCAAGCGGTTATCATATTATCATTCGCTAAAGCGGTAGTACCGCTTGCTTGTCTATTTGAGGTGGCTGTCATTACGCCGGTTTTGATGCGTTCGAGTGATGGTAAATAGTTCTCGTCTGGCAAGGGGGTGTACCGAGCACTTAGTTCACTGTAGGATTGTGTTCTATGTCGGTGCCACTCACGGAATACAAAGATAGGCGCTTTCACTTCAATCACCGCCCCGGCCATTTCAAATGGTGTGCTGTGTTTGTTCGTGTAAAGGTAATTCAGAAGTTTCTTGTCTTGTTCCCAATTCACGAAACCTTTGTTGGTGGACATGCGGGCCGCTTCAATGATACGTTCATCACTTCCCCATGTCTCGATGATTTCGATATATCCGTGCTCATGGATTCTCATTATGTCTCCAACGTGGCGGTAAGTTACAGTTAGTTGGTGCATTTCTGAACATGGGAGAGATCTCTGCATCAGAGTACCCTGCTAGCCCACACCCAATGCGGGTCACATAAAAGGTTAGTTCCGGGTGTCCCGAGACGTACTCAAGAAATTCTTCTACAAACAGTTGTATGGTAGAAAGAGGAAGTGTTCGAAGATCAAAGTCCTTGGTTGGAATGGCGTAGCTGCTGCCTTGTCTACCACTTCCCTTTCCGTAAATAGCACCGTGGTTATGTCGCGCTTCTAACGCCGCCCCGGCACCATGACGCCCTGCTTGGTTTGAACCGAAAACAAAAATATTAGTCATAGACTACGCCTGCGTAGAAGTCTTTAATTTACCACGCAGGCGTCTGTCTCACGTTAGGCTATGCTCTGTTATTTCTTTTTGTTGAGGCTCCGGAGACGATCAGCTAGTTTTCCTTTCGGCTTCTCTGGGGGCGCCTCTTCATCCTCCTCCGCCACCTCCCCCGCGTCGGGATTTTCGATGCTAAGTTTCTCGCAAACAAAGTCTTGACAGGCCGCCAAGGTATCGAATGAGATCTCCTCGCCCTCGTCGTCCACGAACTCTATATCAGACTCGCTGGCGAGTGCTCCGATGGCATCTTCATCCATCTCATGCACCTCCTCCCACGTCGGCCCTGCTGGCTCTTTCTTTTTTACGGAAGGTTTGGCCCCACCAATGTGAGGACGAGCTTTGGGCGTGGCCGCCTCCTCGTCACCTTCGTCTTTTTCAGGTGTAGCAGCAGCCTTGTTTTTAGTAAGGCTTGGTCGTTTTGTGCTCGGTTTGTTGCTTTCCTCCCCCCCTTCTTTTCCGGCCGGCGCTTGACCTTCGAACGCTTGTTTGATCTCATTATATTTGTGCAATACAAGCTCTCCAGGGATTGGATGCTCCGAGATATACTCCAGCCAGGCTGTGGCTTGTTTGTCATCGTCCGATACAGGAGAGGAGCGACGGGACAGGCGGATGCCGACATACTTCTTTGTCTGCCCCTGCCCTTCTACTGTGAAGGAAATGTCATACCCTTCGTCCGGATGGTCCAGTGCAAGAACCTCCCCGGATTCTTTCTCCCACGCCTGGGCGCAGATTTCCTTGTCCACCGTCTGTGGCATGGCCCATATCTTCGGGCCCTCTGCTGGCGCCCCACGGTCAATCACGTATACCGCCACGCGCCGTGTAGCGCGCAGAGCTTTAGCCAGGTCTTCATCGCCAGTGTGGTCCGCTTCCTGCCGTGCCTCGCACAACGGGCAGGGTTCGGCGGACATGCGGTCCAGGCACAAGTACCCTACATTGTCTGGACCAATCCCGTAATGCACAAAGATATCATGTCCGTAATGCTTCGCATCTTCCCACGTCGGCGGCAGTATGCGAATTTTGTTGGTCCCGGATTTGGTGATGAAAAACTTCACGTCCTTTGAGAAGTAGGAGTCCCGGCCGGAAAAACTCTTCTGCCTGGATTCCATGTCCTCCGACGTGCGTTCTTGGTACTTGAAACCCACCTTTTTACCGCTCTTTATCAGTGCCATACAGCAACCTCCTTATCATGTCCACCTTCGATTTATACCAAGCCAGGCCGATGAGTCTCACCAGGCAATACACCAAAAACAGGGCAACCACTATACTGACTGCCCAGCCAAAGACGTCAAGCAACATACTAAGCCACAACTCTTTCACTTCTAGCACGTCGTAATTGTTCCCGACCAATATCCGCCGCGGCATTTTTAGAGGACCGCACCGTAAAGTATCCGGCGGCATACAGTTGTCCTAAATCTCGCAGCATGCGCCCCCGCTCTTGAAAGGCGTCACGAAGTGACTCCAACACAGCGGCATCTCTTCGCGCCATGTTATACTTTTCAAATGCCTCCTGGTGCCTCGTATCAGTTTGGATCAAATCGCGTACGGCTCCTTCCGTTCTTTTGTCATCACCTTTTTTTGTATTCCGAAGGGACTGACCTAGGTCCGCGTCTACAGTGTTGAGATTCTCCTTAGCCTCATCACGTCTGGAGATTGCTAACGAACACTCTTCCCCAATCTTAAAAAACAGATCGGCTTGTTTGGCCATAGCGTCATTCAACTCTTCAGTGTCAATCTGCAGGTAGTCTCGAAACTCCGCTAACAGACGAGAGGAGCTAAGGGAAGGCGCCTTGGCGGCAGTTTTAACTTTGGGGCGTGTTATCATGGGAAAGGAGAAACCGTTATGAGGGAAAGAGGACAGTTCCAAGTGCAAGTAATAATGGCGCTTGTTTTTCACTAGGGTTGAACGGGGTGGAGAATGCCTGCAATGTGGTCAAGAGTCTCACTGCTTCCTTTTCGCTTTCCGTGCGCAACAACGATGCTCCTATGTAATTCACTATTACAATCCTCACCGATTCCGGACTGGTACGGTCTAGGGCCTGAACTTTTTGGATCATCCCTTTCCAAGTTATACCACGGCCGGCGACCAAGGTTTTAGCAATATCAACAGCTTCTACATTGCCTTCTGCGGTTTCCAGTATTTCATTGACCTCTGCTTTGTCTGTGATTCCGTTCACCATGGAGAGCCATTGAATGGCTTGTCTCAGACTGCCGTCCGCCTTTCTGGCGATGACGCCACACAAGTCTGTTGCTACGGCTAATTTTTCTTTTTTGGCAATAGCAGTCAGGTGATCACAGACCACCTCCCAAGCTACAGGCTTTAAATCATAATGGGAACAGCGTGTTTTAATTGTAGCAGGGATCTTGTCCGCCTCCGTTGTGCATAATGCCCAGTACACATGCGGCGGGGGTTCTTCAATGGAAAGGAGCAAGGATTGAAAGGTGGCTCTAGAAAGAGCATGACATTCGTCTACAATGATAAATTTGTTTGGGCTGCCTCCAATCCCTCGGTACTGCGCCATTTGTGTGACTAATCGCATGTTGTCAACGCCGCTGTTAGTGGCAGCGTCAATTTCCATGATGTTTGATTCATCACACCCCGTCATTTTGGCCAGTATCCTGGCTAACGTAGTTTTACCCACTCCAGAAGGACCAGTGAATAGGTAGGCATGTGGGACGGCGTCCCCAGATAACTGTGTGGTGAGGGAACGGACCACAGCATCTTGCCCTACCATCTCATTCAGTGTTACCGGACGGTGACGTAGGTGTAAAGGGCGAGTATCTTTTATCTTCATGCAGCTAGTGCCAATTTTTGATGTCCAAATAACTGATTCCACTCTTCATAGTCTGTGGAACGGAAGACTTGTAGTTCTTCTAAAGAGCCCCAGGCACGGCCGACGGAGACTTCGAGGATGATGGGGACATTGATAAAACTATACCGACACATCAACATCTCCTTAGCAATTGTCTCCACATCCTCGTCCAGCGTCCGGTCAGGCAAATAAAACGTTAAATCATCATGCACATTCAAAATAGGTTGAAGCTGTGGTCGGTCCTGCTCATAAGCCATTACAGAAAGGCGTTCCATGGCATCTACCACAATATCGGATGCTGTTCCTTGTATAGGACTGTTTACCCTTTCATTTACAGATAGTGGCGCCCTTCGCCTCCTCCCCGTAAGTGTTTCCACGTAACCGGTCTTGCGGTAAGAGTTACCTAGCCTTTCCTGCCACTTCTTCACCCCTATGTAGTCCATCCAAAATTCTTCAGCTAAGGGTTCCATTATAGAGAAGGGAATATGCATCATCGCTGAGGCTGCTTCTGCTGTGCTGCCATAAAACTGTGCAAACACCCAGTTATTCTTAGTCTCATTCCTGGCTGTTTTAAAAATCAGCTTTTCGTCGGACTTGGGGAGTTCAAATTCTTGTATGATATACTTCCGCCATTCCGGGCACTCTTCTAAGATGCGGGTAGTCCAATGGGCATGTATATCGAAAGCTGTCCAAAGATGTCGGCATAGCCCTTTGTCTTTACTGGCCATCCCCATGACACGGGCTTCTATCTGTCCGTAATCCAACGATACCACCCAACAGTTCTTGGGCGCCGTGAAGATGTTTCGCAGTTCTTTCCTCTTCCTCTTAGGCCAGTTCTGCAAATTAGGGTCATCACTCGCTAGTCGTCCTGTACGTGTCACCATAGCACTGAAATTTCCGTACACTTTGCCGTCTGGAAAGATATGCTTTCCATTAGGCAAGTATGGGGTGACGTACCGGGTTTCCAGAGTTGTATCCGCACGGAATGCTAGTATCAATCCCCCTATCGGGTGTTGAATTTGTGTCAACACCGTTTCCTCTGTGGAGTAACCTCCACTTTCTGTTTTACCTTCGGAGAGTTTCAGATGCTTCCCCAGCAGGTTAGCGAGATCATGTGTGGAGGACGGACGGAAGGACTTCTGGTTGGCGGTCTCCCAGGACTTCACGTCGGAGAGTGCTTTTATTTTGGCCTCCGTTTGACTGATATCGTGTTTGAGCTTTTTATCCCAACGTGCCACCTCCTCTTGATCTACATACAACCCTTTCATTTGCGTCAAGGCCAAAGAAATGCTTCTTCGATTGGTCATGTTGTACACAGGGGCCAGCCCTTCCTGTTCTAGCCGTTCCTGTTGTAACAAGGCGCAGGCATGTGTGTATTTGGCGTCCGTCCCGTTGTACCATAAAACATCCGCCAGTGGCTCCTTATCTAGTTTTTTGACATCAACGTTATGCTGTTTCTTGAGGTTGAACCCCAGGTTTAAGAGCGTCACGTCTTCTAATGCCTTACCTTCACGCTCATCCAGCACATGCGCCTGT
>ERZ1292632.2031-Hain-H43-01um-R2-2031-length-17839-cov-14_pt1 | contig 17839 bp, 25 predicted proteins | sample MGYA00564407_ERZ1292632 | MGnify/ENA primary metagenome ERZ1292632 (study PRJEB36523, sample SAMEA6512637) | groundwater metagenome | collected 2019-01-08 | study: AquaDiva: Metagenomics assemblies of 32 groundwater samples | reverse complement strand
TGTGTTTCAGCACATGATGGAGGAAATAGATGTATTTTCCTTGTATGACGTGATTCTTAAGCATCTTGAGGAAAAGGGAGTTGTTATCATAGTAGATAAATTTACGTCTTCTAATAATATTAAAGATTTCAATGCTTTTTGTAGGCCCCTAAGTTTCCATCAGGAAATTTGGAAGAATTTGGGGCTGATTTTGGTAAAGAAGGTTCCTCTTATAGATGGGAAAACTGATCCCTGTAAATTTGTTGTTGTGTTAAAACGAAGCAGAAGAGGGTGGAAAATATAATGTTGTGTTCGGAACAGAAAAACAGTGAAGGTGTCATTGAAAGTTTTTCTCCTAATCATTTTTGGAAAGACAGATGGACAAAAGAACAAGAAAAATATATTCCCTGTTCTCTCAACATATATAAGGGAAACTTAAAAGCGATTAAAGCACTTATTTTAAAGCATTATGTTATATTAAAAAATACAAAAGTCTTAGATGTTGGGTGTGGTAAGGGTTTATACTCTGAATTTTATGTAAGGCAGGGGGGCAATGTTAGTTGTTGTGATATCTCAGAATGGGTTGTTGGAAGAATGCGTGGAGAGGGGAGGAAAGCAGATTTATGGGATTTTTCTTCTGAAGAAGAGTTTCCTTTTGGTAATCAGAAATATTATTTGGTTCACTGTGCTCAAACTTTAGTCCATGTTGTAGATGATGAAAAGTTTAAAACAGCTTGTATAAATTTGGGTAGAAGGGTAGAAAAAGGGGGTTATATTATTTTGGGGGATAGATTTCTTCCCGATAGAAAAATTAACAAAATTCACATAAAATACAGAACTGTTGTTGATTATATTATGGAGATTACCAAAAATACAGGAATTAAGTTTTTAGATGTTATTCCATCTTTTCCTTTAGGGGGAAGAATACTTATTTTTAGGAGGGGCATTTGATGAAAAAATCCAAGGCTACCGAATTTGATCACTTACTTCATGCTGAGTTGAACGCTTTTGAAAAAGAGGAAAATAACAAGAATCAGTTTTCTGGGGTCACAAGTCAATATGATTTGACTGAGTCTCTTAAGGTAATCAAAGCCTCCGTGGAAGAAGTTTTTGGTCCTCTTTTCTTTTCGGATCCAGACACGAAGCAGGAGATTGTTCGAACTACTACTTTGACTATTTTATTGGGTGTTATTCAACAGGTTTGCCCTCGTCAAACTCAACCTGTTTATAATGTGGTTGAACAACATTGTTGCTGTGAAAATGAATGAGGGAAATTTTGTAATGGCAAAAAATGTTCTATTTGTTGGAAGCCATGCAGATGACCTTGAGATTTGGGGGAGTTTAAAATATAATGAAGGTGTTTTTTTTGATAAGAGCAAAAATCGTTGGTTTGTAAGGGAAAGAAAAGGAGGATTTCTTTGGTCTCATGTTGTTTACCAAAATTTCGTTTTGAATGGACAAAATATTCCTGTTGGATATGTCATTCATCATAGGAATGGAGATGAGACTAATGATGACGTAGATAACTTGGAAATGTTACTCCATGGAGAACACACTTCTTTGCATTCAAAAAGAAGAGAAATAACGCAAGAAACAAAAGACAAGATAAGTGAAACTCTAACAGGAAGAAAGCTTTCAGAAGAACATTGTTTGAATATAAGTAAGGCTTTGAAGAACAAACCTGTAAATCCAAATTCTTTGAAAAACATTAATAGAAGCGGTATGAAGGCGTCAGAGCAGACTCGAAAGAAGCAATCTGAATCTTTAAAGAAAGCATGGGAAGATAAAGAGTTAAGAGAAAAATGGACAAGATCTCATGAAGGTTATGTTACTTCAGAAGAGACCAAAGAAAAACTTAGTCAAGCTTTGAAAAGAAGAGTTTTTACAGAGGAATGGAAGGAAAGAATTTCAGAGGGGCTAACAGGAAAACTTAAGTCTCAAGAAACAAAGGATAAGATAAGCGAAACACTAAAGAGAAGAGCAAGAGAAAAGAAGGATAATAATAAATGAATGTGTTGTTTGTTGGGTCTCATGCGGATGATATTGAGGTCTCAAGTTCTGGAACTGTGTCACGGTTGGTAAAAGAGGGGGCCACTGTAGACTTTTTGCTTATTTGTAACCTATCTCGAATTAAGGATATTTCTCTTAGAATTGAAGAATCCCAAGCTGCTGCTGCCGTTTTGGGAGCAAATCTTGAAGTTATGGATCTTGTTGAAAGTAGATTTAGAGATATACCACAAACAGAGCTAGTAGAAAAGCTGGATGAATACTTCTCAAAAAAACCTTATAGACGAGTTTTTATTCCTTGTCATGTTGATTCTCACAGCGACCATGCGTTTTGTGCTCGCGTGTTATTTTCTGTGTGTAGAAAGAATACCTGTGATTTGATCCAATACGAACCGGCAATACCTAGCGGAATTACTCCTGAAGCTTTTACTTTAAATTATTTTGTTGATATTTCCTCTGAAATAGAAATTAAGTTGGCTTCGTTATTGTGTCACAAAACTCAAATTGAAAAGTATGGGGAGGGTTGGTTGACTGCAATAGAAGCAAGAGCCCGTTTTTGGGGGCAGAAGTTTGGGGTTGGTTATATGGAGGCATTTTCAGCTGTGAAAATAATAGTTTGAGGGGTTTGTCTAATGGATAGAAAATGGAAAATCATCTCTTTAGGATCTCAAGGGCTTAACCGAATCTATGATCCTGATGGTAAAGATGTCACAGGTTTTATTAAGAAAACGGTCTGTATTTTTGAGGGGCAAGAAACGCCTCGTGTGTACCTTGAGGTTTTGGGGGAAATTGATCTACAGATAGATCCAACTGTAGAAGATGGAGGAAAAGCGATAAATATTATGACTTCTGTTGAGAGTGTTTTGAAAATGAGTTAATTTTCTAAGGAGTAAATAATGAACAATTTAAAAGATAATCTTCTAAGTGTACTTGAAAAGAATCTTGAAGTTGTTAAAAATATGGAGGAAGAAGGACCTTTACTAAGTCAAGAATTTGTAAACTATAGAGGGGCAAGCAGCCCAGCATCTAGGTGTGAATTTTGTCACCATTTTAACCCTACTTCTATGTGTGCAATTGTTGACGGGGAGATTTATAAAGAAGGGGTTTGTGATGCTTATACTGGGGATTGGAAAATTTGTTCAAGCTATAAAGTAGAAAACTGGGAAGCTTTTGGAAGAGATTTAATAAAAAATCAACCATTACAATTAAAGATTCGTTTCGTTGTGAACAGTCCTTGTGGCTGGCTGGTTTTGATGGAAGACTCTATGCAGAATACCCCTCACCGATTTTCTATGGATAAGTATTCTTTCATTAATTTTACGTCAAAAAATAACGCTTGGTCTATGGATGATATTGATTTTTCGGGAGAAATAATGGCTCAAACTTAGGGGGGTTTATGGATGACTTTTCTTGGAAAACACCTTATTTTGGATGGGGTTTGTGGGAAGGATGGGGGTGACAAATATCTGAGTAGTTTTTCTTTTTTTTATGATTTATTGGAGAATCTTCCAAAAAAAATTGATATGGTGGCTTTGTGTCCTCCTTTCATTCTAAAATATCTTAATCCTCCAGATATTTCTTGGGGTTTAACGGGATTTATTATAATTTCAACCTCTCATATTTCTTTTCATACCTTTCCAGAGAAAAGAACTCTACACTTTGATATGTTTTCGTGCAGGCCTTTTGAAGAAGAGGATATTATAAAATATCTAGATAAGATTTTTGGATTTTTAGAGGTTAAAGTACAGGTTATTAATAGATGATGGAGAAACCAGTGAAAATTTTGGTACATTCGTCGGAACGTAGGTATCTTGACAGCAATTCTACTGTTTGGGAATCTTTGAAAAATAAGGGCCATGAAGTAGTTTTTTGGTTACACATGCATAATCTTGAGGCAAATGAGGGTGTTATAGAAGCCTATCGCAGAAGAGGATTTCTTGTATTGCAAGGCGTCTCAATGGAAGACTATGATGGAAAGGATGCTATTCATTATATTTCTAAGTTTAATCCAGATGTTATTATTCCTGTAGAACCTTCAATTTATTCTTGGGTGAAGATTCATAAGGTGTTTCGTTCGTCTTTTCCTAATATTCCTATCGTTTCTATTCAGAATTCTTTTGGAGGAAAAACAGAAGAATTCTATAAAGATATTAGAAGAGAGGGGGGCTGGTATCTAGACTATCAGTTAGTGTGGGGAAAACAACAGATCGCCAGGAATTATGCTGGAGGATTATCTAAAGAGAGAATGATAATAGTTGGGAACCCTAATTGGGACAAATATTATGAGTCAAAAACTGAAGACCACGGTTATGTTTTATTTATAGCGGGAACGGGTGTAGATTGTTATAAGGCGTTAAATTTAGAGAAGATATGGGAGGAGAATCCTACTCTTCATTTTTATTTTAAGGAACATCCGAATCACAAAAATTTCTTTCAGTCATATTCTAGGATAGGGGGTAGAGTCAGAGTGCAGGTATGTTATAATGCCCCCATACAAAAACTTATTCGATGTGCTAAGGTTGTAGTTTCTTCTACTTCTACTTGTGGAGTAGATTCAATGATTCTAGGAAAACCAACAATTATCCTTAATGTGGGGGAGAATACGGATAAATTCTCAAACTCTGGTAGAGTGGTTTCTCCGACTTATGAGAGTTTTTCAAAAGAATTAGGTCTTTGTCTTGAAAGTAAAGAAGATAGACAGAAAATACCAGCTTTTTTGGAGTCAGTTGCTTTTGTCAACGATGGACAAGCTACTCAAAGAGTGGTAGAAGCCATTCTGCAAATTGTTGGTGGAAAAAAATAGTAACATGAAAGGGGTACTAATGAACCATCTAGAAATTACCAATAAAACCCCTCTAATACCCCCAAATTTGCGAGATAATGAAGAAGAGGTTATATATGTATTGGAAGAGCAAAAAGAGAAAGAAAAATATGTTTGTGGAGTAGGAAATTGTCACTCTTGTGGTGATATTTGTAAAAATTGTTCTGATTGCCATAAGAATTTTTATTGGTTTGCTTTATGTGAGGAATGGAAAAAATAAATGGTTCTTTCTCTAGTAGTTATGTGATGGAAAGACAATAGAATCTAATAGAAACCATTGACATGATATTTTAGGAGGCTCAAAATGAGCCTGCCAAAACTTTTTGAAATGAAAGATTTAATTGAGCGGATTCTGGGTATAGATGTTTTTCTTGATGGGGGCCTGAAAGAGACAATTTATCGTTTAACTCTGGCGGCAGAATATCGAGACGAGAACATCGGATCGCACATTCAAAGGATTGGTTGTTACTCCAGAATTTTAGCGTCCCGATTGGGGCTTTATAAAAAGGAAGTAGCGGCTTTGGTCTATGGGAGCCTTACTCATGACGTGGGCAAGATTGGAATACCGGACCATATCCTCCTGAAGCCCGGAAGGCTGACGCCGGAAGAGTTTGAGATCATGAAGACGCATACGACGATCGGCGCGATGATTTTGGCTGGTTCAGAATCAGAGTTTTTGAAGGCGGCGGAGACAATCGCCCTTAACCATCATGAAAGATGGGATGGGACGGGGTATCCGAACGGTTTAAAGGGAGCGGCCATTCCGTTAGAGGGTCAGATCGTCCATATCGTGGACCAGTATGATGCCTTGAGGAGCAAACGACCCTATAAACCTGCGCTCGACCACCGGACGGTCTATAGGATCATCACCGAAGGGGATGGAAGGACAATGCCTCATCATTTCAACTTGGATATTTTGACGGCTTTTAAGCACAGTGCTTTGGAGTTTGAAGAAGTCTTTTGGAAAGCAGTAGAACCAGAGGGTCAAAATTAACTTTTCGCTTTAACGCAACTGGGCAAGAAAAAAGGAAAGTTTTAATGGTTCTACCAGCTTATCCTTTACATTTGGATATTGAATCCAGTACTTTTTGTCAACTTCAATGTGTTTTTTGTCCTCACTCTCAGATGAAAAGGCCAAAAACCTTTATTGATTTTGGTTTAATAGAAAAAATAGTCGATGAAATTAAGAAGAAAAAAGGAGTAAGAACTTCTTATCTACACAGAATTGGTGAACCGTTATTACACCCAAGGATTTTTGATATTATTAATTTGGTGGCAAGTTCTGGTATTAGAACATCTTTGAGTACAAATGGTCTTCTTTTAAACAAGTTTCGAGACGAAATACTTTCTACAAATTTATCAGAAATTACACTTTGTCTTGATGGTATTACGAAAAAAACTTATGAGAATTTCAGAAAGGGTGCTAATTTTAAGGAAGTTCTTTATAATATATTTGATTTTCTTTCTGAGTGGTCTCTCAGAAAGAGTAAAATTCATGTTCAGATTCAGTTAATAATTATGGGACAGACTGATAAGGAGTTGGTACAATTTAAGAACACTTTTTCTAAATTTAGTTCGAGAGGGTCGTTTGAGGTTTTAGTCAAGCCTTTTTCTACTTTTTCAGGAAGAGTAAAAGATTTACCAGGAAATACACCTTCGAGACGAATTCATTGTGATAAACCTTTTAGAGAGCTTAGTATTGGGGTTGATGGCAATTGTTCGATTTGTTGCAGAGACTTTGATAATTTTGTTATTGTTGGAAATATAAAAAAGAATTCTATTCAAGAAATCTGGAATGGAAAAAAGATGAATGAATATAGAGATATATTTAGGCAGGGTAGACAAGGTGAAATTCTTTTGTGTAAAAACTGCTGAGATATTATTGGGGAAATTTTGATGAATAAGTTAATTTGTCCTATAGGGTTCGAAGAAAAGTTTGCAGATTGGGTTGAAGAAAAGAGAATCCCTACATATCATGAAATAGTTAGGTTTGAAAACGGTTTTGCTTACCCTACTGATCTTAGAGCACAAGATTATCTAGTAGAAAAATTGGGATTTGGGTTTCTTGGGGCTTCAAAAATTAGTTTTCATTCTGAGAATAGCCCAGAAGAAGATGTTTTTCAAGAGGTGGTAATTGATGTGAAAAAAGTAAGTGTAGTAACAGAAGAAAATAAACATTTACATTATTGTAAGATTTGTGGAAGAGGTCTTCTTGTCATTGATAAAATTCATGTTGAAGAAGAACATCACGAGAATTGGGAAGAATATCAAAGATTGCCTGTAATGATTCCTGATGATGGTTTTCGTATTTATTGGGAGTCTGATGAATTACAAGAGGCTTTTCCTGAACCCACAAATCTTTTGTGTGACTATGGTGTTTGGGCAAATTATTTAGATTTTTTGAAGCTTGAAGGAGTTAAGCAGTATAGAGAAATAGCGGATTTTTATAAAATACCTTTTGTTCAGAAAAAAGTCAGTTCTCTATCAGAGAGTTTAAACATTGCTGTTATGTTTGAATATTGTAAGTTGTGTGGAATCCAGATTGAAACTACAGATAAATTAGATGAACATTTGGTATCTCATGGAATAGAAAATAAACAGTATTATTCTTTAACAAGAAATGTACCTGATATTTGTATGGAGAAATTTTGGAAACATGCTGACCTTCGGAGGGCTTTTCCTGAGCCACTAAATATGAATAAAGGTTATGGAAATTTCAAGAATTTTCTGGATTGGTGTAAAACAGATGGGGTGAGGAAACATCCAAATTTAAGAAAGTTTTTTCAAGGGAAATAAACATAGTGAATCTCGTCGATATAATAATGCCAATGTGTGAACAGATTAGCACAGAAACGGGAGAATAGTTATTATGCTTTTGTGGTGTTTAGATGTAGATTTTTATTGTCAGTGTGGTTGTGGGATAGAAATAAAAGTTGGGAAGAAATATTCTCATGGGCATAACATGAGAACTGAGGAAACAAAGAAGAAGGTTTCTATAAGAACTAAAGGAGAGAAAAACCCTATGTTTGGAAAGCAACATTTAGAAGAAGCCAAACGTAGGATTTCTATTGCAAATAGTGGAGAGAACCATGGGATGTTTGGAACACATCGTTCAGAGGAATTTAAAGCTAAGATAAGTCTGGTTCATAAGGGGGAAAGTAAAACAGAGGAGCACAAAGAAAAGTTGTCTTTAGCAAATAAAGGCAAACATCATTCTGAAGAAACTAAAGCTAAAATTTCTATTGCAAATAGCGGAGAAAATTGTTCAGAAGAAACTAGAAGAAAAAGATCATTTATTCAAACGGGAAAACATCATAATGAAGAGACAAAATTAAAGATTTCTCTTGGAAATAAGGGAGGGAAAAATGGTCTTTGGCAAGGAGGAATTAGTAGTATTCCTTATGGTCCTGGGGATACTGAAGAACTGAAAGAACAAATTAGAATAAGGGATAATTATAGTTGTCAAACATGTAATAAAGTTTGGGTGGAAGGAGAAGAAAAGTTTGCTACTCATCATATAGATTATAATAAGAACAACCATGTTTTTTGGAATAGAGTAACTATGTGTCGAAAGTGCCATGGAAAGACTACAATAAATAGACAATATTGGACAGAACTTCTTTATAAAAGGAATTTTGAGAATTGTATAAAAAGGGTTGCATTGACGTGATTTTTCCCACCTGTGATCGTAATCCTACTGATTCTTTGAAGTCAGTTCTTAGTCAAAATTTCAGAAAGTTTAAAATAATAATTTGTAATGATGGTAATGAAAAAATTCTTGATATTACACAAACTCTTTTTTACGAATATGGCTTTAGAAATTATTTAGCAATTGATCCAGGAAGGAAACATCAGGGGGCATCTGCGACAAGGAATAAGTGTTTAGAAGCAGGAAGTGGAAAATATTTAGCTTTTCTTGATGATGATGATATCTATTATCCTATTCATTTAGAGACTTTAGTAGACTATTTGAATTTTCACTCAGATGTTGATTTTGTTTTTAGTAAAGCGTGGGGAATAAAAGATAAAGATTGTAAAGCAATTAGAGCTGAAATTTGGGTGGAAGATTTATCAGATGGAAAAGTAAAAGGTTTTTTGCCAGCTCCATATTATCAGACAGAAATGATTTTTAAGAGTAACATTTGTCCAACTTTGACTGTTATGATGAGACGAGAATGCTTGGAAAAGATTGGGGGTTTTAATGAAAATTTTATTTGTTTAAATGATTGGGCTGCTTGGGCTAAAATTGCTTTGGCTGGTTTTAAGATGGTTCATTTAGATAAATTTACAGCAGAATACTCTATTCATGGAAAGGGTTTGATTTCTAAACATCCAGAAGAAGCTAAAAAAATTGAAAAAATAATTCGAAGTTGGTTTCTTTGACGAACTAGTGAAGTTGTGAAGGAATGTAAAGGACGAACATCGTTTGAGCTGCGTAAAAAATATTCTGCTTTTCTCAATCGTTTGCCGTATGATATATGGCTTAAGCGTAGCTGCCGGGACACCGTCCAGGGCGCAAACCTTGTAACTCATGCTGTTTTAGCCTGAGAAGCTGCTGGGCTTTAGCCCATGCGGAGTGTCACTGATGAGCGGATTTTTTAAGGGTAAAAAGCATTCTGAAGAGGCTAAAGCCAAAATTTCGGTTGGGAATAAAGGCAAAAAGCATTCTGAAGAGGCTAAAGCTAAAATTTCTATAGCACACAAAGGTAAAAAACATTCTGAAGAGGCTAAAGCTAAAGTTTCTGCTGCGAACAAAGGTAAAAAACTGTCTGAAGAAACTAGAAGAAAATGTTCTATAGCACACAAAGGTAAAAAACATTCCGAAGAGACTATAAGAAAATGTTCTTTAGCATTCAAAGGCAAAAAGCATTCTGAAGAGGCTAAAGCCAAAATTTCGGTTGGGAATAAAGGCAAAAAGCATTCTGAAGAGGCTAAAGCTAAAATTTCTATAGCACTCAAAGGTAAAAAACGTTCCGAAGAAAGTAAGAAAAAATATTCTATTGCCCATACTCTCACTTGGATGTCAGAAGAGCATAGAATTAAAGTGTTTTTGGGAAAGTTTTATAGTTATTGGGGAAGCAAGTGTGTTTTTCCAGAATTATTTTTCGAGGTTTTAGATTCTCAGGGAGGAAGAAACGATCGTTTGTTTCGTGTACCTTATGGTGCCGCTTTCCAATGATTCTTTGAAGTCAGTTATTAATCAAACTTTTAGAGAGTTTAAAATAATAATTTGTAATGATGGTGATGAAAAAATTCTTGATATTACACATCTTTTCTATAAAGGTTTAGGAGAGTTGAATGGAAGATTATTCTGCGGATTACACGAATCTTCATGAAAAAAAAGGTTATACACACCAAGGATTTTATTGTGGTACAGATTCCAGGTCTCCAAGAGGAAAATGGAAGGTGCTTCTAAAAAGTAAAGGGGATTATTGGGTAGCAAATGCTAATCAAGCACTATATAAAAAGAAAAATGGTCTTCTTGATGGTGAATATCCAATGTACCGTCTGCTGCTAGAAACTGTCACTACTATTCCAAATTAGTTGAAAATATATTTGTGGAAGCAATGAACGATGGAAGAAGACGAAATTTTGAACTATATTCCCCTGGTCAAGTTCATTGCGTATCGGATGGTGGTTCGTCTTCCTTCATACATTGATGTAAACGACTTGATCAACGCTGGAGTCATTGGCTTGATGGATGCATTGGAAAAATTCGATTCATCCAGGGAGAACCAATTCAAGTCCTATGCAGAGTTTCGCATCCGTGGTGCTATCCTGGATGAATTGCGTTCCCGTGATTGGGTTCCACGATCCATCCGTCGGAAGGTAAACCTCCTGGCCGATGTACAGGTTCATCTAGAGCGAGAACTAGGGAGGCCAGCCGAAGATGAAGAAGTGGCCCAATATCTAAGTCTGGAACTGAAGAAGTTCCAAGAATTGATTCAACAGGCCAGCGAAGTGTTTCTAATTACTCTGGATGAGACCAATGAAAGGGCAAGGGAGGACTTGGTTGATCCTAAAGGAGAAGCTTTTCTGGTTAATATTTATTTGGAAGAGGTTAAACAAATCCTGGCCAACTCCATTGATGAATTATCGCCCAAGGAAAGGGCCATGGTTTCCCTTTACTATTATGGGGAACTTACTATGAAAGAAATTGGAGAGTTATTAAAAGTCACAGAGTCGCGGATCTCTCAGCTTCATACCAATGCCATTCTGCATCTGCAAAAAAAGTTGAAGTTTGAGAGAAATAATATCTCAGGCTATTAAGGTTTTCTAAAACTTTAGAATGGATTAAAATCTATGAGTTTACGGGCATTATTGACAGAGAAAGTAGGTGTTTGGAGAAAATCTGATGTTATTAGGGCGTTAGGAACAATATCTTCAGTAATGTACCTAGATAGTTCGTTACCTTCTGCTGTAAAGCTTCTTTGTAAGGTTTCTGGTGGTACAACAGGGTCTGGGACTTTAACTATATTAGGAACTGTGGGGGGTGTTGGAGATTCACAGATTCTAACTTTTACAACTAATGGTTTTAAGGAAACTACTAAGTCATTTTCTGCTGTTTCTTCTATAACAGAAAGTGGGTTTACAGATGAGAGTATAGTTCCATCCTTGGAAATTTTTGCCCGTTCTGCTGCTGGACAACCTGTATATCTGGAGACGCTACGATTTTACCGTAAGATGAGAATTGAGGTGGATAGAGAGTCCAGATATAGATTTGCCTCTGCGGGCCAGCTTCCAGAAATAACCCATAGAGGTTATGCAGAATATTTGTCTGATCAGATTATTGTGGAAAAAGATCTGATAATTGATGAGGCTGGCTCTAAATTTGAAGTACTTCCTTTTGACATTATGGATAGCAGAACCTCTAGATTTCACCACTTGGAACTTCCTTTGAAAAGGGTTATTTAGATTTAATATGAAGCCTTTTATGAATTATTGTCTTTGTGGTTGTGGGGAAGAAGTGAGTCTAGGAAAGAAATTTGTTCGTGGCCATAATAGAAGAGGACGAAAATGTTCTGGGGAAACAAAAGTCAAAATGTCTATTGCAAAAATTGGTAAACATTGTTCTGAAGAAACCAAGATTAAAATTTCTGCTGCAAACACTGGTAAAATTCATTCTGAAGAAGCCAAGGCCAAAATGTCTATTGTGGGTAAAGGTAGAAAACATTCTGAAGAAGCCAAGGCCAAAATGTCTGCTGCTCAAACTGGTAAAGTTTTATCCGAAGAACATAAAGCTAAAATTTCTATTGCTTCACTGGGCAGAAAACATTCAGAAGAAACTAAAAGAAAAATTTCTATTGGAAACAGTGGAGGAAATAATTATAATTTTGGAAAAAATCATTCTGGGAAAAATAGTCCTAATTTTGGAAAGATTGGAAAATATCACCATTCTGAAGAAGCTAAAGCTAAAATTTCTGCTTCTCATAGTGGAGAAAAATGTCATTTATGGCAAGGGGGAATTACAAACGAACCTTATGGACCAGGAAATGATGAGCAGGTAAAAGAAAAAATCAGAATTAGGGATAATTTTACTTGTCAAAAGTGTGGTGAGCTTTGGATTGAGGGGAAGGAAAAGTTTATAGCTCATCATATAGACTATGACAAGAAACACCACGTTCCTTGGAATAGAATCACTTTGTGTCGTTCTTGTCATAGTAAAACTAATTTGAATAGAGATTATTGGATGAGACATTTCTATGAGATAAATTTTAATAATTGTGTTCAAAGAATATTGGAATGGCCAGGAGGGTTGTCGAAGTGAAAAGAGTTATGATTCTTGGCTCGGATGGCTACATCGGGTGGGCGCTTTCGAAATCTTTGAGTTTTGCTGGAATATCTGTATTAGGAATAGATAATTATTCCAGAAGAAAACTGGTTGCTGAAGTAGGGGGTTTATCTGTTATTCCGATTCAGTCGTCAAGACAGAGGGAAAAATTACTAAGAGAAAATGGTTATGATTTTTCTTTTGTAGAAGGCGATTTGACGGATTACCTTTTTTTGCATGATGAAATTAAAAAGTTTAAACCAGACACAATATTCCATTTAGGACAACAACCATCAGCACCTTACTCAATGAGAGGGGTAAGGGAAGCTGTTTTTACACAATCTAATAATATAATCACTACTTTGAATCTGATTCATGCTGTTCAGTTTCTTGATTCTAATATCTCGATTGTAAAGATCGCAACTGCTGGCGAGTGGGGAACTCCAAATATTCCAATTTCTGAAGGGTGGATGGAAATAGAGTATAAAGGTAAAAAAGATACAGTACCTTTTCCTAAACAGCCAGGTTCGTTCTACCACTGTGCAAAAGTATTTGATTCAATTAATATTGAATTAGCTTGTAAGATATGGGGGTTAAATGTTACTAATGTATATCAGGGGGTTGTCTTTGGAAATAACATAAATCCTAGAAGGATTGGGAGTGATACTATATTTGATAGTTTAGAAGGAGCAGAAACCCGTCTAGATGTTGATGAATGCTTTGGAACTGTAATTCACAGATTTTGTGCCCAAGCCATTATAAATCATCCAATTACAGTATATGGTTCTGGTGGTCAAAAAAGAGGGTTTCTTCCTCTCAGAGATTCAGTTCAGTGTTTAACTCTTCTAGGAAATAATCCAGCAAAGGGTTATCGAATTGTAAATCAGTTCGCTGAAATTTATAGTATAAATCAGCTTGCAATTACTGTTCTGGAAGTATTGAAAGGAATGGGGCAACGGGTTCCCAGAATTACAAATTTTAATAATCCAAGAGTGGAGAAAGAGGAGCATGAATACGAAGTAGAAAGAGAAATTCTGAAGCAATTAGGGTATACACCTTCAATTTCCTTGAAAGATGAGATCAGAAATATTTTAGAAGACCTTGTAGAACACAGGAAATTAATTTTTGTTCTCAAAGAATCTAGTTTATTGTCACCTGTAACTAAGTGGAAAAAAGGAAATTTATAATGTCAAAAGTTGTGTCAATTATTGTCCCAACTCGTAATAACTTAGAATTTACAATTCGTTGTATTAAATCATTGTACGAAACCACAAATTTAGATTTATTTGATTTGTTTGTGGTAGACAACAATAGCCAAGATGGGACAGTTTCTTATTTAAAAGAACTTGAGAAGAAGTATCTAAATTTTTATCTTGTTAGTAATCAAGGGAACAAAGGATTTGCCGGAGCTATAAATCAGGGAATTTATGATTCGGATGGAAAATATGTGAGTTTTCTAAACAATGATACTGTTTTAACTTTTAACTGGTTGCCAAGGTTATTAGACTGTCTTGAAAATTCTAACCAAATTCTTAATTTAACCAAAATCGGGTTAGTGGGTCCCGTTTCAAATTTGGTGGCTGGAAGACAACTCGTTTCAAAATCAGATAGAGCAATTGATAATTTAGAGGCTTTTTCAAAGCAATATTATTTACAAAACCATCAGCATTGGCTTCATGCTGGTTTTCTGTCTTTTTTTTGTTGTTTAATTAAAAGAGAAGTAATAGAAGAAGTTGGTCTTCTAGATGAAAGATTCTGGCCTGGGGGCTTTGAGGACAATGATTATATTTTGCGTGCAGAGGCCAAAGGTTGGAAATCTGTTATAGCAGGGGATACTTTTGTTTATCATTTTGGACATAAAACTTTTGATAGTGAATTTCCTGAAGCTCAAAGAGGGTTAAGTAATAGAACTAAATTCTATGATAAATACCAAATGGAGAGACTTGAAGATGGCCCTCAAAAAGTTGTTGCAATGTATAGGGTTAAGAATGAAGCTAAATTCTTCAAACAATCTCTTGATAGTGTTTCCCTTTTGGTAGATGAAATAGTTGTTTTGGATGATAATTCAACGGATGGTACTTATGAGATAGCAAAGAACAATCCAAAAGTGGTTAAACTAGAGATACAAGATCTTCCTTTGAACGAAGCAAGGGATAGAGATAAAATCCTTCATTGGGCTCAGGAAAGAGAGGCGGACTGGATATTAGTGATTGATGGGGATGAGGTTTTATCTGATGGGTGGACAAAAGAAAATTTTAATAAACTTATCAACCCTGTTAATCCGATGGCAAAAGCTTATATTTTTAGGTATTCTACTTTTTGGAACGATCAAATTCATACTAGGAGAGATAATGTTTGGAAAGGTATGCAAAATGTTCGGTTATTTAAATCCGAACCAGAACAACACATAGTATCAAACCACCCCGTTGGTTTTCATTGTAATTCAACCCCTTCTATTGCAGGAGAGAATATATTTTTTGCTCCTACGTCAATGAGAATCCGGCATTATGGATATTTAGACTCTGAAGATAGGTTAAGAAAATATAGGTGGTATGAGAAAACAGATGTAGCTAAAAATCCAGATGCTATTGGAGCGAAAGATTATAAACATCTTATTAGTGAGGCTGGATTAAGGCTAGGAAAGTGGGTTCCTGAAAACACCTTAGCCCTGAACATGATTATTAAGAATGAAGGTGCTATACTAGAATCGTTTTTCGAATATATTTATAGTATATTTGATGAAATAATAGTAGTAGATACTGGTTCAACAGACAATAGTAAAGAAATTGCTAAGAGATATGGGGCTAAGGTTTTTGATTTTCCTTGGACAAATGATTTTTCAGCAGCTAGAAATTTTGCCAAGGATCAAACAAATAGCAGGTGGATTTTACACCTTGATGCAGATGAGGCTATTCCTTCAAATCAGTTGGCTAATCTTTCTCTTATGACAGAGGAAGAAGGAATTCATGGATTCTTATTTTCTATAAGAAATTATCATCCGGATGGAACTTATTCTATTTCAGAGTCTATTAGATTATTTAAGAATCTTTCAGACATAAAATATAGGGGTTACGTGCACGAGACATTTGATGGTTCTTCTCAGAATGTAGAGGGGTGGACACAGACTAGAACCAATGTGGTTATTGTTCATAAGGGTTATTTGAGAGACCAAAGAAGGATTAAAGAGAAACTCGAAGCTTATGAGAAGCTTAATTTAATGCAGATTGAAGATTTTCCTATGGATGCAAAACCTTATTTCTCTTTGGGAATGCATTATTTGGAGCAAGGAAAATCTGATGAGGCCCTTGCTTTATTTTTAAAATCGAGGGAACTAAACCCAGAATTTTTTTACCCTAAGCAAGAACTTTTTCATTTTTATTTAGACCATGCAAATAAGTATGGAAAAGAAATGTTAGAAGTGCTTCCTCCGGACCACCCATTTTTCTTAGGAACTAAAAAGGTTATTGATTTCATTGACCTGAATCTTCGTGGATATCCCCGAAAAGTTTCTATGCCTGTAGAAGAATATGAAGATGAATAAAAAATATTTCTGTCAGTGTGGGTGTAGAGAAGAAGTAAAATCTGGGAATAAATTTGTTAATGGACACCAAAGAAGAGGACAAAAACATTCTGAAGAAGCTAAAAGAAAAATAGCTTTTGCAAAAAGTGGGAAAGATCACTCTGGAGAAAATAATCCTCACTTTGGGAAGAAACATTCAGAAGAAACCAAAACTAAAATCTCTATTGCAAAAAGTGGGGAAAATTGTTCTTTAGAGACTAGAAGAAAAATATCTATTGTAAATACTGGGAAAATTCGTTCTGAAGAAACTAAAGCAAAAATATCTTCTGCAAATAGTGGAGAAAATTGTTCTTTAGAGACTAGAAGAAAAATATCTATTGCAAAGATTGGCGAAAATAATCCTAATTGGCAAGGGGGAATTACAAACGAACCTTATGGACCAGGAAATGATGAGCAGGTAAAAGAAAAAATCAGAATTAGGGATAATCATACCTGTCAAGAGTGTGGAGTAATTTGGGATGGAATTGAAAAGAAATTTCATCCTCATCATATTGATTATGACAAAAATAATCATGTTTCATGGAATAGAATAACTTTATGTCCTTCCTGTCATTCGAAGACTAACACCAATCGAGAATATTGGATGAATCATTTCTATGAAAAGAATTTTAAGGTTTGTGTTCAAAGAATCTTTATGCGAAGACGAAGACTGATATGAAAATTACTGGTTTAGAAAACATTGAAAGTAGGATTTTAAAAGCTAAAGAGGCTATGTATAAATGGAAAGATGAGTTTATTGAAAAATCTACTACTACTCTTTATGAGAAAATTCAGGAGAGGGTAGGAGTTCAGGATATACATACTCCTGCTATACTGGAAGAAATGGGTCATCCTTATGCAAAAAGAGATCCCAGAAATCCACATTTTCCTCCTTATATAGTACATAGACAGTCTGGAGATTTATTTAGGGCAATAAAAAGACCTAAATATAAGCAAACAGAAACTAAAAGTGAGGGGTATGTTGAAATAGATGAGGGAGAAGTTGATTATGTGCGAGATGTGCTGTTCGGAAATTCAGTAATGATCTCCAGGAATTTTATGACTGGTAGTTTGGAAGAAGTAAAGTCTCAGGTTATTGATGATGCAAAAGAGTCGTTGAAGGGTGTAATCCGAGGATTGCAGAGGTAAGCTATGCAGATTCTTAGGGTTTTGTTACGAGAAGCAGCGATAGGGAATAGTTTGCTTGTAGCCCTTATAGGAGACAGATTTTATCCTTCGGAGATAGCCCTTATAGCTAACCCTGTTTATCCTTGTGTTAATTTTTCTATAGACATAGCATTTGGAGCAGATAGGGATATTCCAAAGATTCATTCTATAAACTTCGGAATTTGGGCATGGGACAAAACGTCAATTGATCAAGCCTACGCAGTCTATGAAGCAGTCTTTAATCTTTTTGAGAGAGAATTATTGACTTCGAATGATGCTTATGCCTTGTTGTTTCAGATTTCTTCTCCTTTTAACCTATATGATCCTGTAACACAAGCATACGGTTGGTTTGGAAGATGGAATGCCCATGTGACTCAAAGGACATAATTAATTTGTTTTTCGGGGGTAGCTGAAGCTATAATGTCAAATATAATTGGTAATCATCATTCTGAAGAAACTAAAGCCAAAATTTCTATTGCAAATACTGGGAAAATTCGTTCTGAGGAAGCTAAAGCCAAAATGTCTGCTGCTCAGA
>ERZ1292632.2028-Hain-H43-01um-R2-2028-length-17854-cov-5_pt1 | contig 17854 bp, 20 predicted proteins | sample MGYA00564407_ERZ1292632 | MGnify/ENA primary metagenome ERZ1292632 (study PRJEB36523, sample SAMEA6512637) | groundwater metagenome | collected 2019-01-08 | study: AquaDiva: Metagenomics assemblies of 32 groundwater samples | reverse complement strand
TCCCATCCCGCACGCCCCCCGTGAATTGCACCTCCCAGTGACAACACAGGGGTCCCTTGCGGGGATGCTCGAACGTGGTGCCGGGTGACGTCGTGCTGGTCAGATGGTTCCCATGCCCCATGCTGTACTTCTCGGTGTGCCAGGTCCACTCGACGGCCAGCAGGTTGGGATACCGCGCCACAGCGTCACGCGCCAGGCGCTCGGTCTCGGCAGGCTTGCCGGGCACCACGGCCAGGACAAAGGCCGGCCCGTGGCTCGCGTGGGGGTGATAGTAGTCGGTCATGCTGTCCGAATCGTCGTAGCATTGCTGCAGGACGACCGCCGTGGTCCCTGCCGGAACCGGCACGCGCTCGCCGCTACCCCACTCGGCCACGATGCTGGCGTCCTTGGCCGTCTCTGCCTCCTCCCGCTCCCTGGTGATGCGCTCACGCTCCGCGTCGGCCTCGGCCTTCTCCTCGGGGTTCTGCCGCTCGTCCTTGATGGGGACGTGCAGCTCGTACAGTTCGCGGCGCCGCGCCAGGATCGGCGGCAGGTTCTCCGGCGTGATGGGGGTCGGCAGGCCCCGGAGGAAGTCGTCCACGTCGGCCGGGTAGGTCTCAGGATTGCGGAGCGGCGTCCCGCTCGGGCCGAAGATGCTCAGCGTATCCCAAGCGTGCTCCTCGCCCCCTCGAATGCCGGACAACTCACGGCAATGCTGGTGCATCCGGTAGAGGTAGCCCAACTCCCGCGCCACTTCCTCGGCCCTCCCCTTCTCCATCTTGAACGCCAGCTCGATGCCTTTGACCTTGAACGTCCATGTTCGGAATCCCATCGGTGTCTCCTTCGCCAGTCTTGCCCGGAGACTGGCGCGTGTCCGCCGGGCCGGGGTGAAGAGTTATACGGTACTCGCTCCTTTCCTGGTGGGTGCCTAGAACCAGCTTGCGAACACCGGCTCCCTGCCGGTCGTCCTTGCATGCTCGACGATGGCGCGGGCCTGCCCGTAGTCGGCCATGTAGCCTCGGTGATGCTTGCGGCCCTGGACCGCTTGCCGGACGGCGGGCTTGGGGTCCGCCCGGTAGCACGAGGCGATCCACTCACAGAAGTTCTGCCGCCCCGCGTGGGCGTCGGCGATGATGCGGGCGGCGCAACCGGGGGTGGCGTAGCCGAGGCTCCCGCAGATCAGGTGCGCCACCAGGCGCGGGCAGCGGGTCAGGATGCCCTGCCAACTGTCCCGGTCGGCCTTGGGGGGGATCTTCACCTCATGCGTCAACCAATCCGGTCTGGTCTCGGTCTCAGGCTCCAAAGTGCTCACAGTGTCGCTCATGGTCTCCTCCGTTGGGTGCAAGGTTTCGCTGCCGTCCCGCTTACGCCGTGGTCTCACCTCTTCACTGGGTATGCCCGGGGTCACGCCCGGGCACGGTGTGGGTTACGCCTTGAGCTTGGCGAGGATGGCGCGGGCCTCATTGCGCCGCGCCAAGAGGAAGCGCACGGCCTCGGACAAGCCGGACCCTTCCCAGTTTGCTTCGACGAGCGAGGCCGCCTTGGTGATCTCTGTCAGCGCGGTCAGCAGCTTCGGCGCCGCCTGGTGCAAGGGGCAAAACACGAGGCTCGACCAGACAATCACGATCCCCCTATTGCCCGGCGCGCCGGTTCCCTCCAACGCGCAGTCACATCCAGGGTCGGTAAAGAGAAGGTGCCTCATGGTCTCCGCTCCTTTCGGTTCGGGGTGCAGGGTCACGGGTTCTCTCGCCCCGGTGTGGTGAGCCCCTGCCAGAAAACCAGGATCCCCCAGCAACACCAGGCCCACCAGGCGAAGAATTGTACCAGACCCCAAGCAGGTCCACGGTTAGGGCTCCTCATCGGGATGCAGTTCACAGCGCGGGCAGAGGCTCCCCTCAGCGTGGCAATCGGGCATGGGGGCCTCGCAGCGGGCACAAGCATACACGGCGTCGGAGTGGTCGGGTTCGGGGTCTCTCTTTCCGTCGCGGACAAACACGGCCTTGGCGCCTTGGCTCTTCGCGTCGCGCTGGCATTCCTGCCTGGTCATCCAGGGATAGCACACGTGCCCGCCTTCCCCTTGGCTCCACCCATCACACCAGTGATAGTCGGCGCCTCGCTCGATGGAGCCTCGGAAGTGGTAGCGGATCTCTCGTTTCATGGCTCATTCCTCCTTGGCCAGCGCGAGCGCGGCGCGGGCGGCTCGCTCCTGTCGCGCCCCGTGATCCCAGAGCTGTTGCGTGACGATCCCGGCGGGCTCGCCGGTCTCGGCTACGAGTGTCTGGATGCGGTCCAGGGCCTGCGCCAGCGCATTGGCTGTCGCCTCGCACGCCGCCCGGAGCTCCGGCGCGGCGGCGATGAGCGCCCTATCTGGCGGCCCAGGCCAGGCTTTGCAGATCAGGATGGTCTCGCCGGCTGGGCCTCCGGCCAAGGTTAATCCCCGCGTTTCGTCATGCCAGTGCCAGGGTCCCGGTGTGTGGCTCATGGCTGCTCCCTTCGCCCGGCGGTCACTGGGCGGAAAAAGAAAAGGCAGAGCTAGCTTGTGGCCAGCTCTGCCTCTATGTCCTCTCGGGTGAGCGAGGTAATCATACCTCGCACCCTCTCAACCCCACAGGGTGGGCAGACCCACCCAACCCCTCCGTCTGTGGGGGGGATCCGGTGAGCATCCTCGCCCACCGTCGCCCCGCAATCGGGGCAATTGCCCTCGGGCTCCTCTCCAGCCCAGTCCTGCCGGGCGAGGCGCAGAACCCGCTTCCCCCCGGTCTGGGGGAACGGGTCGGTTGGCGTTCCCTCGCTCGCGTGGCGAGGGACGAACGGGCTGGTCTCCTCGACCGAGACCAGCCACACCCCGGCGACACTGATTCGGCGCCAGGGCTGCGCCGACTCGTACTGGAGGATTTCGGCGCCGAGGAGCGCGCCGAGAAGGGCGTTCACGACCTCGCCCCGGGTGCTGGCCCAGGGGAGATCCGCGAACGCTCCCCGCTTGCCCCCCAGCGTCAACACTGGGCGGCGTGCGGAGACGCTGATCCGAGCGCCGCCGCACGATTGTACGGCGAGCTCGGACACCCACTCCCCCCACGGGGAGAGGATTACCACACGACCCTCTCCCTGGTCGTGTGGGTATTCCTCTTCCTCGGCCTTGTTCGCGGCCTCATGCCTGGCCGCGAGGTGCTGTTGTAGAATCGCCACCCGGAGCCTCTGGGTGGCGGCTGAGTTGGCGTGGACTACAATCTTCATGGGGTCTCCCTTCGCGCCACGCGGCGCCGTTATGGGCGGGCCTGGATTACCCGCCCAGTGGTCTGGCTCCACTGAGGGCTCGTGCCTCATCCATGGTGATCTGCCGCGCCCGCAGGAGATTGCGAGCAGCGGGATCCGGCGTCCAGATTGTTTGTGTCGCCGGGTCGAGAATGATCCGGAGAATTGGGACTCCAGCGGTTCGCAGTACCTCCAGAGTCGTGGACCGCCAGGTTTCCTGTTCCGTGGTGTACTGTGGGCGTCGTGGTGCTGGCATCGTAAACTCCTTTCGCTGTTTATTGCCCGTCAACACTGTCTCTACTGTCACACGATGAGAGTATCGCCCCTGTCAAGCCCCTCGTCAACTGAAAAGATTTGTCACAGAGTACGCTAACTATGCGTCAACACTAGGACAAATAGTGTCACCGAAGGAAAAGATTTGTCACGTGAGGTTGTCGGAGTAACGGGCGGGGAAAGGGGGGGATAAGAGGGGGGGTAAGTTCCTTGGGAGGGGGTTTCATTTGATGGTCAGGGGTTCCGAGCTGGGTGTGAGGAGAGGGAGTGAGCCAAAGCCGAAAGGTGGTGGGGACAGTCGGGGAGTCGGAAGCGGGGAGATGGAGGGGAGATTGGATCGACCGCGTTCAGGGGTCGCCTGAGTTCGCCCTGCTCTCGGGCCGGCCTTCAGGTGCCCCCAGGTTGCCAGATCTCCAGCCCCATCAGCGTAGGACAAGCGCCCCCACCAGCCGGCGAGGAGTGGTTTCCAGCTCGCCCAGCCGGAAACCCGCCCTCCAGGATGCCCCAGGCTGCCCGATGTCCGGTCAGGCCATACCCTGATATACTCGCTCGTTTACCATAGATGATCGAGTCGGCACCAAACCGCTCGAAACTGCGAGCATCATATAAGGATGGTTGTGAGTTCGGTTGCGACCTGCACACTCGGCGGCCTCGACCGGGCAGGGTCCGGCCCGATCCTGGAGATAGGACGGCATACCGCACCATGGACGGGAGGATTCCAGGGGGTGGGTGTGATAATCCTCGGCCTCGGCCACTCCGAATCAGGACCAAGGCTATGCTGAAAGCGGAGGCCGGGGGGGGAGGGTCCGGCCAGGCGGCGGCGGCCTCGGGGCCCCGTAGCGCCACCCCCTCTCTCTCCACCCAACTCTGGTCCCCCGGCACCCTCTCCTCCACAGAAAAATGCTTCGGGTCCCCCGGTGCCCCATTTTTCCACAAGAGTCCCTGAACCCCACCAACGGCACCCCTCTCAGCAGAAAATCCATTCTTGGCCCCTCAGCGCCTTCCGAGCAACCCCTTCAGGGTCCCCCCAGGCCCCCCAGGAGAAAATATATCGTCTCCTATGTCCCCAAAACGCCCACTTTGCCCAAAAATGAACCACTTTCTCCCACTTTGGCACATCTTGGCCCATCTTGCCCACACGAAACAGGCCTCTCCGGCTTGACAAGAGGCCGATTTCCGATACGTTGCACGTGGAACAGGCAGAGATATGCGGATCTCCTGGCGTTCTGAACAGAGTGAGGTCATGTGAACAGGAGAGGGTTCCTCAAGGGATTGCTCGTGTCTCCGCTCGTTGCTGGAGTTGCAGTCGCCTCAGTGCGGCCGGCACCAGCGCGAATCAAGGGACTACTCCCGAGCCTCGTGAAACACTTCAACTGGGGGAGCGAGTTTGGCGTCATGCGGTCCGTCAGGAATCTGGGGACCGGTGAACTCCATCGAATGGCCTATCGCCTCCCAGCCCCGATGACTCCCGCGCGGCTCCGGGTGGCGAATCTCTGGCTCGATCAGTGGCAGCGACGGCTGAACCGCAGACTGGTGTTTGGGCTGTTGTAGGAAGGGACCAGCATGCCCCGTATCCCCAAGGTGGTGGGGCGGCGAGCCCCGGCCAATGACGGGCTGTGGACAGCCGTGATGAATCTCCGGGTTCCCGCCTACAAGAAACGAGGTGAGGCGATGGCGAAGAAGGGCGTGATGCCTCCGGCGTTCAGCAAGTACACGAAGGGGAAGGTGGCTCCAGCGGGGGAATCTGCAGCGAGCGAGACCGCGATGCCCATGAAGGGCATGCCCATGAAAGGCATGGGGATGAGGAAGGGGGGCAAGTAGCCATGGCCCAGTTTCCGATGCGACCTTCGGTGGGCAGTGCGTTCACCCCCCAGCCGGCCCCACCGTCACCGGTGCAGGGAGCGCCCGGAGCACCCCAGGCGGGCGGGGGGATGCGGAGTATGCTGCGCAAGTTGCTGATGCGCCGGATGTTGCAGCGCCGGATGGGGGCGCCAGGGCGGGGTCCCGGGGCGGGAAGGCCCCCAAGTGTGCCGATGCCTGGCGGGATGCCGCCCGGCCGGATGCCGGGGCAGTAGGGTGGCGCACGCGAAGTCGTACCCGCTCGTCGAGGTGACGTGGGTGGATTCCTGCACGTCCGGCCGGTGGAAGCCCATTGAGGAGTACACGCGGGACAGCAAGCTCGTGGAGTGCCGCTCGGTGGGCTATCTGCTGCAAAAGACCAACCGGATCGTCCAGATCATCCAGTCCCTGGACGAATACGGCAAGGGGTCCGACGAGGTCATCATCCCCCGCTCCACGGTGAAGCGGATCCGGAGATTACGCTGATGGCGCGCGCGGCGGTTCCAGCCTCCAAGCAGTCGGCGTACAAAGCCGCCGTCTCCACCGCCTTCGATGAGATCAAGACGAAGGAACCCGCCTCGGTGATCGCCACTGGCAAGACGGGCAAAGCCAAGAGATCCATGGAGATCGCCATTGCGCTGTCAAAAGGACGAAGAGCCGTTGGCCTCAAGGGATAACGCCCGGTTGCCCCGCGCACGCCCACAAGCGCCCCCGGTCCTCGGGAGCGCGCCGGAGCGTCCGGGGTCATGCGGGGCCGGCCAGGAGCCACGATGCCCGGGGAAGCTCCGGTGAGTGATTCCGGCAACGAACTCGAAGGAGGGGCGGTCAGCCCGCCCGATCTTCGCCGTCCATCGGCCCCGCATGCTTTTCCTTCCGACCCGCCCCCCACCGCCGCGTTGCCCTGGTCCGGCAACCCCGACTTCACCCGCAAGGAAGCCGCTGACGCCCTGCTTCGGAAGGGCCATCCCCCGATGACGCCCGTCCTCGCGAAGCAGATTGCTGCGGCCGTGCTCCGCGGGGAGTCGCCGGCCGAGATCGCTGCGGCGTTCGGGTATGCGCCCTCGTACGCCACCCAGGTGGTGAACGCTCCGGGCGTCCAGGCCCGCGTCAAACAGCGCACCACCAAGCTCATGGACGCCGCCGGCCTGACGCTGGAGGACCAGATCGGGAAGCTCAAGACCTTGCAGTCGGCGGAGAAGGTGGTGACGGCCAGCCACGAGGGCGTCATCACCGACGAGCGGGTCTACGCCGACAACGGCGTTCGGCTCCGCGCCCTTGAGACCGGGCTGGATCTCCACGGGGCCTTCCCGACCAAGAGGCAGTATGGGGGGCCGGAGTCCGGCAGCCGGTTTACCATCAACATCGCCGGGTCCTTCAAGGGAATATTCTTTGGGTCCGAGGCTGGACCTGATGGTGCGGTGGTGCCCGAGGAAGTTGAGGAGCCGGAGCCATGACCGGCCCGCCCGTCCTCGAACCGACCGATACCCGCCTGCCGCCGGAAGTCCGGTCGAGTCCCTGGGCCCGCTTCAAGCCGGGGCCGACCGCGCAGGAGATCTGGCGCTGCCGGAAGCAGATCATCGCCATCGAGGGCGCGCTCGGCACGGCGAAGTCAAGTATCTTCTCGCTCTACATCGCCAACCACTGCGCCGAGAATCCCGGCGCCGTCTGGGTCGTGGTGCGACGGACGTACAAGATGCTGAAGGACAACACCCTCCACGACACTTGGCTGCGGTGGTTCCCGAGCGGCATCGCCGGCCACCTCGACGGGGAAGAGAACTTTCACCTCGACTGGACGATCTCCGGCAAGCGGGCCCGGGGCATCATCCGGTTCCGGCCGGCCGAGCGCGATGAGGATATCGACCGCTTCATGGGCGGCGAGTACGCAGGGGCGGTCCTGGAGGAGGTCACCGGCACGCAGAAGGAGATGGGGCTGCGCGAGGATATTTACACCGGGCTGCTCACCCGGCTGCGCCAGCCGGGGATGTCCTGGGCCTGCATTCACTGCCAGACGCGCATGCACCCGTCGAACATCCCGGCCGCCCACGACCAGGAGTGGGCGGACTGTCCGACCTGTGGGCAGACGCAGTGCGTCCGGGAGCGGCACCACATGCTCCTGAGCTTCAACCCGCCCTCGCCGGGTCACTGGGTCCACACGACGTTTCCCCTCCCGCCGACGCAGACCCAGGACGTCGCGCACTTCAAGATTCCGAAGAAGGAGAACGAGGGGAACCTGCCGCGCGGCTACTATCCCCGGCTGATCCGGGCGCTGGGCAACAAGTCGGACTGGATTGCCCGCTACATCGCCGGCGAGCGGGTCCCGATCGGCCGGGCCACCTGCATCTTCGACCGCGATCCCCTCCTGAAGGCGCTGGGCGACGACGCCTGGGTGAGCGAGCCCCTGATGCAGGGGGTGCTGGACCGCAACCGCGCCACGGGGCGCATAGAATTCCACAGCGTCCGCGACGGGCCAATTCGGGTCTGGACCGCCCCCCGCGGCCGGGACGAGGACCGCTACGTGGTCGGGGCCGACGCGGGCGAGGGCCTGACGGATGGCGATCCCTCCTGCGGTCTCGTGGGGTCGCGGCGGAACGGCGGCCTCGTGGCGGAGTATCACGGGCACGTGACGCCCCGGCAGTTCGCCCGGGAGCTTGCCATGCTCGGCTGGTGGTACAACACCGCGTTCCTAGTCCCGGAGTCCGGCCCTAGCAAGGCCGGCGGCGTGACGGTCTCCTACCTGGAGGACCTGGGCTATAGCAATCTCTACCAGCAGAGGCGGGAGAAAGCGATCGGCGATCCCTTCGTCAAGCGGTACGGCCTGCACATGAGCCCCTTCGAGAAGAGTCGCCTGGCGTCCCTGGGCCGGGAAGTCGTGACGGCGCACCAGTACCGGATCCCGATCCGGGAAGTGATCCTCGAACTCCTGAGCTTCGTCCAACGGCCAGACGGCAGCATGGGCGGGGATGAATCCATCCTGGATGACCGCGTGATCGCCTGGCTCCTCGTCCTGGAAGGGATCGAACGCGAAGGCACCTGGGTCCCACCGACCGCTGCGGGCAGTACGCCGGAGTGGATGAACAAACTCCTGGCCGAATCGCGGGGCGGACCGGCGAGTGACCGCTCCTGGATGGCGGGCTGATGCCGTATGAGGTCCTCACCTATAAGCCGCTGGCCTGTTACGAGGAGGGCAGCCTGACCGTGGGCGCGGCGGCCGTCGGCCTGCCCGAGAGCGTGTTCGTCGGGGCGAAGGGCGGGCAGATCGAGGTCCTTCTCAGCGTCGAAGGCGATGCGATCCGCCTGGCGCTCTCCGGGGCTGCGGCGGGTTCCGCGAGCATGGCCTACGGCATCGGCGACAAGATCCGCCTTGCGGGGATCGGGAATTGTCGGAACCTGTCCATGATCCGGGTCGAGAACGACGCCACGGTGCGCTACCAGGCGTTTCGGAAGGTGATCTAATGCGCCGCCTCCTGCTTCTCCTCCTGCTGAGTGTGCTCCTGCTGCCCCACGCGGCCCCCGCGCAGGTCGAGAGCATCGGCGGCTCCTCCGCCGTGCGCCAGGAGAGCACCACGGCTGGCCAATCCGGCCCCCTCGTCCAGTGCGCCGTCACGACCAGCGCCCCCACGTATACGACCGGCAAGACCGATCCGCTCTCGTGTACTACGACTGGGGGGTTGCGAATCAGCGGGACGGTCACAGCGACAGGATCGCTCACAGATGCGGAACTCCGGGCCACGCCCGTTCCAATCTCGGGCACGGTGACGGTCACGGACGGGGCCGGAGCCTTAAATGTGATCGTGGACTCCGCGCCCACTACGGCAGTCACCGCCGCCTCCCTGCCCCTCCCCACCGGCGCCGCGACCTCTGCCCTTCAGGACGGGATCATCAAGGACGGCGCAGGGGATACCACCCAAGCCAATGTCTCCAGCGGTCGGATCCACGTTGATCCGTCCGGTGTCACCTCGCCCATCTCCGCCGCCTCCCTCCCACTCCCATCCGGCGCGTCCACGTCTGCTTTGCAAGGCGGAGGACTGCCCGTTGCTCTCGGAGCGGGTGGGGGCCTCAAGGTGGATGGGTCGGGGACTGCGTTGCCTATTTCGGGCACGGTGACAGTCACCGATGGGGCTGGTGCCCTCAACGTGATCGTGGACTCCGGCACCGTCACCGTGACCGATGGCGCGGGAGCCCTGAACGTCATATGTGACTCCGGGTGCTCGGGCGGCACACAATACAATCAGGGGACGGCGGGCACGTCTACGGACACCCTGACAATGGCGGGGGCCATCCGCAAGGATACGGCGGCGGTGGATGCCGGTGTGGTGGATGGGGACCGGGTAGTCCTCAGCACTGATAGCGTCGGACGCCTCCGAGTGACGGCGGCAGACACCACCCAACCCGTGAGCGGCACCTTCTGGCAAGCTACCCAACCTGTTTCCGGCACGGTCACGGTCACGGATGGCGCCGGGGCGCTGAACGTCATCGTGGATTCGGGCACGACCACGGTGACGCAGGCGACCGGCACCAACCTCCACGTTGTCGTGGACTCCGCGCCCACTACGGCAGTCACCGCCGCCTCCCTGCCCCTCCCCACCGGCGCCGCGACCTCTGCCCTTCAGGACGGGATCATCAAGGACGGCGCAGGGGATACCACCCAAGCCAATGTCTCCAGCGGTCGGATCCACGTTGATCCGTCCGGTGTCACCTCGCCCATCTCCGCCGCCTCCCTCCCACTCCCATCCGGCGCGTCCACGTCTGCTTTGCAAGGCGGAGGACTGCCCGTTGCTCTCGGAGCGGGTGGGGGCCTCAAGGTGGATGGGTCGGGGACTGCGTTGCCTATTTCGGGCACGGTGACAGTCACCGATGGGGCTGGTGCCCTCAACGTGATCGTGGACTCCGGCACCGTCACCGTGACCGATGGCGCGGGAGCCCTGAACGTCATATGTGACTCCGGGTGCTCGGGCGGCACACAATACAATCAGGGGACGGCGGGCACGTCTACGGACACCCTGACAATGGCGGGGGCCATCCGCAAGGATACGGCGGCGGTGGATGCCGGTGTGGTGGATGGGGACCGGGTAGTCCTCAGCACTGATAGCGTCGGACGCCTCCGAGTGACGGCGGCAGACACCACCCAACCCGTGAGCGGCACCTTCTGGCAAGCTACCCAACCTGTTTCCGGCACGGTCACGGTCACGGATGGCGCCGGGGCGCTGAACGTCATCGTGGATTCGGGCACGACCACGGTGACGCAGGCGACCGGCACCAACCTCCACGTTGTCGTGGACTCCGCGCCCACTACGGCAGTCACCGGCACCTTCTGGCAGGCAACTCAACCCGTGAGCGAAGCGTCGCCCGCCTCACGGGCTGTCACCAACGCGGGGACCTTCGCCACCCAGGCGGCTGCCACCCTCACCGCTGAAACGACCAAGGTCATCGGCACGGTCCGGGCTCAAGGGAACCTCGGGGCCGCCTTCGATGCCGCGACGGGGGCCGCGCCTCCGGCGAATGCGGTCCTTGCGGGCGGTCTGGTCAGTGGGGCCACGGGCGGTTTCCTCGGCCCCATCCCGATCAGCGATGCCGTCGCCGTGGTCAACATCAGCACCATCACCACGACGCTGATTGTGACCGGAGTTGCCGGGCGGCATGTACGGATTGGCGCGCTGAATCTCGTGACGGCGGCGGCGAACAACGTCGCCTTTCTGTCCGGGACAGGAGCAACGTGCGGCACAGGAACAGCGGGCATGTCTGGGGGCACCACGGCGGCCAGTGGCTACAACTTCGCGGCCAACGGCGGCATCGCCCAGGGGTCTGGTCTGGGTACGATCATGAAAACGGTGGCGACGGGAGATAGCGTGTGCATCATCACGTCGGCCACAACGCAACTTTCTGGCTCGGTGAGTTACACGATCTACTAGGAATGGAGGATTTATTCATGTCGCCCACTGAGTTGAAGCCAAGCACCTGGTATCGAATCACGATGCTGCTCCCATCCGGCAAGATCGTGAACATTCGGGAGGTGAAGGATGCTACTCCGTAAATTCAATAATCCCGATTTTCGCCAAGGGTTCTGGATGGGGGTCCTGTTCCAAGCCGCGACCTGGATCTTTGTCGCGGCGGTTGCTCTCGCATTCGCGCGATAACCGAGGGGACCGCATGATGCCCAAGCGCCTTCTCCAATTCCTCTTCGCTGTCCTCCTTCTCCTGCCCCTCGGCACGCAGGCGGCGGTCTCGACAGTCTGGCTCGAAGACCCCGCCTCCGTCAACGGCGCGACGGGGGATGCGAGCACCATCCACTGGGCCGCGATAACGGGCACGGTCACGTTCGACACGACCGTCAAGAACAACGGGCTTGGTTCATGGAAGTATAATAGTGGAGCCACCGCCAGGCTCCAAACACCTGCCGGAATCCTTGCTGATACGGGGGCACGGATTTCATTCTACTTGTATCTGGGGAGCCTACCTCCCTCTACCGGAACGATTCTGGGAATCCAGACTTCGGGTGGAACTGCACGCTTTCAGATTCAAGGGAAAGCAGACGGAACATTACTACTGAAGGGTGCTGGCGCTGGAACATTGAGCAAGGCTGGAAGCACCGTCCTTTCTACGGGGACATTTTACCGCGTTTCGATGGGATATACGGTAACAAGCGCCAGCGTGTTTACAATAAACGTCTTTCTGAACGGCGCGGCTGAAATCAGCGCGACGGGAAGCGACGGCACTCTAGGCGGTACGGGGACAAATCGGTTTGCTATCGGCAATCTTACTGGCCTGACGTGGGCTAACGTTTACAGCCAAAACCACTTCGTTGACAATCGCACTGATAACGCCGACCCCGGCGGAGGCGTCTCCGGCCTCAACGTCCTTAACACCACCTCCAAGCGCCCGCTCTCGAACGGTACCGCGAACAACTTCGTCACGCAGATCGGCGCGGGTGGGAGCGGCTATGGCAGCGGCCATAGCCCGCAAGTCAACGAGCGCCCGGCCAGCGACACGAACGGCTGGTCTGTTGTCGCCGTCGCCGCCACGACGGAAGAGTACAACATCGAAGGAGCAGCGGTAGGCGATGTGGACCTGTCCGCCTCCACCTTGGTTGCCCGCATGGCGTGGGTCCGGGCCAAGTCCCTCATCGCGGAGACAGGTCAGATCATCCTCGACAACACGACGAGCAACATCGCGCTCACCAGCACGATTACCACGTTCACGAAGGTTGACGGCACCACGACGTATCCGGCAGGGACCGGCACCGATGTTGGAGTAATCAGTAGCGCGACGGAGACGACGGTGAGCCTGTACGAGGCGGGGAGTGTGTTCGCGTACAACTACGTGGCGCCAAGCGCGGGCGTGGTGCCGAGGCGCATGCTCATGGGCGTGGGGCAATAAGTGGCCGCGCCGAAGCGGGGCACCTAACATCGGAGGACCCATGAATGTAGAACAGAAACTGACCCAAGACACCAATATCGCCCTGCTCGGAACGCTCTTCCTGGAAAAGACCAAGGCGGCGTTGGAGGCCGACATCCAGCGGTTGCAGACCGAGCGGGAACACGCCGGGCGCTTCCTGAAGATCGACGAGGAACTCCAGGAGTTGGAGCGCGTGACCCACCTCAAGGCATCCGTCCTCGCCGAAAGCGAGATGCAGGCCAGCGCCATCCGCGAGGCAGCCCGGCAGGAGGCCGACCGCCTCACCACCTCGGCGCGCCAAGCGGCCGAGACTGCCCGGACGCAGGTCCTCGCCGCAGCCACGAAGGCCGGGGAGACCATCTTGCTGGAGGCCAACCAGGCGGCGAGCGCCCAGCGCCAGTCCGCCGAAGCGGTCTACAACGAAGCGCGGCGGAAGACGGCTGGCGTGGACGAAGCCCTGGCCGGCCGCTTGGCCGACTGCGAGGCCCGCGAGGCGGCGATCCGTGTGAAGATTGCGGAACTTGAGGACCGCCAGACACAGACGGGCCGAATCGAATCCGCGGTGGACAGCAAGCGCCAGATGCTCCGGGCCGGGATCGAGGCCCTGCGGCGCGTGCTGGACGAGATCCAGACCTGAGCCTTCAAGAGGTAGCGCGTGGAAACGGACTACAGGCTCTCGACGAAAGACCTGAGCGGGCAAGCAGATGCGCCGGAGGACTCGCCGGAGTCGCAGCGGGAAATCCGCGTCCCCGATGACCTCGCGGAGTGGATCCTCTGTGAGATCCACGACTTCGAGGAGCGGGCGTGCCGCGACTTGCGGTCCCGCGGGGCCAAGGCCTGCAAGCAGTACAACGGCGACCAGTGGGAGGCGGGCGTCAAGGCGGACATGCGGGCGGCGAAGCGCCCCTGCCTGACCTTCAACGAGATCCGGCCCAAGATCGACGCCGTCATCGGAGAAGAGAGGCGGAATCGCGAGGACTGGATCGCCAAGCCCCGCGAGGGATCGGATGAGAACGAGGCCGAGATCCGGACGGCGCTGCTCAAATACGTCCGGGAGATCAACGAATTGCAGATCGATGAGAGCCGCGCCTTCGAGGACGTGGTGATTCCCGGGTTCGGGGGCCTGTCGGCGCATCTCGTGGCCTCGCCGGACGGGGAGGCACCGATCATCCGGATCCAGCATCGGCCCTGGCGCGAACTCCGGTGGGACTGGCGCTCCCGGTCCCGCGACTTCACGGACGCGCAGTGGATGGCGATTGCCGTCATGGCGTCGGTGAATCGCCTCAAGGAACTCTTCCCGACGTTCGACAAGGACATCGTGACCGAGTTCCAGGCCCTCCGCGATGATCCGCTCGAGCCCGAGGTGGATGTGGGTGAGCGTCCCGGAGTCAGCCGGTATGTGGATGCAGACATGCGCCCGACCCTGTTTGAGGCCCGGGACCGGCAGATCCGCGCGGTCGAGTTCTACTGGCGGACCACGCGGGTCAAGCGCATTGCCCATCTCCGGACCCAGCAGGGCGTGATGACGCGCGACGTGACCGACGCCGACCCGCTCCTCAAGGCCCAACTTGTGGCACTCTCCGATCGCGGGCTGGCCGCCATCCAGGAGCGGAGCGAGCCGGCCATCCGGGGCTGTCTGCTGGTGGGGCGCCGGATCCTGGCCAAGTGGTGGTCCCCCTTCAAGGGCACCAATGCCTTCGGGGATCCCCTGTTCCCCATCTTCCTCGCCATGGCATCGGACACCGATGGCTACATCATGGGCCTCGTCGAGTCCATGATCGATCCGCAGTCGGAAGTCAACAAGCGATGGAGCATGACCGTCGAGAACTATCTCCGGCAGGCGCGGTCGGGCGGGGTCTACAGTGACGCCGCCTTCGAGAACGAGGAAGAGGTCAAGGCGAGGTGGGGGGACCCGAATTACTGGGCGAAGACGAAGCGCGGCGCGATCGCCAACCAGGAATTCAGGGAGCATACGCCCAAGCCGACCGATCAGGCCACCATCGGCCTCTTCCAGATGGCCCAGGAGGTGATGGACCGCGTCAGCAACATCGAGAAGGCGCGGCTGGGCCTGACGAGCCAGGAAACCAGCGGCGTCGCAATCCGGACCCGGGCGTTGCAGTCCGCCCTCGTCCAGGTGAAGGCCTTCGACAACTTCCGGCACATGCAGTTATTGCTGGGGAAATTCCTCAACGCCAACCTTGGCCTCATGTTTCCGGTCAAGCGCACCTTGCGGCTCACCATGCCGGCCGGCAATTCCCAGGAGGTCACCCTCAACAACCCGACGCAGGAACAGGACGGGGCCTGGAAGGTCGAGAACAGCACCTCCGGCAACCAGTTCGACATCACCATGGACCTCACGCCGGCCAACGCGACGTATCGGGAGATGATGGCGCAGAACATCGCCAGTCTGCTGGGGCAGATTGGGCCGATGATGAAGGAGGTCCCCGCCTTCCTGCCAGCCTTCATGCTGGCCTTCAAGGGGCTGATCCAGATGGTAGATGGTTTCCCGAACCGGGAGGAGATGCTCCAGTCCATCAAGGAGGGCATTGAGCGATTCACCCAGCCGAAGCCGCCACCGCAGCCTCCGCCCCCCAAGGTGAGCGTCTCCCTCCGGGGAGACCTGAGCCCGGAGACGGCGGCCGACATGGCGGACGGGAAACTCGACACCCCGCCGATTCCTGCGGAGCCGAAACTGCCACCGGGAGGAGAGGGGACGGGAGAAGCGCCCCCGCCTGGGCTGATTCCCAGGCCGGGACCAGCCGCTCCACCGCCGCATGCCGCAATCCTTGCGCGACTCGCGGCGGCGCGTGGCATGCCGTTCAATCCTGTCGCGGTGTCAGCGGCCACCAGACCTGGGGTCCCGGTCACGGTCCAGACCGCCTTGCAGCCTCCGGTGCCAGGAGCCTGACGATGTGGAACGCCTACACGGATCTGATGCCGAGTACCGAGGATGTGGAGCGGAATTTCCCGTGGGCCCTGCGGGCGCTCCTCCAGACCGAGGCCCCTCATCGCAGCGAGTTGTTCGTCCCCAATGGTCCAGGGGCCTCGCGGGAGTTGCTGGTGCCGTTCCAGTACGCCGACGATCGCCGTCCCGTCGAGCCGACCGTTGTACTGCCGGACGGGATGTTCTGGGAGGCGCTTGACCTCATTAAGAACGGGAACGTCTCAACTTTCCTCGTCACGGTCGATCCAGTAGAGGAGTGCCATTGCGGACGCAAAGTGCATCGAGAAACGTGCCGTCGGGCGCGATCCATTCATCATGCGGTGATGCGGCTCAAGGAGGACCTTCAAGCGCGTGCGCGTTTGCCGCTCATGCTTGCGCCCGCGAGGCCTGGGGATAGCACGCTCGTTGTTGATGACCATGACGGGATGCAGGCCCCAACGGTTCGTTTTTCTGTGGTCGCAAAGGAAGCCTACGCCAATTATCTGAAATCTAGGGAGCAATAGAGGCCGGAATCGTCCGGCCGTTCGCCTCGTCGCTGGGCGACATCAGCGACATTCCGCCAGGCCACCCGGGCGACATCGGGTGGTATCGCCGGTCCGGGCGACATCGGACAGGGAGCCTTCGATGGTAGAGCCAAAGACCCCAGAGCAGATCGCGGCAGAACAGGCCGACAAGGCTATCCGTGACGCGGGATACGCCCCAGGCATGACCAGCGACGGTGGGGATGTCATCCCACTCGATCAGGAGCTTGTCGAAGAGCCGCCGGTAGACACACCTGCGAAACCGACGGAGCCGGAGAAGCCGAAGTGGACTGACGAAGAAGTCGCGGGATGGAAAGAGCGGGCCAGTTGGTCCGAGCGGGAAAAGCAACGGGCCGACCAGGAACGGGCCGCAAGGCAGGACCTCGAAGAGGAGAACAAGCGTCTGCGAGGCCTCGCCGGTCAGCCGGAGCGCCCGGCCAAGAAACCCGAGCGGAAATTCGAGACGCCCGAGCAGGAAAAGCAGTGGAATCAGGGCCAGCAGTGGCTGCGGGACAACCTGCCGGAACTCCTTCCGGAGTTGATCCCCCTGATCCCAGCGGAGGTCCTCGGCAACCATCCGGCGATGCGCGCCCGCGATGTGGCGATCCTCAGAACCCGAGAGGAAGTCCAGCAAACCCGGTTCCTGTCGAATTTCGGTCCAGAGGACCGGGAGACCGTGGCAACGACCGTGCTGCCGGAACTCATGGCCGAACGGCAGGCCGGCGGCTTCAAGGAAGGCTACGAGAAACTCTGGGCAGACAAGAAGAAGTCGGTCCGAGAGTCCGCCAGACTCTTGGGGCTGACCCTCAAAGACGAGAAGGCGGAGACGCTGACACCACCGAAACCTCCCAAGGAGACAGCGATTTCCATTCCCCCGTCACTCTCGGGAGTTCGGTCCGCCGGGGGCCCACTCTCTCCGGAAGAGCGGACGACTCCCATGTCCGCAGAAGAACTGCGCCTGTACGGGTTCATGTGACCCGAGGAGGAACCTGAAATGGCCGATACCAATATCGCAACCGGTGACGACGCCGCTGTCAAGCGGTGGGATCCCGGGTTCATGCGGCAAGAAGGCAAGAAGATCTTCTGGGCCGCGATGTCCGGGAAGGATCCGAACAACCTGGTCCAGACCAAGAACGAACTCACCCGGAAGCCCGGCGACAAGATCACGATCTCCCTGTTCCCGAGATTCTCGGGCGCGGGCGTCACGGGCGAGGGAGCCGGCGAAGGCACCGAGGAGCAGACCACGGTGCAGAACGATTCCGTCATCGTGGAGATGTACCGGAACGCCTGGCGCTCTGCCGGCTACCTGACCGATCAGAGAAGCCCAGGAGACTTGAGAGAAGAGGCGAGATTCCACCTTTCCCAATGGGTCGGGGAGCGAGTCGATTCGGTTGGATTCACCGCAGTCGAGGCACTCCCGAGCCGGATCTACACGGAAATCGCGGATGCGTTGGTGTCCGCCGGACCCACGGCGAGCGTCACGGCGACCGATCTGGTCGAGCCAATGATGTGCGCCTATCTCAGGTCGGCAGCGCAGACCCTCAGTCCGAAGGTCAAGCCGATCCGGCAGGGCGCGAAGGACCTGTTCGTGATGCTCCTGCACCCCCACGCGGCCTTCGACATGAAGAACGATTCGACGTGGCAGAACTTCCAC
>ERZ1292632.2024-Hain-H43-01um-R2-2024-length-17890-cov-7_pt1 | contig 17890 bp, 30 predicted proteins | sample MGYA00564407_ERZ1292632 | MGnify/ENA primary metagenome ERZ1292632 (study PRJEB36523, sample SAMEA6512637) | groundwater metagenome | collected 2019-01-08 | study: AquaDiva: Metagenomics assemblies of 32 groundwater samples | reverse complement strand
CCCACTCAAGGGCGAAGGCTTCTAGAGCTCGCTCCGTATCGTATGTAATGTAATACGCTTCCAAAGCCTTGTGCCAGGCGGTGCCAAATACAAGTGGCAACGATTCTTCCAACGGAATCAGGTGCCTTGTGTATCGCCACTGGAAATTCCTTGGGCACCGCTGGAAGCAACTCAGCATGCTTTGGTCAAGGTCGGTCGGGCAGTTAGGCATTACTTTACCTTCACCACGTTGAAGTCGTCGTCCACCCAAACATTGGCATACCACTTGCGAACGTAGGCCGAGGGGCCGACAACTGTCAACATTATGTTTGGCTTACATTCGACGCCAAACAAGGATGTTTCTTGGCTCTTAAAGCGCTTGCCGATTGAAGCTTTAAGGGCCTTCTTGGTCGGATACAGTGCAACTAACATTTGATTCACCCCCCTTTCGTAGGCTCCAACTCTTCCACCGTTATTCTAACACGCTTATCCTCGAAGTTGTTCATTAAATCCAAGGTTAGCCAGACGGTGGTGTTGGTATTGAAGTCATATAGATAAGGTTGTATGCCTTCATCCATGTTATGGCTTAGCCAATCAACAGTCAAGCTTCCCTCATATGTCTTCTTCATTTGATTCACCCCCCTCTATTCGTAACCGTATTTGCGACTTACCTCTTTCATGAGGACCTCTAAGGAGCTGCGCGGGCCCACGGTATTAACGTGCTTATGGTATTGATACACTATGCAGTGGTAACCGTCTTCGTCTTTATACACATATCCCATGAAGTTCTCCCCATGGTAGTCGCCGTAGGTGTTTGGCTCCGCAAGGCGATCCTCAGAGCCAGGCTCTATTGTCTGGTCGAAGTTCGACATTACGTCGCCGACACATTTGGATGCCTCAAGATCCATTTGATTCACCCCCTTAAAATGCGCAGTGAATGTTCCAGCTGCTTGATTAAGACCTTCATGTGGCTACAAGCCTTCTGGGCCTGCTTGTAGTTGAAAGCCTCGACGTAGCGCCTGATTTGATCGCTGGTCACGTCGACCCGGGCACACAGGCCATTGGCCAAGGCATGGGTTTTGAAGGTCATTAGTCCCCTCCCCAGCATACAAACGCTGCTGGCTCCTCCAATACTTCGTATTGCTGAGGCGGGAAAAGGTACTCCGGGTCCTCGCCTACTTCTGGTTCCCGTTTTAGGTTTGGGTAACCTAACTCCTCCTCAACCAACTGGATGGCTTGCTCAAACGTCTCGGCCAGCGCAACTATCAGCCCGCCGCTGTATGACTGCAGCACGTTGGGTCCTCTCCACACGAATAGTTTAAGGTTTGGGTTCACTCTCTTCGCCTCCTTCTTCGATTTTCCCTGAGTTGTTAAAATAAATTTAATTTATAATAACAACTCATTCCATTTCATCCAATAATTCTGCCAACTTCTCCGGGTCCATTTTGGCAAAGAGCCTATCAAGGGCCTGCTCCTCAGCTGACTTCTCTTTTGGCACCTTGCTTTTGGTCTTACGCAACCCTGGCGTGTAGGACTCGCCACGCAACCTCCGAATTGCGTCGAGGTTTTCTTTCAATTCCTCGACGGTCATTTCTGCAACGGGCTTTGATAGGTCCATAGGTTGTTTAATCTCCACCGATTCGGTGAATGATGTAGCAAATTACTATTACAATTATGATCGCTTGCCAGGCTTGCATGGGTTAGGCTTCCTCCATTACAAAGACTTTTACAGCTGGTGTCTGCCACCCACCAACCAACTTACCTCTCCAACCTATTTTAAGGCAAAACCTGTAGGCGGCCGAGTAGAAGTCCTCGTCTTCTGACAGGTTGTACTGGCGAGGCACCGTAAGGCTTTGGCCACTGGTGTGCGTAGCCTTTAGCCTGCTTCCTCTGCAGTTTGTCGGACCGAGGAACCTGACCGTAATAACTTCCATCTTCTTCACCCCCTTTCAGATGGCTTTGTGTGGAATTCAGCCGCGGGCGAAGCCCGTTGTTGAATTTTACGCATATAATATATGTATATTACATTGCATTGTCAAATAAAATCGTAAGTCCTTACCCTGTAATGATTTATGCGATTAAAATACAATTTGTATTCGTTTCATTTTGTGGAAGGAGTGTAACCCTTCCACTGACAAAAATCGCATAAATCGTTATGACATAAGGACTTAGGCCTTACACAAAAATCGTCGCCTTCCACCGACCATTTTTCGATGACACACTTTGAAGTGTGCGAAAGGGGGAGATGTATGTTATGTATAAAAAAAAAATAAAAAAATAAACATACCATACATTTAATGTGTCGTCAAAAAATATACACCCCCCTCCCCCCTGTGGACAGTGTAAGGAGTGTAAATCGACGTAAATCGTTACCCCATAACGACTTAGCCCTTACACATTTTTGTGTAATGTCCACGAAAAACGAACAAAAAACGAACAAAATTGTATCGCTATGCGGAACACTTCGTGCAAATGATACATTTGGGAAGCGGTTATTCTAAATTTAATTTATTTTAACAACCTAATTTTATTCCTCTATGGTGATTTTTCTGACTACTGTTTGCTTACAGGCTCCAATTTCCTTTTTAACATGGTATTCAACTTGCCTTTTCCAATCCGGTGGCCTACCGTCGAGCCAAATGAAATCAACCCAAATTTCCAGGTTGACCTTAATGCACTCGGCCGTGCCGGTTGGCGGTTCGATAACAACATTTTTAGCTGGCTTTTCGCCTGCCTTTTTCCGATCTATCGCGATTTTTACCAAGGCCCTGGCTTCGGTCATGGAAAGATGGCCGAGGCCGATTTCGCTGAGCAATTCCTGATCGGTCATATGATTCACCCCCTTTTGTCCTTATCAATGGCCGATTAACGGCCAGACGGACGGTTGCTACCCGTCCGTTTCGGACTTAGCCGACCAGAGTAAATTCGACAACCATTTCTGGCCTGTCGCTGAGGATTATGCCAAGTTCGGTTTTGAGAACCCTCTCGAGTTCGGTATCGTCTTCTGGGCCGCCAGACGATATAATCAGAGTAGGTGTGACACTATCCCTATCAATTATCTCGAGTTTCAAATGATTCACCCCCTCTCATTGGTGAATTTATTGGGGAGCGCCGCCTGTCGCCCTTTTAGGACATTAATATTCTCAGCTCGTCCACGGTTAGGTTCAACCGTTTAGCCGCTGCGGCAATCTCAGAATCCGGCTTGCCATGAAGGCCCGCTGCGATCTTGTCCGTAACGGCCTTTCGGTCGAGTTCGGCCCGCCGCTTTTCGCTCATCGGCTTGCCAGGACGGAACAGGGACTGTTCGTATATTGCCTGTCCCCGCTCGATCATGGCCTTGGCCTGTGCTGGGCCGTATTCCTTAATGTATGAATCGACGGATTCATATTGGGGAATTTCGATCCAGCCTAAGATGGCCTTTTTCGTCCCGACACGGGCGAGACGGAACCCCGCCGGAACGGTTGTGGGCTTTTCGGCTTGTTTGTGGAGTTTCCTCATATTGTATCACCGCCTTCCATTTGTGGAATGTGCGCGACACGAATATGACGGCACTCCCCAATTCAATTGGCGATTTTACGGTTCGCAATTCCGTTCAATTATCGTTTGTATAGATGGCCCTCACTTTGAGATTCACAATTCAATCATGACGACATATATATTGTATGCATATATCATGCCAATCGAGCGCATACAATATATTGTATGCTCGATCAATCGACATACAACCTGTTGATATGATCGTGTCAAGATGTAAGGACATGCCGTCAAGGGCCCTTTACGTTTCATGTGTTGGCACGATATTTGCGTCGCGTCGCAATAATCGTGCCAATCTGCGAGTGGCATGGAATTTGCTACGCATGCGCAGGCGATCAGCATGCAGGCGCAAGCGCCAATCGGCTAGCCATCCACCCCCCCACCCAGGGGCTTCGTCTGTTGGTTTGGTTGATTAGAAATTTTCCCCAAAATTCTCGTTAAACACATATTGTATTAAAAATCAAACATAATCAAATATCGACCAGGATCGTCGATTTCAAAAATCGTGATACAAACATCGCGCAAAAAATTATCGTCGATCCTGGATAGGGGCAGGCCCATCCCGTGTCATTGACAATTCAAACGTCGATTCGTATTTGACAGTTCGAGGCCGTGGGAGGTTAAAATGTTGCCTGCATGAAATTTTTATATTGACAACATATGTCGATTTGATTATATTATTATCGTAATGGGGGCAGACCCGCTCCCAAAATAAGGAGTCAAGAAAGTGGAGGTCCTGCGACAAGAACCAAAGACGGTGCCGGAAGGCTCCAAGTGCCTTACCGCAAATGCGAAGGTCGTGAAGCCTACTGGCGAAGTGGAGTTAGTACCCGGCTACCTGGTTGTGCCGTGGCCGGATTCGGTAAACGGTTGGCTAAAGGCCCAGGGTGAGGAAAGAACCCTGGCAGACATTCAGCGAGCACGTGCAATAGCTGTTCAGGCCAACATCCGGTTGGCCCTGGGCGGGGGCCCCAAGCGGCCGAAGTCGACCAAGAAGGCAGTGGCCGAGAAGCTGTTGGCTAAGGCCCTTAGTGATCCAAAGGTTGCAAGGGCTCTTGGCATTGCGGATGATGCGGATTTCAAGGCGCTGTTGGCCAAGCAAGAGCAAAGGTAATTTAACTGATGAAACGTGGAGCGGGTCTGCACTCTTGCAGCAAGAAGGACGTGGAGGGGCTAGTGAAGGATAGCCTTGGGTTGGTCCACTTTGTGGCTCAAAGATACATAGGCCGTGGGGTCGAGTACAGCGACCTGGTTGCATCTGGTAATTTGGGGCTCGTAGTTGCGGCGCAGAGGTACGCTCCAGTTGGAGGGGCATCCTTTGGTACCTTTGCCTTTTACTGGATAAGGGGCCGCATTCTAGGAGCCGTAAGCAAGGCGTTGAAGCAGGCTGGGGTGCCAAGTCTTGATGTAAAGTTCAAAGAACGTAATACATTCAAAGTAATGCACTACGATCCATACTTTATTGGGCACGGAGACCCACAGTTTGAAGCGGTTGACCGAAAGCTGGACTCAATAAAATTGAGGTGCATGATCGAGTCCGCCACTCGAAAACTTAAGGGCAAAGAGTTTATCGTAATATGCAGACGCTATGGCCTGTTTACTGATAGCCCGCCGGAGTCGTTGAAACAGATTGGCGGTCATTTAGGCATGACTAAGCAGAACGTCCATATTATACTGACAAAGGCCCTTAGGAAGTTAAGAAATTCAGGCTATTTGCGTGAGGTCTCCTTAAATTGAGGTCGAGAAGGAATGGAAAACCCGCTCTTGGACCCAGCGGTGCTGCAGCAGGTTGTGCACACCGACCTCTATCGGTATATTCAACAGTTGGTGAGAACGGAGCCGGAGTATGTTGATATATTGCTTCGGCGAAACAACGGGGTTGATTTAGATGCCCAGGCGCAAGTCAGCCATGATGGAGGCAAGGGATAAGGACATAGCTCGTAGGCTGCTAACTGGGATGCGAATTACCCAAATAGCCCAGGAAGTCGGCCTAACAGTCAGCTATGTTTCGTTGATTGTTAGCCACCCTGACTTTCGTCGCATGATGGCTGATTTGCACGACAAGGTTGACAATCGCCTTGTGGATGCCTATGTTGGCGGCGACCTTGAGATGGCCAAAGGAGTATTGACAAGCGCTGCTATCACAGCCGCTGCGCGAATTGCTGAGGCGCTTGAAAACCCAGACGACAGGATTGCGATACCGGCGGCCCAGGATGTGTTAGACCGCCTTAACATTAGGTCGGCTCACCAAGTTGAATTTGGAGGTAAGCTTACGCTGAGCGCGAAGGCCGATAAGGACATTGAGCAGGCACTGATTGACCTCACAAAGCCTACAGGAGACCCAGCGACTCATTAGTGAGGCCGGCGGCGTAGACAAGTTGCGCGAATTAAGCCGATTGAGCCTCTACTTCTTCAGTCGAGGACTGCTCGGTCGGAACTTCATGGCCAGAGACGTTCACCTTCCGCTTTGTAATTTCCTCCAATCCATTGCATTGCAACCTGCGTTTGCTAAACAAGCCCTGATTGAATTGCCCCGGTCGTTTTTGAAGACCACCATTTGTTCAACTGACTTTCCATTGTGGCTTGCAATTCAAGAATCTGGCCCCTATGACCATTGGCAAGGACAGCTTTTGCGGGCTTTGATTTGCCAAAATACGGTCAAAAATGCTGAAGCGCGGGTTCACGAATTGCGTGGGAATGTTATGTCGAGCAATTTCATTGCCACTTTCCCCGACTATGTGCCCGATACGCGAAACCACGGGAGCAAGTGGAGCGATCAAAAGGCCAGCCTCAAACGTGAGACGGAATGGCCGGAGGCCACGTTCAATGCGGCTGGGGTTGGCAGTTCGACTGGGACCATCAGCGCCCATTATGGCCTCCGCATTTTGGATGACCTGTGCACTCCAAAGAAGGACGAAATGACCGGCGACGAAATTGAGCCGGCTCCGGAGGACGTCGAACATGCGATCGGGTTCTACAAGACGGTTCATGAGTTGGCCCTGGATGAGCAAAAAGACATCGAATTAATAGTCGGCACTCCCTATACCCTTTATGACTTGTCTGCTTACATACGCCAAAATGAGCCTTGGGTTAAGCGTTTCAAAATCCCCGCATGGTTGCCGGCTGATTGTTTTCCTGTCGAGAAGAATTTCGACCCATTTAATCCACCTTCGGATGCCGAAGTTCGCAATGCGTGGGAAAATAACACAGGCGGCCCTACATACCCATCTCGTTTTCCCCGTGAAGCATTGGAGCGCAAGTTAATTCGTAGCGGCACATATATTTTCTACACCCAATTCCTTTTATTGCCGGTCGACCCTACCCAGACCCGTTTTACACGGGAGATAGTTTCAACTTGGAAAAGTCTGCCAGCTGACCTGGTATTGGCTATAATTGTTGACCCAGCGACGGAAAAGAAGACCTCAGCCGACACGGGCATAATTGTAGTTGGCTTTAGTCCTTATGACCAAAAGATGTATGTAGTGGAAACCCTTTTGCGGCGAATCGGGATGCTCGATACAGGCATAGCGTTGATTGACTTGATTAAGAAATACAAACTCCAGGGCAAATACAAGTTGCAGCGGCTCGTCATTGAAACAGTGGCCTACCAAGACGCCTTGCGTGAATATATGCAGAAGTTGACAAAGGAGGCTGGGATCAACATATGGGTGGACGGCATTACCCCTGTTAGCCGAAGCCGTAAGGATGACCGAATTAAAGAGTTGGAGCCATTTTTGGCCCGCGGTGAACTGCTTGTTGGCCCCGGCCAGACGCAGTTGATTCAGCAGTTGGTAGACTTTCCATACAGCCCGCATAAGGATCTGGCTGACTGCCTTGCCTATGCGCCAAAGGTCTTTGGCCACGATATGCTGATTGATCGACCGGCGGAGCCGTTGAAGCGTGGATTGCGGGATTACAAGTTTGAAATCTACGTTGATGACTTGCTAAAGGAATGTAGTGAAAAACACAAGGCAGGCTTCTATAGCCGCGATGAATAGGAGGTTGACAAGATGGCAGGCATAGCTACAATACCACCGGAACCCAGAGGCAGAATTGGCCCTACGTCGGCTCCTGGAACAGCCCTTAGGGCTTCAGCAGCCTTAACAGCATCGTATGTAGACGCAACGGATTTAGACTGCCTGGGCTACAATCAGGTTGCGATTGCTCATACGTTTACAACCCATGCTTCGGCCGCTGGCGGCTTCGATATGAAAGTTGAGTGGTCCGACGACGACTCAACGTATTGGTATGAAAGTGAGCCAAAGGTCAGCGGTGTGTTTCAGCTTGAACAGGAGCGCATCCGTGCATACAAAGGTGCGGTGGCAGCTACGGCTTACTATACGACCTTTTTGCTTGACGTCTTAGGCCGCTATATGCGATGTTCATACAAGTGCCACGAAAGCAACTTTGCAACTTTGGCTGTCGAAGCCTGGGGGGTGAGAGGCTGATGCCTGAGATCGCCTGGGCACAGACAGGGGTTTTAGGCATATTTACTATCATCCTTGGCTACGTAGTGTGGCCTCTTAGGACCCGAGTTAAGGAAGTTGAAACTAAGTGCAGTATTTTGGTTGAGCGCATTGGCGTCATGGAGGCTCACTACGAAGATATCAAGGCCCGCCTGGTGCGTATAGAAGACAAGATCGACCGTGCAAATGGAGGAGCCTGATATGCCACTAACAGGCGATACAGGGTCGGACATTAAGGAATTAGTTCACAAATACAAGAAGACCGGCAAAGTTGGCAACACGAGGCCTAAAAATATGCGTAAGGCCCTGGCGATTGCATCCGCGATTGCTTATTCACACAAGCGGGGTGGCAAAAAGCGCAAGGGCAAAATGGAAGGCGGTATGATTGGAGCTTTGGAGGCGAGCAAATAATGCCCGAACATGATAATGATGCAACCGAGCCAAAGGCCCGCTCATACCTCGGTGGTAAGGTATTAAACGCTGAGAAGGGTGGCCCTGGTTGGTGGCTTGACCAAATTGACAAAGGAATCCGCTACCGTGAAAAATATGGCGAATCCAAGCGGTGGGCCAAGTGGTGGTCATATTATCGCTGTCGGTGGCCAGGTTACAAGCTGCCTGTTAATATGATTAAGAGCATGGTCTCATCGGCTGTGCCGCAGGTCTACTTTCGTGACCCACGGTTGGAGTTGGAGCCATCCAGGGGTGAGTTAGATGGAGCCGCAAGGGTATTGACAGCTTTGGATAACCGCCTGATTCGGTTGCTTGATATAAAGCGCCAAATACGATACATGGCTTTGGACGCATACCTGTATGGCACCGGAATATCAAAGATTGGAATAGACACCAAATACGGCCTCGGGACTTTTGGCACAATGAAGGAGTATGACCATAAAGGCCGGCGGTTGGAACAAGACGCAACGGTTGTGCCAAGCTTTCCGTGGATGGCCAGGAATTCACCGTTCGACTTTGTTGTTCCATGGGGAACACAAAGCATTGACAGTGCAAGGTGGACAGCCTTTCGTGTCATTCGCCATATTGATGATATTAAGGCTGACCGGCGCTATTCGGAAGCCAGGAAGAAGGTTCCAGCTGGTAGCTTCTCAACCCGTGGTCGGGACGATTCAATGCACCAGACCTCTGAATTGAGTGACTATGCCGAATTGTGGGAAATCCACGATGCTTGGGAAGGCCGGGTGTTGGTGATTAGTGAGGGAGTAGAAGACCCTTTGTTTGATGAAGAGGACCTGCTGCAAACCCGTTATGGGTTACCCGCCGATGCGCTGTGTTATGATGATGAGCCGGATTTCTTCTGGGCTCCCAGCCCGGTGGGGACTGTAGAGGCCGATAATATTGAACTAAATGACATTCGGGCCATTCAAAGGAAGCACCGCTTTTTAAGTGTCATGAAATTTCTGTATCGTGAAGGTGCTTTTGACGATGATGAGTTGCAAAAGATTTTAGACGGTGAAGTCAAGGCTGCCGTCAAATCAAAGTTTCCGCTGAACGAAGGCTCCTATGCCTTGTTTCAGCCAACTGAACCGCCGGGCTTCGAGATGGCTTCACGCTACATTCAGTCCGACGCCAGGGCCACCTTTGGCTTGGGCCGTAATCAGATGGGTGATTTTGATGTGTCTTCAAGGCGCACCGCCCATGAAGCAAGCCTTGTGCAGCAGGGGTCGGATGTTAGGATGGACGACCAACGGGATAGGGTAGTAGACGTATTGCTTCGCAACATGAATAAAATAAATCAGCTGATTTTTGACTATTGGGACACACCAACTGTTGTTGATGTAGTCGGCCCAGATGGAGCTCAATACTGGGTTGAATTTACAGGCAAGTCGTTAAGGGGTGATTTCTACATGCGAGCCATTGTTGAAGATGCTCAGCAATCAACTCCGTCTGTGCGGCGATCCGAGGCTGCCGTGATGATGGACAAATTGATTGCGGCTGCTCAGGCTGCGCAGGCTTTGCAGCAACCGTTGACTGTGAACATTGGAGCTGCCTTGAGGTATTTCCTTGAACAGTTTCACCAAATTGACCCAAACAAGTTTTTACAGCCGCAGGTGGCTACTAACCCTAACAACCCGATGCCGATGGACCAGTTTGGCCAAATGCAAGGTGCAAGCGTGGAGACCGTGAAAAATGCCATTGAACGATTACCGCTGCCTCCAGTGCGGACAGACATGGGAGTTCCTGCTCCGCCAGGGATCGGTGGAGTTGCCGGTATGCCCCAACTGCCGGTCAACCCAGTTGGAATGGTTGCCCAGTAGCCTTGCGGCTGTGGTGCATACCTTTAAGCCGCAATTCATGAAGGGCCTGCCACCAAAGGCTCCGCAATCAAGGTGGCGGAGGCAGAAGAAAGTTGAAAGCAAAAAGGAGATGGCTCAGGTAGCAAAAAGCTACGGACTTAACCTACATTGGATGTAGAAGGAGGTAATGAGATGCTTATATGGTTCGAGATTGTGGATGACTCTACCGACGGCCTTGGTCGGGTGCCATATTTGTACTGGCTAAGCGCACGCAGGTCGTTTACTGGATACTGTAACCAAGGAGGTGAATTGATAATTGCCGACTTACAAAACGAAGGCGCAGCTCGAAGTGGAGCTTGCAAATTTGGAGCTTGAGTTACTCAAGACACGCGAAGCAGCTAATAAGCAAAGCAAAGATACCATTGAGGCTTGTAAGGCTGAAATGGATGGCTTGAAGGAAGCCAACGCAGGGCTGCTTGGAAGGACGGGTGAATTGGGGGCTGAATTGAGCGGGGTCTGGGGGTATTTTTCCCCTGAGCTGCAGAATGGGGCCAAGGTCACCCGTGTTTTAACGGTGGTTTTCGATTATGAGTCGGAGGACAAATCGAAGCACCGTATATATGTTTGGGCCACGCCAGGACCGGAAGTGGGCTTTAAGGGATGGCCTCCTTATGGTATGAACGTCATCCGAAACGCAGTTTCTAAGTTCTGGCGAACACGAAACAAGGAGGTAAGGAAGTATGCCGCCCGAAACAGATAATCCCAATACCAACGGTGAGGGAGAAGTGGGCGAAACGCTCACACCTGAGCAGGAACTTGCGCAAACCAAGTCCGAGCTCGGCGATCTGAAGCGCGAAAAGGAGGAATTGGAAGGCAGGCTTGAGGATGCTTCCATTGCGCTTAGCGACCCGGATGTAATAGCTGCACTGGGCTACGTTAAGCAGCAACGGATGCGTCCAACACAGACTGTTGAAGCTCAGCCGAAAGCTGACGCCAAGACCGCTGCTGCACCAGCTGGCGTGTCTTTGGAACAACTCAATAGCATCTTGGCCGATTTTGGCAAGCAAATTGTTGGGGCAGTTGGAGCCAACCTAACGGCTTATGGACAGGTGGTTGAATTGCGGGACGAGTTGACTGAGGCTAAGGAAGTCAGCCGTAGGGATTGGCGTGAAGTCTACGTTCCGCAGATGCAGCAGGTCTTTACGCGCCACCCGTCTTTGCCGCCCAGAGAGCTGTATGAAATGGCTAGGAAGGAATTAGCTACTGCTGGCAAGCTGAAGCCAACTGAGGGCCAGGATAAAGGTAAAACGAAGCCCAAATTTGTAATGTCGGAGCGTCCAGACGAGTCCATTAAGGCTCCTGCCAAGCAAAAGAGCTATACGTCTCGGAGGCGAGGCGGGGGCAAAGATGTGGACTTTGCCAAACATGCACGGGATGCTGCGGCTGAATTGGGCATTGATATAGGAGATTGAAAGTTGGCGTCAATAACCGAAACCATGAACACGCTGTATACCTCGACGTGGGAGCGGGGACGCAAAGACGCCGTTGATGCGTTTTTCATGGCTACACCTGTGTTCTTTGTAATGGAGGAAAAAGGACACAGGCGGGCCCAGGCTGGCGGGCGGAAGATTGACCAACCTATCGAGATGGATGAAAACGACACTGTTGGGTTCATCAAGAAGGGTGGGACTGTCTCAACGTCTGACACTGATCCGCTTACCCAGCTGTATTACAGCTGGAAATATCTAGCTGGTGGCATTACTCGATTCAAGGCTGACGACTTGATGAACCGTGGGGATAGACGCATTATCAACATGGTGGACACCAAGTTGAAGAACCTCAAGAAGTCCATGAAAACCGTCATGGAGACAGCTTTATTGGGTAGTGGCGCTGGCGACGACATCAACGGGTTTGGGAACCTGATTACCACAGACGGAACTACAAGCGATATCGGTGGGATCGGCACTACGGAGTTTGCAAGATGGGCTAATCAATACAAGGCGTCCTCGGGGGCTAGCGATGCTGGCTATTTGGAGACTGATTTGGACGAATTGTATATGAACTGCTCAGACTCGCTAACTGATCCACCCGACCTGTTTATCACGGATGAGGCTACCTGGCGGTACTACAAGCAGGCTTGTCGGACATACTTTATGACCGAAGAGAAGCTTGACCTGGGTGGCTTCAAGAACGTGGTATACGAAGGTGGGGCCCTGGTGCCGTCCAAACAATGCACCGCTGGGTACTGGTATATGATAAACACCGACTACTTCTACGTCGTGTATGACCCTTCTGCGGACTTTGAAATGACGCAGTGGAAGGAGCCGGTTAACCAGGTTGGTGACCAATATGCCCAGATTCTATGGGTCGGCAACCTTATCGTCAGCCGCCGTGATCGCCACGGTGTGCTGTATGGTATAACCTAAGAAAGGAGGAGCGATAAATGGGTGCTACGAATAGAGTTTGCGGTAGCCGCATTGGTCAGCAAATAGCTGCTCCTCCCCAGCATATACTGGAGCAGTCCGAAACCAAGATGTGCAAAATCGGCCAGCTGGTTTGGACCGATGATGGCCGGGCGTTCCGGTATTGCTACAACGGTGGAGTGGCACTGACGGCTAACAAGCTGGTTGTGCCAGCTACGGCTGTTGGACAGATCAACCTGGCAGTTGCGGCTGCAACCGTCATAGGTGACAAAAAAATTAGTGTCACCTCCGGCGCTGTGGTTGTGGCCGATCAGTACCAGAACGGGTTGCTTACCGACTATGCCAACGGCGATGGCTCGTTGCTGATTGCGGGTAACGACGCTGAGACAACTGGAGCGGCTGCCTTCTGGGTTCGTTTGAACGATGGTATCTACACGGCTCAGACGACCTCAAGTGTTGTCAATGTCAGCCAAAACCCATGCTGGGGCACCTTGATCAGCGTGACGGATCAAGCTGATGTGCCAGTGGGCGTTCCGTTGATAGACGTTACGCTCAACTACTACTACTGGGCCCAGGTCTTGGGTAATTGCCACGTACTGTGCGACAACACCACGTTGGCTCAAGGCGACAATTGCACCACCAGTGCCGCTACAGCCGGTGCCGTTGGAGCCGTCGATGCCGACACGGAGCCGATAGTTGGCATCATGTGCGAGGCCGGTGTCAGCACCAAGTATATGCTTGTAAGGCTGATGATTGGTTGATTACTTTAACCGCTAACCGGGTTCGCCCTGGTTAGCTCGCAGGGGCCTCCTGGGGGGCGGGCTGCAAAGCCTGCTCCCCTCGGCTCCGCTTGTTATTATAAATTAAATTTACGATAACAAGCAGGCCCTTAAGGGAACGCTGGATTGATTAAGTGCACTTAAGGAGGTAGTTAAATTGGCTATTACGATTACGAAAGACAGCCCTAGTGCCAACAGAATCAGCCGATCTTTGCATATGCTGACTGGCTATGTTACAATGGACAGTAGCTATGCGGCGGCTGGTGAAAGCATTAGCTCCATTGTTAATGAGTTTAAGGACCTGAAGCGAGTTGTGTTTACCCCCCGTAAGCCGTCGCTTCATGCAGACTTTGATGACACCAACTCAAAAATCCGTGTGAGGCGGCATATTGAGGGCGGAGACCACCAGCACGTGTTTCGCGTCACTGATGATGACAACGCGGCTACTACTGGATCCCATGTGTTTGGCGTGCTGTCAGGATCAGACCTGAAGCTGTTTACTGGCACTGGCTACGGGGCTGAGGTTGAGTCGGCTTATTGGCGGTCACTTGATGCCAATGGCCACAGCCATAGTATTATGATTACCTATGGTGCTGCATCTGGTTCAGTGGCTGCTAATAACACAATAGCCATTCGCCTGCGCCCGGATGCGTATGGGTCTGGGGTTGGTCTATTGTATGACAAGGTTGGCCAGGGTGCTGCAAAGCTGGAAGCGGACCAACTCCTGTTCATTCGCACTATGGTATCAGAGGCTCATTACCACTGGATTCCGATTGCGCCAAAGACGGTGCAATACATGCACTCTGAGGGTCCCAGTCAGCTATACATTAACCACGATGGCACGGCGACGGACAACCTGCTGAGTGTTACTGTTCTTGATACTGCCATGTCGCCGAAGACCTACGATGGTGAAGTTGAGACTGGAGCCAACCTGTCTGGGGTCATCTTTGACTTTCTGGCCCTGGGCAGTCGGGTCCGTGGATTGAGTGGGTGATGCCTTATGGCAAGCACATATACACGCTTGACTTTGCTATCGTTGGTTAACCAGGCTATTGGGCAGACTGACCTGTCGTCGGTTACGGATGACTACCTAAATTTCGGGATGTATCGGGTAGCGCGTTCGCACAACTGGCGGATTCTGCAGGCCGAGGCAGAGGTAACCGTTGCTTCTGCTTCCATGAGTGGAGCCTTTCCGACTACGTCGACCAGTGGTGCTACTATAGCTGTTAAAAGCATCATGTCGGCCCGAATAGGTGCTACGTCCGCTGTGCACCACATAGCTTGGATACCGTCTAGTAGGTTCGACCTGTTGTATCCAGATGCGGCTAACGAAACAACTGGTAGGCCCAAGTATGCCTGTGATTGGAACCGAATTGTTAGGTGGTACCCAAAGGCTGATGCAGCGTATGTGATGAAGCTGCGTATTAATTGTTGGCCGCAGCCTATGACTGCTGATGCGTCTGGCTTCCGGTTTGATGACTGGTGTGCAGATGCAGTGGTGGCAGCTTGCGTGGTAGAAACGTTTATGGCTACTAACCAGCACGACAAGGCAACGGCGTGGCTCCAAATCTTTAAGGACAAGATAGGTGCCGCAGCTGCTGCTGATGCTATGTCGATACTGCCCACCATAATGGTCAACGTGCCACCGCAGGCGGAGCCTGGTGTTAACCCGGCGGGGGCATAAAAGATGGCTCGCACGGTGAGTCAAATAGTCCGTGAGGTAATGCACAACATAAATCGGGAAGACTTGTGGACTGAGGTTGTCGACCTGATAAATGACGTGCAGAAGGAGCTAGAACGGAAACACGAATTTCGGGACCTGGAAACGAGGGACTTAAGCACGCTGACTTGCACAGCTGATGCTGATACGGTTAGCCTGACAGGCATAACTGATTTGCACACGGTTAAGTCCCTTTTGCTTGTTAGTGGTGTCAACACAAGGTCGTTGGAGACAACCACCTTGGAGGATCTAAACACTCGATTCCCGAATCGTGCTTCTACAGCTAGTGGTCGACCACTGTATGCCGCGCAGTGGGGTAGCAGGCTGTATTTGAGTTGCCCTGCCAATGTTGCCTACCCGCTTTATGTGTATTATTTGAAGTGGACCACTGCATTGGCTGAAACGGATACGTTGCCCATTAGTCATAGTGATCAAGCCATAATTGCGATGGCTACCTATGGAGCCCTGCTGCGAGGTTGGGGCAACGGGGTAGGAGCAGCCCAAGTCGATTCATGGCGAAAGGAGTCAACTACCCTGGTTGAGTCGCTTATCAAGGGCGACATGGCCCGGGTTAGGCCAAGGCCACTTGAATTCACGACTACCTATGGAGTACCACCTGACTACCATGCCAATCCATTTGTATCAAGCGTGGAGGCTGACTGGTGAACAGCGACCGGCAGCTAACTGAGAACTTTCGCTTGGCCGAATTCGCCTGCAAGCATTGTGGTAAGGCTGCAATCGACCTTGCGTTTGTCAATAGGTTGCAGGAGGCTCGGGACGTGAGTGGGGTACCGATTGTTATCGAGAGTGGCTACCGATGTCCTGAGCACGATAAGGTAGTTGGTGGCTCAGGTAATCACCCAACTGGCAAAGCGGCTGACATTAGGGCCGAGGATAGCCGCAGTAGGTATCTGCTTGTCAAAGCCTTGCTGCATGTTGGCTTTACGCGGATTGGCATTGGTAGGGAGTTTGTCCATGTAGATGAAAATCCTGATGGCGACCCAAGGGTTATGTGGGACTACTATGACAAGGGGTGATAAAGCGTGCTTTGGCCTCTATGGCTTTGGGAGCGGATTTGGCAGCCCTTGCCACGGGTGTGGGGACGCACTCGAGTGCAGTCAATTGACGGACTTACTAACGGGCTGCGTGGGCAACAAGGAGCTGCATTTGGTAAATTACCTAAGCAACATTCGGATAGGGGAGGAAGTAAAGGACGACCTGGCACGTCGGGCCAACTCGATATTTATGCGTAGTTGGGGAGGTTGCGAACCTGATGGGAATTTTGAGTAGTCTGTTACAACCTGGCAAAATCGTCGAAAAGGCAATAGATGTTGCTGACAAGCTCAACCTGAGCGACCAGGAACGATTAAATGCTAGCCTGAAAGCCTATGAATTATGGGTCGATATGGAGAAGCAGTCGGCTAGCGAGAATTCGATAAAAGCCCTGACACGAAGGTATTTAAGCTGTGCGTCGGTTGGGCTGTATTTGGCCTTACTGCTGTCGTCTGCCATAGTGGGCCAGGTAAGCCCGGATCACGGTATGGCATTGCTAAATGTTGCCAAGCAACTCGATACCTTCGTGTTGCTGGTTGGTGGCTTTTATTTTGGTGGGTTTGCTTTAGGATACCTAAGGAAGTAGCGGATGGCCAGCAACTTATTGCAAGTCGACAACCAAATCAAGCGCCTTGAGGTCTGGGTTGAGAACGGTGGGCTGAATACTAAGCAGCCGTCTTTTCAAATTGCTGATAATGAGAGCCCAGATTGCAAAAATGTGCTGTATCAAGATGGTTGCTTTAGGCGTCGGTTTGGTTATAGCAAACTGCAGTCTACGAACCAGCCACTCGAGGTTAACCAAGCAACCGTCTGGAACGTGCCTTTTGGAACGGCTGGAGTTACCCAGTACCTGGCGACCTGCGGCACGAACGTGTATAAAGGTAGTGCAGATGCTGCATGGACTGATACAGGCAATACGGTTGGGGATGCTGAGGAAGCGGTTGATAATGCCTATGGGTGTCGAGTAGGTGGTTATTTTATATTCAGTGGTGGAAAGAGTGCTGGAGGTGTTAATAGTCATCTACCCTACAAGTGGGACCTAGCTAGTACTGTCACTGCACTTGATGTTGACAGTCAGTTTACAGGGGCCACTGATATGGTGGTCTTTGAGAACTTCCTGTTGGCCCTTGGCACGAACACTAATGGTACTTTAGACAATTATGGTAGGCGGGTTTGGTATTCGGATGTTAACCAAATTGAAGTCTGGGGCACTGGACTGTCTGACTACGTTGACATTGACCATACAGCTGGAGCCATTGTAAGGGGACTGGTTGATGGTAGAACACTTTATCTATTCAAGAAAGACTCGGTATCGACGGCAGTTATTACAGGTGACTCGGCGCGGGTATTTGACTGGCGTGTGTTGACTGACATTAGGGGCTGCCCAAACAGAAGCGCTTGTGTAATGACGCCAGCGGGGCCGTTTTTCGTAAGCGGGGATGGAGTCTACAATGCTCGACGTATATATGAAAACCTTGCAATTAATGTCTGGGCAAGTATGCGGAGTGGTTTGGTAAACCTTAATCAGGTTGCTATGGTCTCATGTATGGAGGATAGTGAGATTTGGCTAGGGCAGTTTGCTGCTGGGACGCCAACTTTCTATGTTTACAACTATGTAACTGGCACTTGGTCCAAGCAACTGCTATCACACACAATGTGGTCTATACAAAGCTCAGCAACATATGAA
>ERZ1292632.2022-Hain-H43-01um-R2-2022-length-17908-cov-7_pt1 | contig 17908 bp, 21 predicted proteins | sample MGYA00564407_ERZ1292632 | MGnify/ENA primary metagenome ERZ1292632 (study PRJEB36523, sample SAMEA6512637) | groundwater metagenome | collected 2019-01-08 | study: AquaDiva: Metagenomics assemblies of 32 groundwater samples | reverse complement strand
CGGCTGAGTTCGTGGACCTCTACTATGAGCAGGCGAACGTGTTTAGCGCCGTCGTGGGAATCTTCGGCACGCTCGCCCTGGACAGCATTAGCCCGTACAAGAAGCACAAGCACGCCGACGTGGCACAGCAGCGATTCCCCGACCTGTCGCTCGGTGGCCGGCTCAGCCCGCCACCGGAGGAGGCCCTGGAATCGAAAGCCAGCACGCGACCGTGGGCACTCCAGTCGCACTACAATCACGGCGGCTGGTACATCATCTGGCGCTATCTCGTGGACCCGACCAAGAGCTTCAAGGCAGGCCGCGAGGTTGTCGTCTGGCGCATCGACCTTCCATTCCTGGCGCCAGAGGACTGGAAGTACGAAGGGAGCGGCGCTCGTGAGGGTCACGGTGGCAGGACCCACACCTTCGGCGTGAGGAATCCTGCGACCCGCATGGCCGGTGCCGTCGTCTACGAGTTGTCGGGCGTTTCGGTTAGCGGCGGGAAGCCCGTGCTGGCGAAGTAGCTCGGACATAGGATTCAAACTGACCCACTACCAGGGACTGACTCCACTTGACGAACCGGAAGTCTAGACGCTATAGTCGCCGATGAGGAGGTCACATGCCCCACGGCGAAGTCAAGGTGAAGAGCGGCACCAAGACCCTGCCCTGCACCTGCGCGCACGAATTCCAGGATGCGACCTACGGGCGCAGACGCCGCGTCCACAACAGCTGCATGAGCAAGGGCCACGGCACCGACGCGTGGCGATGTACGGTGTGCAAGGCTGAGAAGACCGAGTAGCCTGACTTATGGCACGCGGTCAACATCGTGAAATGATGTCAGCGGAGTAACAACTGGGACAGCGACAATGCCGACCCGCAGCCAGACCTTGCCCTCTTTCGGACCTAGAGCGATGAGCTCGATCTCGCAGTGATTCGGATGAATCAGGATCGGATGATCGCGAAGTCCAGGTGTAGCTCTGTAGCTATCATCCCTAGGACCGCGTGCTTCCTCGAGCCTGTCCCATGCCAAGAGCTGCATGTCGACGTCACCATGCAAAGGCAGAAGATCCGCGCCACCACCAATGTGCAGACGGCCAACCATCGGAACAACGCCCTCGTCCGCCAGGATGATGTCAGCGTACAGATTCGAGACACGATATGAACCGAGTGAGGGCACAGTTTGATAAACGCTACACCCATCACTCACGCGAAGGCAGATGACCCCGAGCCTTCGGACCACCCTTCGGACCACGGCGGAAAAGAGGTCCTCGCCAGAAGACGTATCGGTCTTATGGCTACTCGCGGCCACACCGAACCAAATAATCCTGGGCGAGATCCCGACCATGTCGCGCTTTTCGTTCTTAGGTCCATCTTCCTCTACGAGAAGCCGTCTCGCCGCCTCTACGAGGAAGGCCGTGCGACTCCCGTAACGCTTGTTCTTCTCGATCGCGGCGTCGATAGCCGCCTCGACGTCCTTGGGAAGACGAAGCGTGCTCGGCTTGGCCACAGCACCGTGCTGCCTACTCGTGCTCGACATGCTACTCTCCCTATTGATTCGTCGGCTCTTGACACGTCAACCATTGACGAGTCAACAGCAGTATATCACGAGCAATACGACGCGCTACGTCTTTACGCGGGTAGACCTGTTTGCCGCAGCCAGCCGACCGTGATAGCCTTCAAGCGTGGCTAGGAAGAAAAAAGACTTGGTAGCGACAGCAGCCAAGACGGCTGCTGCAGCCATGGCCGCCATTGCCGTCACGAACTTCTACTATGACTCGTACGGAGCTCGAAGAGAGGGCGGATCCGTCGCAACAGGCGGCGGATGGAAAATCATGCCCGACCTCGGCGGTTATCCAGGCGGCGTGCACGCAACGAGCCCCAAAGGCGACCGCTTCTTTGGAAAATACAAGAGAGGAAAGATCACCTGGACTTCCTACAGACCCGCCGGGGCAAGTTCGAAAGAGGCAGCTAAAATACCACAACCCGGCATGGTCCCACGGGAAATCGAGGAGGCTGGCATCAAACTCATGCGAAGATGGACGGGAGAAGGCGCCAAGAAGATGCTTCCCTACTATCCACCTGTCTGGCCAAGCGAGCCCGGCGATTGAGCAAAAGAAGAGGCTCTCATGTTCCTCGCGATTATCCTCGGGACGTTCGGAACCGCGATCCTCGCAGACCAGCACAACAGGAAACCAACCGAACGGATGAGGACCTTTGGCAGTCATCCCTGTTGACTCGAGCGATACGAGGCCGTGGGCCCCGAGGATGCCGTCAGGTACGCCATCATCGAGCAAAGGCTCAGAGGCGTCGGCAGCTACCCACACGGAGCCCACTACGCCATCGCGGTGGACGACCCCGGAGCCTCCTTCATCGAAGGCAGGCCTCAAGCGGGAGCAAAAGACCCATCAAAGGCCCTGCTCGCAGCACTGCGAGACCACGGTGTAGACGCGCGCGGGTACTTCGCGTCAGGCGGCGAGCGACCATGGACACTCTTGACTGTGGGACCCGTTCGACGCGTCGGAAAGGACACGTTCGAAGCGCATGGGAAATACTACTGCGGCTTGCTCTGCGCAGGATCGAATCTCTACCAAGTACGCGTCGATCGCGGAGTAGGCCAGGTCACAGGCATCAAGACCGGAGTCGTCTCGTAAGCGCGTCAATCTGCATCTCCGAGAAGACGGGCCAGCACCCAAGTCGTGAACGTGGACCAGCCCACGAGGACGACGACATCGCCTGGGAACCCGACTTGCGGCACAAGAATCGACCCACGTGCGAAGAAGAGAACGAAAAGCGCGATCCAGACCGACATGCACACGACGCAGGAAAAGAGGTCACCGAGGAACGGGACATCCTCGAGGCGCATCCTCAGAGACTCCGTAATCTTCGACTTCGTCACGAGCCAAGAGAGGCCATAGACTGAGCCCGAAAACAGAACGAGGTCCATGAAAGTCACAGGCCGCCCCACGTAATGTCGAAAATGCGAAGTCCTCCCAAGAGATGCTCCTGAGAGGACTTCCTCTTCACAGTCTCGACCAGACTCGGCCAAGCCTACGCCTCGGCCTCCTCTCCCTCGTTGTCGTCGCCGGCTTCCTCGCCGGCCTCGATCTCCTCGTTGCCGCTCTCGTCCTCTTCGCCATTTCCGCTCGCCTCGACCTCGCCGAGGTCGTCGTCCGAATCCTTCTCGGCCGCCTTGGCGAGATCCTTGAGCCGAGCCTTCTCCTCCTTGTCATGCTGCTTCCTGCGGGCGGCGAGCTTCTCGGAGCGGGCCTCCTCCTCGACCGTCATGGCGTTGACGACCCTCTTCAACCAGCCGACAGTCTTCGAGGCTGTCGCGAGTCCGATTTCGCCCATCAGGTACTTGAGCAACACGTGCTCACCCTCCGCGATCTCGATCTCATCCTCCTCGTCGTTCTTGACGGCCCCGAGGATGTAGCGCATGACCTTGACGCCGGGACGCCTCTGCTCCTCCTCGCCTTCCTTGCCCTTCCGCTTCGCCTTCCTGATCTGGCCCGCAGTCGGTGCCACTCCGAGCTTCGCGATCTCCTCGAGCTTCTCCACCTGCTCCTTCTCCGGCAGGTCAGCGAGCTGGAGCGCTGCCGTCCAGGCCACCGTTCCCTCACGGATGGCGTCCTTGACCTTGTCCGAGAGGTCGAGGATCTTCATGTACTGCTTGCAGGCCTGGGCGCTCAGCCCGTGGACCAGACCGACCTCCTCCCAGTCGCCGACGATCTGGTGAAGACCGACCATGTCCTCGGCTCGGGTCACCGCGTCGTTCTCGCTACGGAGCTCGTTCTCGAGGATCCTGACGCACTCCGTCTTGAGCTCGTCCCCGCGGCGGAAGACCGCCGGGATCCTCAGGTTCGGGACCGTCTTCTGCGCGATCAGGGCCGCCCTCACGCGCTGGCGCCCCGCGACGCAGATGATCTTGTCGTCCTTCTTCGTCACGATGATCGGGACGACCACACCGAACTTGGCGATGCTCTCCACGAGTCCGGGCTTCAGCTTGCGCTTGACGCGCCGATCGTAGAAGCGTTCCCCTGGCTTCGTCACCAGGACGATCTCATGGGGACCGAGCATGTAGAGATCGGACCGGGGTGCGTCGGCTGCCTTCTTGCTTCCCACCTGAACCTCCTTCGTGCTTCTGGGGTTGCGTACCTTCACACGCCAGAAGCTATAGGACACGGCATCTGGAATGGCAAGAACTTTTTTCTGGATTCTCCCCTGCATCAGCCCAAGAAACAGGCCAAACCTGTGATTTTCGATTTGTCAAAGATTCTGTTGCCGCCCTCCGCCCGCGGCGCTAAGATCTCGGCGCCAGCCCGGAGGATCCAAGGTAATATTTGGCCATCCGGCATTCCGATTCCGACCTCGATGACGCGCGTACGCGAAGACGGAAAGATGCTCAAGCGCACCCTGAAGTGGATCACACCATATGTAAGAGGAGAAGGCGAAATGACGAAAAATCCCGTGTACAGAGTACACGCTTGACAACTCCCAAGGCCACAAAGAAGGCGAGATGGAGCCATCTCGTCAGCGCCGTAGCACGCGACATCCCAGGATTCTCAATCCGCTACAAGGACGAGAACCGCCTCCAACGGCTCATCGACCGACTCTGCTTCTGGACCGTATACGGAGCCTTCGTGACGACCGTCTACCCTATCGTCTGGTTCCCAAACCGCAAATACGTCGACGAGCGACGGCCCTTCGAGATCCTCGAGCACGAATGGGTACATCTCAAGGACGCGAAGACGTTCTTCGGCTGGCTTCCCTTCCTGCCAGCCAAGTTGAACGCGCTCCTATTCAACCTCGCGTACATCTTTCCCTGGCCCGCGCCGTTCCGCGCTTGGGCAGAACTGAGAGCCTACCGCCGAAGCATCGAGCTCGGAGCCGATGTCGAAGAAGTCGTCCCCTACTTCACAGGACCCGACTACCTCTTCATGCTTCCGTTCGGCAGGCTCGTGAAAAGACTCCTGACTAGGCCGTCACCCTACAAGAGCGAGATGGACAAGGCCGGTCTTTGAGCATGTATCTTGTAGACACGGAGATGCCCATGGGATGTGTAGAAATGGATCCGGTCGTCGTGCCCATGGACATCTTCAACGAGACCTTCCGTTGGAATCCGTACGGCCTCCGACGCGAAGAAGCCACGCAACGATGGATCCACTTCTGCGAAGATCCAACATGGAATACCTGGATCGAAGCCACTGAAGGACTCATCGGAGTGGAACGCCTGACTGGAGAGGCAAGTAGAGCGATCTACGAGGAGGATTCGTACAGGGCCGCCGCCCTTCTCGCAGAAGCATTGGGTGCTCCGACCGAGACAGAGGCCCTGGAGTCGACAAGGCTTGCGAAGTCCGTCCAACGAATCCTACTCCTCGTTGCCGGACCGATTCTCCTTTTCATCGCCGCAACAGCTTGGAGGCTCCTGTGCCTCGCATGGGGATGGAATCAATAGGCGTCACGGACGAAGCACCTTGATCTTCGCGCGTACTTGGTCCCATTCGTACTTGAGGAATGGATCCATCTCATCTGGCGGCGGAAGCGCCCTCAGACGTTCCGCGAGCTTCATGTCCAGAGCGAGGCTTCTCGCAGAATCTGCTCCGCGAATCTCTTCCCACGAACTCAACGCGTAGCTGATGACTTCGGGATGATCTTCTCGATCGAGGAGATGGAGCTGCGCCTCCTCAGGAGCGAACTTTATCATCGGGACGAGCGCATACCTTCGATTCGTCGGATCTGGCAGATGCAGCGAAGCGCTAAGTCCGTCAAGGTCCTCGGCCTGCGCAAAGAAAATGATAGCCTGTTCGTAGGCGAGCCAATCGGACTGCCCCCATCGAATCCAAGCGAGGAGAATCCCACGCCATTGCGCCCACCGCGGATCGACGACGCCGAGCTGTGCACGATGAACGGCGAGAAGCGCGTTGCGTACCGAGACTCGACGCTCCGGATGGTAAAGGTGCCTGCGAACGCTGTCGTCACTAGCGCTGTCTTCGCCCTCTATGTCGAGAACACCGCGCAGAGCGGCCTTTTCTGCCTGCTCCTCGAGGAGACGCATGCCCATTCGAAGAACGTCGAGAAGTACGGCGTCCTTGCAATGATGTCGCGCCCTCCATGCCGACGGATCGCGAATGAAGAGACGCAGATCGCGATCCAGGAATGTCTCTAGCGCTTCCCGACTGCTCTTGCGAGCAATGTCGCGCAGAGCATCCTCGCTGTATCCGTAGATTCCACGCTTCGTCCACTCACGTAGGAACCGGAGATAAGCCCTCGGATCGGAAATGGCCTCGTCGCCAATACGCGTGATCGGGCCCCCGATCCACTGAGACCATAGGTCCGCAGAGAACGCTCCCCTTTCAAGAGACAGCTTCGGAACCGAGAAGCCCCAACGCTTGAGCATCCAGGCATCGCGCCAGACGACTTCGGACTCATCGAACCCTTGCCGTCCTCCACGGTTCCCACGCGCGTCGCCAGCGCTATACCAGCCACCCTGTGCACCGTCGGGCCCGAACTGAAACGGTACCGTGCCAAGAAGAAGGTATTTGACGTCGTCAATCGTAGCGCGACCGGACTGGAGACGCGCACGCTTCTTCGCGACGAGATCGTGCTCCGTCTTGCCCGAGAGCACATCGAGATCGAACTTATCGATCGGTTTGCCGCCCGCACCGACTCCAGTGAGGAGCGGATTGTTCGCCACAGGCTCGACATAGAGCCTCGTTCCAACAAAAATCTTCACGATCCAATACGGACGCGGATAGCGCGCCGCATCGAAGGGGTCCGCAATCGGGCTCCCTCCAGAAGCTGACGCAAGGACAGGGTCCGCCGAGACATCGATCCAGAATCTGCCATCAGGATCCTTGTGGACATCCGGAAACGCTACCCGCAGGTCGCCCGGACGAGAGCTGGCAACCAACGACGGTTCCACCAGCTCCTGGACCTCTGGCCAAGATAGTGCAAGATCGACAGCGGCTCTCCGCGTCTCGAACGGGTCCTCAACGAGCTCGCCCCACGGAATCGCGACAGGCCATCCTCCTTGAGCCTCCCAAAGGCCACGAACGAGACCTACAAGCTCGTCCTCATCCTCTAGCCGGAGAGGAGTCGAGCCGATCTCCGGCCACCGAGTCTTGATGCGCCGAACGAGGTCCTCAATCGAGGCAGGTGCAGCTTGCTTCCCCTGTTGCACTTCGTCGGAAATCAGTGCAAGCAAGACCGCTACGATCGGAAGAACGACTGGCACGAAACCAGTCTAACACCACAACCGTCACGCCAACTTCTGTTCCTTGGCGAGATCGTCGATCTTCTTCGTCACCTTCCGCCAGCTCACGCGCTTCTTGTGCCAGACCAAAAGAGCCTCCACCTCTTCCGGCGAACGCGTGCCACCGAACGACCAGGAAGCTTTCCTCACGCAGCTAAATCCTCCGTGTCTTTCCTGGCTATGGGCCGAGGAACGCGCTCACGGATCGATGGAAGGAATCGAGGTCATACGGATTCCAGGTCCTTACGACATCGAAGAGTAGACCTCTCTGGAGGACACAGCACCGCGCAGCTATAAGCCGATCGACGAGAGCCAGCCGCGATCCAGCGGAACTTCCTCACGCAACAGAGCCCTAGCCACGATACGTTCTGCCTGAAACTGTGACTCTTCGTCGAGGACCATCATTCGGTGCGACCAGCCACCTGACGCTCCCGTACGTTCAAATAGGTGGCGGCTCGATGCGACCTCCATCGTCCGTGCAAAGCACTCGTTGAATCCCAGCCAATAGCGCCTCACATTGTCACTGGCCTCGTTCCACCAGAGCCGTTGCTTGCGCTCCGGTCTGCGAATACACGATCCGCCAATACCGAAACGAGCAAGCGTGAGGAACGTCGCACGTTTGTTTTCTGGCACACCATCCGGAATGCTAGTGCCGAAAATAGGACTCAATGATGAAAGAAAGTCGTCCACTGTGATCGGCAGACCGAGTTCCTCCAGAGCTCTTCCGACAGATAGACCATCTGTGCGAAGAGCTTGGATGGACTCGGCAGACAGTCCAAGCATGCCTACGTCAGCCGAGAGAACAGCCTCGACGTAGGAGGCAACAAAAGGTTCGTGCAGATCCCTCAGGGCCGGCATGGCTCTGCCAAGTGGCCGATTCTTGTTCCAGCTCGCGTTGGTCCCCTTATGAGACTCTGGCAACGATCTTGACCAAGCTCCGATTCGTCCTCCGCCGAGACCGGCATCCAGCACATGGAACATCTCGTGATGGAGCAGCGCCCAGCTAACAGGCAGGCGCGTCAGACGAATGAGATGTGTATCTGGAAAGTACCAAGCTCCATCTTTGTCAGACGGCCTGATCTCGACGGACAGTCCATCGACCATCGTCTCGACAGGCATCCGCGACACAGAGAGCACCGACTGAACCCTCGCGAGCGCCAGAGACCACCATGGAAGCAGGTTCTCAGGTCCATCGGGCAGGATCCTACGAAAGCTCTCCAAGTACGTCTCGGTCAAGGTACCTGAAGGATAGTCGAATCGCGTCGGAAGCTGGCTGAGACCTGCTGGAGGCTGCAGGATGAAGGATCCTTTGGTCGGCCACGGCTCGTTCCATGACAGGACTACTGGCTCGACAACAGCGGGCACATCCGCGCCCATGCGTTCCAGACCGGACTCAGGTTCGGCTACCCATACGTCCATACCCACCCACAGGTCGTCATAATGGGCGAGGACCCACCTACGGACACGAGATCGCGTGGACGAGAGCCAAGCTGCCACGACGGACACGAGTGCGACGAAGATGGGCGACATGCCACAAGTCTAACCGATCAGTTCCCGTCAGCGTATCGTAGAGCATGTTAGGATGGCCGCACCGAGAGACCCATCCTATGGATCCCGTCATCCTTCCGCTCGCTGCCCTCATCACCGCGTTGCTCGCGGACAGGAAACATGCGTCATCATCCGTCGTCGGAACCGCGGGACCCGGAATCCTCGGCACGCTCGCACCCGACGAGGTCGTGGTCTACAGGACAGCAAGGACGCGTGCCGAGAGCCTCAAGATCATCAACGCTGTGAAGGCTGGCAATCCCGCAAGCGGATTCCGAGCCTCGACACATGTGAGCCTGACGCTCCCACACCACGGAGCCCTGCTCAAGAAGCTGCAAGCAGCCACACGCCGCGGCGCCGTCCCCATCTTCGCCACGCCCTACGTTTCCGTGGCTGCCTTCTACAGGTCCTACACCGGAGCAGGATTCTTTCTATCTCGCGTACCGAGCGGATCGCTCATCATCAAAGCCGGCAAGCGCATCTTGGTGCTCCTACGCGGACCTCAGGTCGACCTGCCCTACACGTGGGCGCCACCAGGAGGTGCACTCCACGTTGACGAAGATGGACAAGCTGGGGCGCTACGCGAGGCATCCGAAGAACTCGGTGGATTGCCACCCGGGCTCGAGATCGTGCACGCCATCACGGAAGATCGGCACACCAGGCTCCTCGGCAGCGTATCAGAAGAGGTCGCAGAATCGTGGAAACCAGACCTCAACTGGGAGAGCCTGGAGTTCGCGTGGGTCACGTGGCAGGAACTCCTGGATCTGCCGCTCATGTCTGCATTTGCAGAAGACCTCGCGAGATACGCGGGCAGGATCTGGCGTGACGCGGACGTGGCCGCGTTCCAAGAAGTGGCAGAGAGAACTGCTTTCGAACCCGAGACCTGGGCACTCGTCCTTCCGAAGGAGGCCGTACTCTGGGAGCATCCACGCGTGCAGAAGACCGAGGGCGTGCTCTACAGCCTCAAGTACCCCGATAGCGAGGTACTCGTGGACGCCTCGAAGACCCACCGGGTCCTGTGGGTACCGCCAGAAGTCATAGAACCGATAGGACGTCGTGTCGAGCTGCTCGAGGGCAGGTACAGTCGAGGAGGTGGCTTCAAGGGATCCTACAGGGACACTGATGACGACATAGCGGGTGCTGCCCTGGACGCTGTTCTTGACCTGCGCGTGCCACCTTTGAAGCTCGGAAGAGCTTTCTTGGAGGTGCCGCTCGCGCTGCCGGGAATCGGCGGCGTGAGGAAGGGACAGCGTGCGTTGCTGTGGGACGGCCAGATCGTCACACTGACCGAAGCGCGCGTATTGAGATGGGAAGACCTCGGAGGAGGAACAGGACGATGGCAGCATCTTAGACCCGACGAATGGAACCCATCGACGGACAAGCTGTTCCTCGTGGCACGCGGACTCGTAGAATGGGCGCCATTCGGATCTGGACTTGACAGGATGAACATAGACTGGCACATGATCGCACGCCCGCTGGAGAAGAACGAGAGGGTGAGCGCAGAGGAGAAATTGGAGACCTGGAAGGAAGGAAGACGACACATCGAGACAATACTCACCGAACGTGCAAACAAATTGCGCAGGCTGGTCGGAACAGGACGTGACGACCGAGCCCTGACCGAAGGTATCGAGGAAATCGAAAACACGATCTCCGGTTTCTCACCAGATGTGCTTCCGGCACAACGTCGCCAGACCGGTTTCGGAGCCACAGTCGATTCCCTGTTCAAGGTGCTCAGGCACAAGAAGTAGAACTAGTCTCTTGACCCGAATGTCACAACGAGCATGGGTGACGGCGGCACGAAAGAGGACGAGATCCTCACCGCGTTCCGCTCATTCGAAGCATGAACATCCGTCTCGACAGCGACGAACGGGCTGGAGCATCCATCGGATCGTAACCATGGGATCTCCTTTGACCAAGAGCCTACCCGTTCTATGCTCGCCGTGCTATCTTCATGACGAGGTGAACCATGGCAAAGCTCAGAAGTTTCCAGCGCAGGCAGACAGGATACTTGAGTGGCGTTGTCGTGCGCAAAGGCACTCAGGGATCGAGGCGGGACCAGGGCAACATCATGCGCGATACAGCAGGCGTCGAAGCTGGCGCTCGTCACACGAACATGATGGGAGCTGGAATCTGCGCAGCTTGGCAGACCATGTGGGCAAGCTGAGAAAAACGCGATAGCATCGGCTCGTGCTCATCGGACCGAGGCTCGTGTACCTCCACGTCCCCAAGACGGGTGGGACCTGGGTCTGCCGCGTGCTCGAGACGCTCGGCGAAGGGAAGCGCGTCCACTGGGCCGAGGGCGCTGCTCACGCGACCATCAAGGAAAAGGACTTGGAGAGCGGCAAGCCGCTCCTTCCCTCGCAGCATGCCTGCTGCATGTCCCTCGATCCATCGATCCTGGCCTCACGCAGGGTGTGCATATCCCTGCGCGACCCATGGTCGTGGTACGTCTCCTACTACCACTACGCTCTGAGGCCCGATCCGTCGGCTCCTGGAGGAGTCTCTCATAGAGGCGCGCTCCGTGGATTCGGGAAGGACGGGAACGTACCCACGTTCAGGGACGCTTTGCTCGGGATGCTGGGAATCGAGCGATCGAGCCCCACGCTGTTCTACGGCACGAACAGGATGATGGACCTCTGGACCGAGCTATCGAGCTCGAACATGGGCCTGTATTCGTGGTCTACGCGCTGGACCCTCGAGGGCCGTGGCAAGAGCAGCGGATTCTCCATCCTGCGCATGTCGCACTTGGCAGACGACCTCCTGCGCCTCCTCGAAGGGATCGGGTATCCGACGAACCCATCGGAGAAGGTCCGCATCCGCTCTTTCCCACGAGCGCTCGACGGACGCGCGTCACTCGTGGACCAGGACGCAGGCGCTCAGACGAGCAGGCTCCTCTACCAGGACGACTGGAAGTCGCTCTACGACGAGGAGACTTGGGAGGCCGTCCTAGAGAAGGATGCCTGGGTGCTTGGACTCATCGAACGCGCAGAACACCGTCAGGGCAGGACTTCGTAGCCTGCCTCGAGCACTTCTAGCGGCGCAACCACCTGGTAGTAATGGTCCTCGTCAAAGTAGAAGAGGACGCGCACGACATCCGCACCCTCACTTGCGACCTCGAATGCTTCCGTGGTCGTCCCGTCAGGACGAACATGGACATAAGAGTTGCCCCTCTTGAGAACCTTGGCAGGACCACTCGCGTAGTTCGGCTGATCCGAAAACTTGGTATCGGGCTTCTTCTTGGGCACTGGACACCTCCTCCGTCATCGTATCGGAACTAGGTCAGGTTGGCCAGGACGAAGGCGAATCCAGTTGTCTCGCCAAGGACCGTACCGCCCATTGTCACAGTCCATCGAAGGGTCCCACCTGCCGCAATCTGATGGTTCGCAGTATCGATCTGGCCACTCCTGACGATCTGTGTATCGGCCGCAGGGATGACCATGGCGTCCGTGATCGCAGCCGCACCGTTGAAGAGGCGAACGAGGTCATTTCCGTCTCCAGCGCCAACGGTCTTCACGTACCAAGCACGAATGACCCTGGACCCGTACGTGATCACGATGTCCGTATTACCCAATCCGTTCGGAACGACACTACGGTAGACAACAGGAATGCGACCCACGACGCTCGCATCCGCACCTGGGTTGATGTTGCTCGCCTCGAGACCCCTTGGGCCTCTCGCCGTGTTCTCCTCGATGACCTTCCAGATGGCTCCGTCCCAGCGGATCTTCACGTAGTCTCTCGCAGAGGCCAGGACGATGGCATCTTGCCCGTTGAGCTCGATATTGCCTATGGTCGTGAGGGTGATGTCCTCAGGTCCCGGATTGCCAGGACGCAGGACGACGTCCACCCCGATCTGCCCACCATTGATCGTATCGAGGTCGTCATCAAGCCCGTCTTGTCCAAGAACCGTATGTTCCGACCTTGTTACTGTGACCGCGCCCGCGGCCACGGTAAGCGGATCGCTCGTATTGGCGAGAATCCTGGATTCAATGACCGTCCAGGCGGTCCCGTTGTAACGGAGACGAACCATGTCCGTCGCATCGGAGATCGTGACGTTCTGACCGTATGGACATCGGATAGTGCCAATACCGTGTCGGAGGGTGATCGGACTTCCCCCCGCCGTGATACGCAAAGTAACTTCGTCTCCATCTACGAGGTTGCCAGGCTTCGTGATGGAATCGAGGTCGTCCGCTCCGGCACCAGGTCCACCGTTGTCCGTGACCGTATGTTGAGCCCGTGTGATCCCAATCGCGCCACCGGCCGTAACTGTCACACCCGTAGCGACACTGAACTTGCGCTCGGATGCGTAGATGGCACCTTGCATTGAGGTCTCCTGTTACGTCAGCTGCGCAAGGACGTAGGCTATGAAGGAATTCGTAGCTGCGTTAGTCGTGAACCGCAATTCCGCGCCTGCCGCTACCTCGTGGTTTGCGTCATTGATTTGCGTAGCACGAACCTCGCTCGTAATCGCGACATTGACGTCCATCGCATTCGTGATTGCCGCTCCGGCATTGCTAATGGTGAGAGTTTCAGCTCCACCAGCCGCATCTGTCTTGACTACCCACGCGTCAATCACGCGGATGCCGTAAGTGAGAATGACCGGATGGTCTCCAACCGTATCCGTAACGACCTGCCGGATGATGACCGGGATGCGCCCGACGACGTTCGCATTCGCGCCCGCCAGCACGTTCCCGCCATCGAGACCCATGGAACCTCGAGCCGTGCATGCCTGGATGACCTTCCAGCTGGCCCCGTCGTGGCGGATCTTCACGTAGTCGCGAGCCGTAGCCAAAAGGATGTTTTTTCCACCTGGACACTCGATGCTGTTCGCCGCAATGGCCGATGCGATCGTGATGATTCCGACACCGAATCGGAGGATGACCTCGGTGCCTCTCACGCCGCCCGTGACGGCATCGAGCTGGTCATCCACTCCGCCTTGTCCGGATACCGTGTGCTCTGGCCGTCTGATCAGGAGTGTACCGGCTCCGATTGTGACTTGTGATGTCGTGTTTGCCAGAACCCTGGAGGCGATGAGATCCCAGACCGTCCCGTTGTAGCGGAGTACCGCGTAGTCACTCGGATCGTCGATCGTGACATCTAGCCCATAGGGGCACCTGATGTTCCCCGTGGCATGCGTCAGGGTGATGATGTCCGCACCTCCACCCGTCCTCAAGACGACTTCATCCCCATCGTCGAGGTTCGTCTTGCTGATCGTGTCGAGGTCGTCCGCACCCGGCGCGACTTCAGCAGTCACCGTGTGCTGATTCTGGGTGACCGTGATGACGCCGCCGACGATGCCAAGCGCCGTCGACGCCGCGTACTTGACCTCGGATGCGTATTGTGCGCCACCGGGCATCGTGGACTCCTGCTTGTTGACGTCTATCTTGACGTGTCAACAGCAGGGTATCTCTTAGACCCAGACGTGTCTATGGTACACGCTTACCATGTCTGCGCTTTTTTGATGTACACTTCTCGATTGAAAGGAGCAGCATCATGTCCACCGTGAAGAAACCTCAGAAAAAAACATCCGATTCAGCCTGGGACGACTGAGGGAACGTAGGAGGCCTCCGCAAAGAGTCCCATGCCGAAAGGACGTAGCTTCGTACCACGCGGAAAGCCGAGAATGAACATGGCATCGTGCAGGATGTCCTCAGGAAGCTCCGCGGCCCCACGCTTGCCACCGAACGCGTAGATCTCTGCCCGTTTCCTGGCGCCCTTGTCGTTCATGAAGATCGCATAGGAGACAGAGAGCCCACCCGGCAGATCCGCTGTCTCCTGTATTTCTGGCGCTTTCGTGCGAATATCCCCAATGCCGTTGGTCCAGTTCTGTCCCATCGCATAGAGCCGGGCCCACCAGGTAGATTCTACTTTGACTCTCAACTCTTCGATTTGCACACCGAAGAGCTCAGAGAGCTGGCGTTCCCTACGCGACAGCATGCCCGCCTCGGCAAGCGTATGGACTGCTCTCTTGTAGGCAAGAACTAATTTTGCCTGAGTAGAATCAAGATCACAGCCGTTTCCATCGCGGAAGGAAAGCTCCGGATCATCGTCATCCGTAACACCGCCTGCGACAACCTGGTCGTCGTTGTCGACCGCTTCCCAGAACGACGCGTTCGGGTCGAACCTGATCCAGAAACCGCCAGGTATCTCTGCAAATAGCCAGCAGCCGCGATGTGCAACAGGCACCTTGAACGAAGCCACTTGCCGCAGGCCCCTAGACGATTTCGACCGTCAGGCTTTCTAGCCGATGGCTGTTGGCACCATCGGCAGTTCTCGTGAGTGTCACGTCGATCACGATGTTCGCGTTCGTGCCCAGCGCTGGGGTACTCTGGAGTGCCGTAATGTCGCCAAGCAACGCAATTGCCCCACCAGCGTTGGGTACAATCTTGCATTCCGCATTGCAGAGCGACGTGCCCGGCGCACCAAGAGTCCTGATGCTGATCTCGGCCTCTGCCATCATGCGGTCATCGGCGGTGTCGGAACCCGCGCTTACTACGAGGTTGATGGCACCGGCACGGACTCGGTATGTCGAGGCATCAGCGGCGGCCACAGCACCGACACGACGGCCCGACGTCTTGATCTTGATCTTGCTGCCCACAGCAAGCGAACCGACCGTCGTAGCGGCACCAGGAATCGTGTAGGTAGAACCTGCGCCTCCGCTGAACGCCGTCTCTACGGCTGGATTGTCGAGATTGTTCGAAACCGCGGCCTGGACCGAGTTGCTGCGCAGAGGAGAATCGACCACCGTACTGAAGGCCGTAACGATCCAGTTCGTACCGTTGAAGCGCAGCCTCGCGAAATCGGAAGCCGTGCCCAGGAGAATCGGCTTGCCGCCTGGCGTACGGATATTGCCGGTGTTCGTGAGGACCACATCGCGAGCTGCAGCCACGAGGCTCAGCAGGAGCTCGTCGCCTGCATCCGCGTTCGTCTTCGTGAGCGTATCGAGATCATCGATGCCCGCAGCAGCTTCCGTATCGATGGTGTGCTGCTCCTGGGTCACCGTGACTGCGCCAAGCGAGATGGTGAGCGCCACCGCCGCGGTCTTCTTGTGCTCCGAAGAGTATTGTGCGCCACCGGGCATCGTGGACTCCTGCTTGTTGACGTCTATCTTGACGTGTCAACAGCAGGGTATCTCTTAGACCCAGACGTGTCTATGGTACACAGTGACCATGGACCAGAGGTGGTCAGTCTCGAAGAAATCCGACAAGAACCGAAATGGCCGCACTCACGACACGCTTTGGGTCGTCAGCCATCTGGATGCGGGAACGCAGATCGCTCGTTACGACCACGTTCTCCAGACCGAGACGATTGCGAAGCTCATTACAAGGCGAACTCGGCGAGCCGTAGGGCAGGGTCGGCTGCTGTACCCGCCTCCGTCACGGGCCGGCCCCGACCAAGGGGTCGTCAGGCTTCCAGAAGCGGTCGAGTGCTGTTTCCGCGAGCGCCCTGAAGAGTGCGATTGCGCGCTCCGCCGGTTCGAGATCCACCGCCTGCCCGGCCGCGGCGCGGACAAGTACGGCACGCACCTGGTCGAGATCTTCCTCGGGAGCGACTCCAGGTGCTTGTCGCATGACGTCCTGAAGGCGTCGTAGAGCATGCGCATCGGCGATCAGCGTCGATGAAGCCAAGGCCTCCTGCGCGCTCGCCTCCTTACCGATCCGCATCGCGCTTTCGATGAACTCGACGCCGCGCTGAAGCGCCAGTCGTGCGTCGGTGTCCGGTTGCTGACCCGCAACCACCATGCGTAGCGCACGGCGTGCCGCCTCAGCGAGTTCCGCCAGGTCCAGGGCCTCCCCTGCGACGACGAGACCCGTGTCGGTGGCCGGTTCGAGCGGGCCGCACGCATCGTACCGAGCGAGCGCTCTCCCGCAGGCAGCATAGACGGCTCTCCACGATTCGGGACTCGCAGCGAAGCCGCCACCTGCGAGCCAACCTGCGATGGCCTCGACTTGCTCCATGACGTGCTCGCGGTCGTCCCTGTCGAGGGCGGCTGCAAGCAGAGAAAGTGCGACGTTCGGGTCCATGTCAGTCTCCCTCGATGTTACGGCAGTACGTGATCTCTGCGACGCTCGCCGCGCTCTTCGGTGGGGCACTCGCATGGCTCCTCGGACGGATCGGGTAGCGAGGTGGGCGAGCCCGCGCGGACCGACGCCGAGCGCATGACGGAGTGCGTGGCGCTCGCGGAGCCGAAGGGCTGAGCCGCATCACGTCGGCTCCATCGCCCAGCCGAGCGTCTTGGGCGCCACCGGTATCCCCACGTTCAGCCCCGCGGCGTACGCCTCGCGTACGCCAGTCGTCAGCAGGAGCGGGTCGGTAGCGTACCATCCACGGCGCGCAGCGACGTATAGGGTGAGCGCGTCCCTCGCGTCCCTCGCGTACCTCGCGGCCCACGAGAGGCTCGCGGACCTCGCAGCCCACGAATCCCTCGCGGCCCACGAGAGGCTCGCGGACCTCGCGGCCCACGAATCCCTCGCGGCGCACGAAAGGCTCGCGTCCCACGAGTCGCTCGCGGACCTCGCGTTGCTCGCGGCCCACGAGTCGCTCGCGTCCCACGAGTCCCACGAGTCGCCCGCGTACCTCGCGGCAGGGTATTGCTGGAGCGTCCAGTCGAGACCCCGTACCACAAGCGCCGCCCGCAGCCCCGCCACGACAGCGACCTCGTCCCGTCGTGGGCGAGCGAGTGCCCCACGCCACGCCTGGACCTCGGCCACGAGGTCCGCAAGAGGCAGTCCGTCGCCAGCCATCGGCGCGTGCAGCCGCGCGAGGATTTCGTCCGAGATGGGCTCCTCGCGCAGGAGCACGCCGGTCTCCCGACGCAGCTTTTCACCGCGCTCGATCCCCTGATCCGCGATCTCACATGCGAAAAGCTGCGATGGTCGGCCATCCGACCACAGGCCGCCGATGCGCAGCGCGGTTTCAGGCCGACGGGTGAAATTCCATCCTGCTGCGCACTCGTCTGGACCCGTGTCTACCTCGACGATCGGCAGCGTGTGCGGCAGCTTGCCATCGCAGACCGGGGGGCCACCCTGCACTGGCGGGCGCCAGTCGTGGGTCAGGACCTTGTAGGCGATCATGGCGTCGCCAGTCCGCAGGCCCCGACTTTTTCAGCAACACTCTGAGCTTCACGCAGCAGCG
>ERZ1292632.2020-Hain-H43-01um-R2-2020-length-17928-cov-5_pt1 | contig 17928 bp, 25 predicted proteins | sample MGYA00564407_ERZ1292632 | MGnify/ENA primary metagenome ERZ1292632 (study PRJEB36523, sample SAMEA6512637) | groundwater metagenome | collected 2019-01-08 | study: AquaDiva: Metagenomics assemblies of 32 groundwater samples | reverse complement strand
TTTATCCTTAACCTCCCGACCCTTCATTGCAACCGCAAAATTCCTCGGTGTCAACGGAGCCCCAATCGCCTCAAGGCCATATTTCAGCTTTTCCCGCAAACCATAGTTTGATTGCAACATTACATCATGTTCATAATCAACCAGTTCCTCGGATGACATGTCATAAATAATTCCGGTTTTGTGATCGCCAGAACCAAGTAAGAACGCATAGATAAATGTCTTCGCTGATGCCCTGGTTTTCAATCCGGCAAGTTCACGGTTGTAATTGTGGATATCAGACGAAATGGTTTGCTTTGTATATTCCGGATCATCAATGTAATGACAAAAACCACGCATTTGAATTCCGGTCAGGTCAACGCCAATTTGTTCAATTCCCGAGTCTGGTTCAACACCCCAAGTTTCACGACATTCAGTTCCGTAATTCCCAACCAGTCCTCGGACTGGTATCTCGCATTCGCCACTTGATTTTATGGTTTCCAATACTTTATCGCGTGTATATTCAGGATCCAAATCAGTTTTGTCATGTTCATCGAACAATTCAATTTTCTTAAAGCCTTTGGTTTCAACTCGTGGCGGATTACCAAAGAAATTGGTGTGTGAACAACGATGGGTCCACGTTCCAAGCTGGTTTATATCCGAATGAACAAACCCATCCTCGTCAACTTTATCGAGCCAGTTATGGAATATGTTTTCTCGGTTTCTTAAGAGAATATAGGTTTTTAAGCTTTTTCCTATTGGATTGTTAAATCGTTCCAACGAATCGTCGGTAATTCTTGGTTGCCCCTTTTCAGTAAATGCCGTTGGTTCCCAACCAAGCTGTAACAATCGTGCAACTCTATCCTGGGTTGAGTTTGGATCGAATGCTCGTAACGGTTTATAAATTGTCTCTGGTTGATCCTCGGGCCATTTAAATCGTTCTAGAGTTCTTTTACAGGTTTTATGCAGTTCACCAGATTTTGTATATCTCGGTATGTAATGAGTCCAAGTACCAACGCGCACGTCTTCGACGGGCTCAAACTGCTTAACCAGGTCGAGTTCAAGAGAGTCAGCTTTATCTTTGATTTCATAATATTTCTCATATGCAAATTTAGTTCTTAATGGAAACCCGTATTCCTCCTGCTCATACATAAGAGACGCAAAATTACGCTCAACTTTATATGAAATCAATGAAAAATTCAGGCGTTTAAATTCCGACTTAAGGTGTTTGTACAGCTGGACGGTAATCCGGCAATCCTCGATGTTACGATGTAACATTTCGGGTGAAAATTTGGTCCAATCGCTATGCTCGGGTTTTTCAATCCCAAACAATTTACCAAGTTCGGCCAACGAATGCCCGCCTAGTCGTTTTGGATCAAGCAATCGTGAATACACAATCGTATCCTCGATTTTTGCCAACGGAACGAGATACCCGGTATGTTTGGCGATTACCGGTCGATCATATTTAATAAAATTATGTCCAACGACGAACTCGGCCTTATCCAACAAACGCCAGTATTCATCAATCGGTTCTAAACCATAGTTTACGCAGACATCAAGTTCAGCAGAAAATGACCGTGTTTCCCCTGAATCAACGTCAATTGTCGTTGCAACCCAGATATGCTTTGGAAATGTCTTTGTCTTATGTATGATTAACGAATTTGTTTCTACGTCGGTTGCGAGGATCATTCGTAAATACCAATTTTATCCAGTATAAAAAACGGATTATTTTCGTATTTGACAAAATTAAAATCAACAAAAAATCCTGAGTATCCCTCTACTTTTCTTGATGATTGATCAATTTTTACATTTACATACTGATCCGTATCTTTCTCCCGCCGAGAGAGAAAATAAGAAACGCCAGAACAGTTAAGAAAATTTAAAAATTTTTCTAAATGATCATATGCTAATTGCTTTTCGTTTTCAGTCATTTTTTGGTCTCATTTCCATCACATGTGCATACAAATCTGTTTTACTAATGCTAAGTTCATCCAGAGTATTAATCCACATCAGAATGTCATCAAGAGCATTCCAATATCCGCTATTAAAATTGATAAACCGTGGATCGGTGTATAAATCGAGTATATCAACAACACTTGTATTATCCATTACTTTTCCTAACTCACATTTGTGAGTGCAACACTCTAAGGGTGTTTAAGCTCGGTTACAATAATCGCCTCTTGATCTGTGATATACACGGTCTTTTCATCGTTTGAATCAACAAGATCATTACGACGATGTTTTAGTTTTAAACGCGTTTTGGGATCAATGTATACTACCCTAACCGGCCATTCAACAGTTTTAATCGTTACATTCGTTGTCATATTTCACCTCAATTACCCTTATGTTTGCCTTGTTTGCTCTGTTAATCATGTCACGTGTTCCCTTACCGCCGGGGAATGCAATTACCACATCTGGCTTCTCCGTGTCAAGCATTTGTTGATTTCTGATTGGTCCTGCGGCCTTACCATGAGTTTTCCAATCCGCCTTGTATTCTTTAAATGGTACAAAATTTATAATTGCCCAATCTGTAGATGCTTTATCTACACCATCGGCCGCTCCGTTGATAATTAGTAAATCTTTGTATAAATAGTTGTCATTTGGATACCCTTCAGTTGTAAACTTTTCACCGAAAGATTCAACGTATCTTTGAATTTCTGTATGTACAAATTGATACTCCCGTTTCTTTTCTTCGTAAAGTTTATTAAAATTTGGACTAGTTGCAGCTGGACCATAGTTTACGGGAGGATGATACGGAATTTTAGCGAAATCTCTCCCGCCACAAACCAATATTTTCATTCTAATTCCTTATCTCCAATTTTGTTAATTTCCTCTTCGGCAATTTCGGCATCAATCTCCAACAAAGAATAAGATTCTTCGTCGTATTTCAAATATATCGGCCTTCCTATGCGTGAACCGTATCGTCGTGAGTCCTCAATTGTAACCTTTGTTAGGTTTCTAACATACTCAGACGGATTGTGGTTATCCCTCTCCAAACTGATAATTGTATACCCGGCCTTACCAAGATTTCTCGAACCAAAGGTTTTACCCTCATCATTAACATGTGAGACAATGATCAGGCAAAATCGTAAATCCTTGGCCATATCAGCAAGTTTGTTTGATACCTCGTCAATTGATTTGCGTTCATCTGATTCATGGTATGCCCCGAGATAATTAATGTGATCGAATATAACAACCTTGCAACCGAGTACTGTAACGAAATATCTAACTTTGTCAAGTATCGCTCTCGGATCAGTCATTCCGTCACGTTCAAACAACACCAATCTGCGATCAGTAAAATACTCCCTCCCGGCCCTGAATATGTCGTCGTTGTTTACTCCAATATCAACCTTGGCCAGTTTTAAATGCAAAGGTTTTTTCATATGAACCGACAGCAAAGTCCGGGCTCGTTCCTCTGGAGTGTTCTCAACCGTAATATCGGCAACCTTGAAATCAGTGTTCTTGATAATAAAATCCTCAATAAATGCAGTCCACAAGCTCTTGCCGGTTTTGGTTTTGGCCTTCAGCACTATAACCTCCGGAAAATGTAATCCAAAGATTTGATCATTCATCCCCTTCCACGGATACGGTAGTATTTCGTATTCCTTTGGCGTAACAATTTCATCCAAGATATCAATCGGGTATACAATGTTCTTCGGAGACCATGGTTTAGCGTTGAACCAACATTGCCTGAATTTATCCTTAAGGCCATTCTCAAGCATCTGATGAGCGTCTTTATACCCCGACGGCAACTCAACAACCCGACATTTACCGGCGAATATCGTGCAAAAATCCTCAATTGCCTTACGCCCCGATTTGTCATTATCAAAGCAGACAACAATTTCATCAAATGAATTTAGATACTCATGATCCCTCTGAGACAAACCTTTAACCGACCCAGCGCCATTCTTGATTGATACGACCGGCCAATCCCCCTGCATCTGGAATACGGCCATGCAATCGTTCTCACCCTCGGTTACGGTGATTTTCCGTCCACCCTTGGGAAATAAATGTTGTCCAAAGAAACCAATTGAATCGAGATGATAGTTAGCCCATGCATATAAATTTCCACTACTCTTTGGATTCTTAAACTTGAATTTCTGGGCGATCAACGTTCGATCATTATATTGATAATATGGGTACACAATTTCGTTTCGGTGTCTTTTCACCCCAAAATGTTCAAGAGTTTTCGGTAACAAGCAACGATAATCGCCGATGATTGGATCCAAGTCAGTTTGTGGAATTATCGGTCGTTGTTTATGTACAGTTTGAGTCTCTTCGATCACCAGTTCTTCCGGCGATACATCGTTCATATTTTTGCTTTCTCGATTTCGGCAGGAAAAACAGAATTTTACGTATTCGTTATTCTCTTCGAATTCACTGTAGGCGTCGCTGCTGTGGCACCATGGACAGGGCTGGTGCATCCTGTAGTACTTTTTCATATGCAAATCCAGTCACAATTCCGTCAACTGTTTCGATACCCCCAGAGCGTTCCATAAATATAACCAATATCGCCGCAACCAATGGATCATTCCCGACATCAAGTGCAATCCGAGCGTAGTTATATGTATCATCATTCGCCGCACGTTCAATTATAACCCTAACCTTAGTAACCGCCTCGTCATACTTTTGTTGGATCTCAGACATCAACTCTTGGTTATCACTCTGATTTGGCATTTTGTTCATCCAACAACGACTCAAAATTATCCAATGTCAATTCAGACATTAACGATGACGCTCGTGCCGACAATCCAGTCCAAAATGCGTACACCATGTTCTGACTATATGTATGACACAGCTCAATCAGAAATTCAAGAAATGCATCATCCGACTCCTCCAATTTGGCCAAAACTTGATCGACGATATCGCGTGGAAACGTATCAACTAAATTCGGATATTTGCTCATTTAAATTTTTCCAATTTCAATTGAAATAATGTTATTTACATTAAACCCAATAACGCCGTTGACAGAAATAACTCCACTTGTTTTAAGTTGCATGGAAAACTCCTCAAGCATTTCTACTGATGTTTTTGTTGATTTAACCTCAAAATATCGCTCTCTGCCATCCAAAGTTGAAATAGTTACTACATAATTAGACATCCAATTTCACTCCGATTAAATAACGATTTTCATCCAGGTCTTTTTGTTGTTTCAGAAAGTTTTTAAAATGCTTCACAACAGTTTCATAAATATTTCCACCATTTCTCCTTAAATCAAAACAGATGTTTTTAATTACTTGCTGATAGCCTCTCATATGCTCAATTGCAAATGTTTTTTGATCCAATAACCTACCATTTGAGACAATATTATCAACGGTCTGACACCAAAAATTAATCACATTATTGACGTTGTATACGTATTTATCCAATCGTTCCCTGAATGGTCCGGATTTTAATGGTAAAATATCGTCGATTGTATCGTCAAATATCGCATGGAGATAATCAATTTCTCGTGATACACCTACGGTGTGTTTGTGTTTCTCAACGTATTCATCAGCCTTAATTTTAATTCTGAATCCATCGTCCCATACGACAACAACCCCCTCTTTGTCTTTTAAATCTCTGGTACGTTCGACTAGGGTTTGAACATCATGATAGTCGTATTCATATGGATACTCAAAAAACCCAGTGTCGTAATCTCTGTTATATTCGCCAGTTATGATGTTTCTTACCGCTAACCATATTAATTTTGGTTCTTCATAGAACAGAACAATTTGATTCTCAGGACCAATGTATTCCAAAATTGGAGTGTAACCACGATAACAACATATCTTCAGATGCTTCTTCTGGCCTTCAGTCAACAACTCGAACGCTCGAAGAGCATGCTCAGTCACCCCCTTGCGGGTCATTAACACCAATTCACCGTTAAGAATACAACCATGAACCATGGTGCCGTCAAGCTTATCGAGGACACGATGTGGTTTACCGAAGTCTAATACACTGTTCTGAGTCTCTAATCGTTCATTTAAATTAAAAAACTTATGTAATGGTCGTGCAATAATATCTCCATTTTTATCAAACTTAAGACCACGGCATTCACGGCGAATTTCATTGTCAAATGTGTCATCGGCATTATAAACGTAATCGACTACGAAGTAGTCGGTCTTGTTAATGACTATAATGTCACTTCGGTTTTCAATATGCGGTAATACGTCGTCAATATGTTTAATCGTTGGATACATAAATTTCTTCTATTTGATCTAAATATTGCTTTAAATGCTGATATCTTGGACGACGATCAATGTGTTCGTATGGAACATCTGAATATTCCCAATTAAAATACTTTAGAATATTCCATAGTTTTTCACGCTTTGTCAACTCTGTAGTCAATGACTTCAACGTTTCGGAGTTGGTCACCATTCATAATATCCCTTAGGTTTGATTTAAACACATCATCATGATACTCAATTAAACTTTTACCCTTAATCAGTACTGAGTTCCTCCAACACCCATCTTTTACTTTGTCCTCTAGTGGACGATCAACAACCCAATACTGAACCTTATAATCCTCGGGGCAGCACTTAACCGCCGCGAGGCGGTCTTTGTTCTTGATATTCGTTGCATCATATATCACCGGAATGCCGCAGTCAATATACGTTTTAATCAATGTATGACACGCACGGAAGACATCAACGTTTCGTGATTGATCCATGAAATCGCCACACAGTTGCTGACGTATAATATCAGATGATACATAAAACATTCTTGAGATTACACTCCTGGAATAATAATCAGCAGCAATCCTAGATTTCCCAGCACCAGACGGACCAACCATGACAATTAACATTGATTCTTCGGTATTCAATGGTTTAATTCGTTCGCATTTCTCGCCAACCAAATCCATGTCATTCCATTGATCAACCTGGAAACACGTCACCCCCTCGGAACGCCACATATCAACTACGCTTTGTCTATCGTCAAACACTATGTCTGGGTAATTCGATTTGTCACCGAGATCATGCAACCATGAACGCTTTAGGTCAACGTCTTTTTGATGATCATCCCTTGAACGCATTTGAAGACCATGATACGGAACCTGATGCTTTTCAAGCCACGCTATAGTCTTATCCAACACAACATCGGAACGCCCGGACCAAATTTCAATCTGATTATGCAACCGATATAGTTGACGCATCAAATAAATTGTATCCCACTTGGGTTTATCATCGACACATTCGGTAAAGAATGCATCCCAATTGTGATTCCCGTTTTTTACATGATGTAATCTATGTGATGGATCTGAAATTGTATTGTCGAGGTCAAATACGTAAAAACTCATTTTAAAATTCCTTTAACCGAACCTGTGAGGTTAAATTATTTCCCAGATGTATTCCGAATTTGTTGTTTTAAATCGCACCATATTCTCATTCTCTTCTAAAATTTCAATAACCGGGGTTGTCGTCCAACAATCCTGTTGTTGATATGAACGAGTATACGGTGAGCCAACCCTGACCGCATAATGCAACTTTGGTTTTCCATATTCAACAACCGGTTCTCCGTTGTCATCCTTAACGACCCTAAACCAATCACCATCAGGTTCACATTTGAACAACATTGACATTGGTCCTGAATCTCCGGCTCCGTCCCTAGTCCGTGTTAGCCTGTAGGTCATACCCAAGATCCCTTAATGTTCTCATGATTGCGCATACCATTCCAAATTCATTTCGATTTGTATCGTTGGCCCATTTCACGACCTCAGACAGCTTGTATATATGTTCGTCCGGAATCTCAATTGAAATATCCTTGTATTCATCCAATTTTCCGACACGTCTAAGATAATCCATTCCACCATCAACCGCGATATTCCCACACTTACAATATTTAAAATCATGCCTGTTGGTGCTAAACGGTTTATCACCGCATTTAAGACATTCAACCTGATTTGATAATATCATTTCATCACAGTGTCCATGAATTGTTTAAGGTCTGACCACGGCAACATTACGTCTCCATCAGAAGGTGCGCTATCTGGTGCTTCATGTGTCTCAAAGAATAGTCCGTCCACCCCAACTGCGACTGCGGCCTTTGCGAGTGGTAATGCAAACTTACGTTCTCCTCCGGAACTTTTACCCGAAGCGCCCGGAAGTTGAGTTGAGTGGGTGCAATCGAAAATGATCTTTGCATCTGGATTCTCCTCGCTCATGATGACTAATGATCTGAAATCAACAACAAGATTATTGTATCCAAAGCTTGTCCCGCGTTCTGTTAACCAGACTTCTTTTGCATTTTTTGCTTTTTCTTTCGCGTGTTTCATATCGTGTGGTGACATGAATTGCCCCTTTTTGATATTCACGATCTTCCCCGTATTCGCAGCGGCATTAATCAAATCGGTTTGTCGTGATAGTAATGCCGGAATCTGAAGCGCCAAATCAAAATGTGTCTCGCATAAGGCAGGCGAATTAACTATATATTCAACTTGGTCTACTTCATGAACATCAGTCAACATATTAATAAAATGACCATTGTTTGACCGATTATCAGTATTTAAATAACTCCATACAGCAAGCAACGTATCAATCCCGGCACCACGTGGTGAATCCCCGGATGTCCTATTGGCCTTTGTGAATGAAGTTTTAAAATAGAAATCAACCGGATATTGATCAAAAAACTCTTTTAAGTAAAGAGCAGAATCAATTCCATGTTGATATGATTCCAAAGAGCATGGCCCAGAAATAATAATCATTTTAAACTCGCTATCTGAATAAGACGTTTTTCAGAAATCGCTGTTGGTTTTTTACCTAAATACACAATAGCAAAGTACGAATCATACTCTTCATATGCAATTTTATTAGATTCGTATACCTTTATTTTTTTGTTAATATATCGAAATTTTTCCATTAAATAGTTAACTTCATGATAATCTTCAATTGGTATTGCAAACGCAAAACTATCGTCGATCATCCGTTGTACTCCGTTGCATGTTCATCACACAATGTCTTAAACCACATTTCACCGCGTGTCAAGCCCGGTTTACCACAGGTTTCACATGTTTTACCTGATTTGTGTTCGGCAATTTCAATTAAATCATACGCTCGATCTGATCCGTTGTAAATATAAAACCCTAGAGTTCCGTATTTTTCCTTGACTTGGGTTGCAACCGGGATTGGATCACATTTATTAAGTTCGACGCATAAATCGTAAATAAGATTGAACCATCCGTCATCAACATCAAAGCCCCAACACATCGCCGTGGTTCTCATGTCTCCGTTACGGTCCCGAAATATCTCCCCGAAATCATCACACAGTTTCTTATCATGCTCCGGTGTCATGCTTAGCTCCTTGATTATATTTAAGTTTAAGCTTCTAAGTTACGCGTTCGACCATCCCATGCCGGGACAACGATTGACGCAATTGTAGTAACCTTTTGGATCATTCGTATTGACGCCCCGGCCATTCCGTTCCACGATGACACCGGAGTCGTTGAAACTTTCCAACCAAATTGACGATAATCAACTGATCCAGTCCTACGATCACGAAAATAATCACGAATTACAACATATTGTTTATGCCCGGCAACAGCATTCGACACCTGAAAATAACCAAAGTTCTTCAGAATATTTCGTTGAACCTGACGAACATCTGAACCGCCGGTTGCATTATCAGAATTCCATGTTTCAACATTGCCATCGGCCTGGAATACAACCGGATAATTTGTCGTACCGAGGGAGTCACGTATTGATCCGCGAATTCTGTGCAATCTCCCGGCGGCGTTGGTCATATCCTTATGACTGATCCATGTCGATCCGTGTTTTGTCGCCGATGTATATGTAACCGACATTGTTCCGTTATTTCTTAACGCGGCATAGGTTCCACGATATGATTGATTAAGCGCGGTTCCGGTCCACTGTGAATTACCCCACGAGGTTACCGCCCCATCGACAAACATGAATCCAACGTAATCCAACGTTCGCCTAGTCGAACCAGATACGGCCCATGCCTGAACCGAACTATTGTACACCCATGCGCTAACCCCATTAGTTGGTTGCTTCGAGAAGTTCGGACCAAATTGAAAATTACGAAAATAGCATGAAACCAAAACAAGATCGCCAGTTGTAAAGAATGACGCCGCAGTTTGGGGACGCTGAAGTGCTGAAGAGTAGTTTTCGATACCGAGGAATTCACCCTTACGGAATGTATAATGCGCGGTATATTGAACATCGAGGCCGGTTGTGATTTCCCATGCAATTGTCGATGTGATAAACGTTCTTACCTGATGTCTCTGGTTCGGATCGCCCTTGACAACCTCAAGTGCAATATCGCCACAAAATGCACGGTTTTTCCTTACCGTGATGATCTCCGGATTATCCGTGGCAGCTGACGCATCATATCGTGTGATCTCTGGAATTGGGAGGATTGACGCAGGAACATCAACGAGATCGGAACCACGAATAAGCCATCCATAACCAATCATTCCAAATGCAGCGGCGATATTTCCGATAACCGAGACATTACGCGATGTGAATGCGAAACCAACTCCGGTCTTGAACTTATCAGCCCCAGCACCAAATAGTTTCAGAATTTCCCTACGTGGGGAGGTTGCAACCATCGCGAGATTATTACGCCATTTGCCACGCTCATTTCCAACCTCGGCGACAAATCCGGCACCAAAGTATTTATAGACAACGTTGCCGCTTACAAGAACATAAGAATCATGGTGTGCAATGCCCCATCCAGGGGTAGTCGAGACATAGTTGTTGTAACAAACGCCCGGAGTATCCGTGGTTTCAACACCAATACGGTGGAAGTGAATTGGGTATCTACCCTTGGGATTCGCATCGGCTGAAACCACCCTACGAGTTGGGGTAATTGGCGTTACCGAGTTTAACGATGCATTCGCCTGAAGATTATCGATATCATCCAAAGCGAGTGATTTATCGGTACGTCCAAGATGTTTAAATTTCGCATAACGAACATTGTTATTACCCATCATGAACATCACATGGGCTCTACGATGTGGAACAGTCGACGTGATAGTGCGGAACACCACGTTCCTACGCGCGTTTGCAACATAGGGTCTGTGTAACGTACCAACTATTTTATTTGATGTCGCCGAAACATACTGTGGAACTTGATACGAACGCTTACAACTTGTGGTTAGTTTGATTACACGATTGCCACTAAGGGCTGAGACAAATAACACTGAGGTAACACCGGAATACTCTTTAAGACCAATCAATGCAATTGAGGTTGTACCTGGATTTACCTTCTGCCATTTCGGATTGATTACAACCGGGGTAATATACAGAGGATCGTTTGCCCTCCACCCGACAACACTTGACATTGCTGAAATCTGTGTTGCCTTCGCACTGGCCTTATTGTCAATCATTACATACGGCGTAATCGTCGCACCAACGATTGAACATGTCCCCATCGAAATAAGGCCACGGGAAATAAGACGTGAATCCCATGCAACCGAAATTGCACCCGACCCAAACTCAATTGACGTTGTATACGCCGATGAGGTCTTGATATTCAGATTGCCATTTTCACCAACAACAATTGTGTCACATAACAGACGGGTTGAGGTGTTTCTGGATACTGAGAGGGTACCGAAGATGCCTACGGTGCGAACACAGACGGTGGATTTTACATTGTATGTTACGTTTCGTGATGCTGAAATATACACCCGCGCTGAAGAAGCAGGGACAACCCCAATATTCCATGTTGTTCCAGTTCCCCAATTTCCATTTGCAATTGCTCTGTGGGTTGCATCAGATCGCTGAACTAATGCGCAGACCGCAGCCATATCGTCGGCCATGACTGAGCTTGATTGCAACGGTGGGATTGAAACCTGAGTTTGGGCGAATTGACCCCAATAATCGGCCACAATACATGCCGCAGCGAGCATAATCCGGGTCGCCTTGGGGTAGAGGTTGGATGGAATTAAATAGTTCTGGAGGGAGTCATTGAGCAGATTCCGGGCCGTTTCCAAGTTGACACGCGCCGAGACATTGGTTCGATTGATATTCAAAAGGCTCGTTGACTGTTGTAATAGGATTACGGCCCTATCGGTATTAGCCCGAACTGCGGATGTGGCGAAGGTCATGCCCTAATTATATCACACCACAATTGATTGCATTGGTCAAATATCCGGTTGATTTTATGTGCTGGGGTCTTGTCGTTGCGTAGCAACGTTTCTAAATAGCGTTCAAGCCCCAGCACACGCCGTTCGTCAGCAGTTTGAGGATGAAACCCAGTCGTCGTCACCGTTGAGTTCTGCATAGTCATCTGATGGTTCCCATTCGTCGTCATTATCTTCGGAATCATCATCATACCATGACTTATCGGTATAGGCAAGAACATCATTACCCATCCAGGTTTCGTACGGGATTTCCTTTAAGACTTCATAGCCGCAGGTGCGCATCTTGGTGTCATTGTAATCCGCCGGGACCGAGACGACATCAGCCGGATTCACCTTGCAACACACAACTCGATTTCCGGTGCCAGTCCCGAATTGGTTGAGGTATTGATAGGAACAGACATGAAGACCAGACGAGCAGGTACGGTTAGGATCATCATCGACCTTTTCCCGTGGCATTCTTAATTCAGATCGCGGCGTATTAAAATAATTTCCGGTGTGAATATCCGAAAAATCGTCCCTAACCTTTTTATATGCCAGGAAATCCCCGTCATTAGTGATGATATTTTTTCCCACATCGAGGAATTTAAACAGTTGTTCCCTGACGCGGAATGACGGATTGGACTGTAGTTTGATCAGGAAATTAACCAACGAATTCGGATTACCGCCGGTTGACATGAGACCGAGGATACGATCAACCAACACCATATGCAACGGTTCATTTTTCCAATACACTGTATTATCAACGATCTTTAAACAATCGCTACCGCTGAGAAATGTTTCAACTGCCTTTTTGTCTGATAGTAACGATTCCAATTCCTCGACTTCAAAGAAATTGAGTTCATTATCGTTGTTATCAAGAAACTCCCTTACCTTATTGAAATTCTTGTTACTGCTGTTGATCACATGCGGCGAACCATAGTCAATTACAACCACAAGTTCATCGTTTCCGATCAATCGATATGCCACGTTATGCATTTGTTTCTCCTTTGTTGGTGAGAGTTTGAATTTCTCCACTTCGTAGGACATGTCTTTTTCAACTAAATAAAGATCTGGTGTCCCGTCTCGAAATCCAGCAACTGTATACTCTTTTCCATCTTCAAAATGATCGTCTTCGTAATCGTTTGTTTTAATTCTTACAACCTTGTCTCCGGGTTTAAACATTTGTTTCTCCTCTATGAGTTTAAATCTGAATACAAACCAACCAGTCTCTGGTTCTTTCTCTTGATCGTCGTCAAAAACAACGTCATATGATGTTTGTAATCCAAATCCCGTGTTGTCATTAACTTTAACAATTTTGCCCTCTCTGCCATCCCATTCTGGATGATTATCGTATAAGCAAACCCAGCGAACTTGATCTCCAACCTTAAACATTTATTTCTCCATTTGCTACTTGAAATTCATTTACGCACTTCTTACTAATAGTATTATCTAGGTACTATGGATATTCCTTAGTTCCTTAGATAATTTTAGATTACTCAAGAGTCTTTCATAGTCTATGGTATTATTAATTAGTTGTATATAATGAGTATTATTACTTTGATATAAACTATTGTAATTAAGGAATAACAATGGATAATCAGCGTTAATTCTATTGGTTACCATTACGTTAATTAAATTACCTCTGGTGACAAATAATTTAAGAGATGAGACAAAAGATGATAAAAAGTTCGGTATCTCAAGTTTTTCTTGACCGATTCCAATTTTAGTTATAAGCTTATCAAGTCGTTTAATAAATCGTCCAAATGAATTTCTGATTAGCTTGGTTTTCTTAGGAATACTTTGTATTTTAGTCCTTAAATCGTTTCTTGTCAAGATGCCAACTGCAATTTCAACATAATCATTAATTGATCGGTCAACATGTTCAACCAAATTTATCCAATTCTTGGGAACCCTATGACTCAATGTTTTCGGAACCAAAACGATATTGTCGATGATACCAAAAAATTCAACCATCTTTTGAAACTCAGATGAGCTATAGTACCATGAAATTTCGGTTAAAAGCCAGTGATCAATCCGGTTATTCGCAATGATAAAATACCGATGAACAACGTTATCATTAATTGAAATATTTTGTTTTGTAATCTGTTTTGTCTTCTGATCGTATTCACTAAACGATAGTTGCTTATTTTGTCTCACCGATGTTGATTTTGGCAATTCATAATTATCCAAGTTGATAATTGGAACATCCGGTTTGCCAATTCTTATCCATTGTTTCAGTTGTTGTCTTGGAGTTCCATGCAACACCGGAACTTTTTCCAATGTAACACCGAAGGTATGTTCGTAATGTTGTAGTTTATCAACGTATTTTATCGGCTTTTCTGCTGGCTCTTTAGTAAGTGCAATTGCTGAAACATCATATGCTTGACATTGTTGAATACTACGTTTGAATTTATGTACACCTTGGACACGATATGGATTATATTTATTAATACAGTCGGTTTTAAAATACGTATCCTCGTTACCACTATACTTGAAATTCGGCAATGAAAACAGTTTTGAATTGTAGTTGTGATAGTGCAATCTTGCCCTGTGCAACGTTGGTTGTTGTTTCAGTTCATCCCAAAATTGTTTACTTAGTTGAGTATAGATTTGATTTAACTTATCGATAATTATCTTTGTCGTATCAGTTGTATTAATGATTGATTCCCTCGACGGGGCAAGTTTGAATGCTCCAATTGGAAAATCAACGACAATCGGCGAATAAAATTTATGATATATAACCGAGGTATCGTAGACAATTCCACCCATTCTGATGTATGTCTTTTGACCACTCCAGCCTCTTGATCCAGTAGCATGAAAAAACCTGAAACCATCACCGGAATAAACAAATTCAAGCGGTTTTAATTGATACCCGATAATCTTCGGTTGCTCATCCAACCATTGACATACATTTTGGATTTCAGTCTGAAACTTGGTCAAATCAACCGGTTTGACACGGATTTTTATCGTTACTCCGTTTGGTTCATCAGTTTTAATCGAGGACAGTTTATCGATTTGTGGGCCATTTTCACCATCAATAAAACACAGATACGATGACTTTATCTGATCCTTTATCGAAATGAACATGAAATCCCTAGCGTACGCAAATGCAGCCTTACTCCCAATTCCGTAACTTCCCACAAGATCATTGGTATGTCGTTTAGACGATGAACCATAGGAAGTCATCAGTTCGTAAACTTCATCCTCGGACATGCCGATACCAAAATCTTGAATTTCAAAATATTGATGAAGCATTGTTGGACAGGTAATTTTTATTTCATTAATTGGTTTCTTGGCCACAAAATGAGAGTCAATGGCGTTAAACAAATATTCCCGAACACACGCAAGTATCGGGTTGGTGTACATGTTTGACAAGAGATCAGAGATCAGAACTGTATCCGCAACGGTAAACGATTTCTTTTGAATCTTGGTGTTTCCGGTGTATTCAACACTTTGTCGTTCGAGGATCATATCTAATTCACCATCGTCGGATCATAACAAATAACTGATAATTCCAGCGCCGCATTCAGACAATCCCCAACCTCTCCACTTGCCGCTGTGACACATCCCGAAAACAAGGTCAATTCCAATGATTCTGATTGTGTACAATTCGATGGTATTTTATTCGTTGCACATCCATGTAACAACATAAGACACGATGATAGTAAAATTAGGTTTTTCATTTGATGAATCCCTTTACATTTACGAAGTAAATTAAATCGGTTAAGCAACGCGAAAACCGTTGAGTGGTTTGTGGGTTGATCCGTCAGCATATGTGATGTATTCATTGGTCAATATCGCCGCATATGTATCGTTGAATGAATCATATGTCATTTTGGCTGATTCGTATTCAACCTTGGTTTTAATCATGTTGTCATAGTGTGTCTTGGCCATCATTGCCTGTTCAACATAAAACATCATTGTTCTCCATCAATAATAGTTTTTAACACATATGCCAGAGATCATAAGAGACCCTGGTTTCTCCAATTTTTCCAATTCAACCAATGCTTGTGTACAAAGTTTCTCGGTCCTAAAATCAGTTGCTTCTGTTGTGGTTCCACTCATAGTTACAACTATATAAATTAGCTTAAACATCCTTGGTTTTCCTTTGTCTTGCCTGTTGAAGTTTTTGTTTGTGTTCCGGTGTCAACGTTTTACGCTTAATCGTTTTTGGTTTCTCAGCACCCGGACGATAGTTAAACAACGGGCATGTTGAACTGGTGCAATCCCGTATCTGTTGTTTCCATGTTCCCAATCCAGTTGCATATTCGTCTACTATACAATGCCGACAGAATTCAACAATTGCTGATTTGTAGCTCATAATTAATTCCTAATTGTTTTTAGCGGAACCCAATATCCAACAATATCTTCAGTTCCCTTTGGGTATCCCCAAAACTGGTATAAAATACCATCCATTTCCACAAAGTATGGTGAAGCGATATAAGAATCGTCAATGGAATTTATATCAGCCAACGAGTCTTTTGTTTTTAAAATGTCCAGGGCTTTGTTGTAGAAATATTTAGGAAACATTTTTAACTATTCCTTCTTTTATACCGTCCTGAAACCTTTTGACAAACCAATCTGTATCCTCGTAATGAATATCCATGACTTCATGATAGTGCTCCCAACTGAAATTTCTAAACCAGCCCGAGGTAATCGATGTGCACACCTTCTCCAATGCCTTTTTAAATGCCCAAGTTGGATGCGGCTTGAAATCAAACGGGATCAACGAACGTTCCAATGCCAACACCGCAGCTTCTTCGTAGACTCCAGCTAGTTGCAATTGTACCGGAAGTTCGAAGAACTTACGCTTAGAGCAATACACCTCTTTATCATCAGACTTATAATATTCATACGCCGGTTGATCATGTAATGCGATTGCACGGTGGATTGAGTCATGATCATATTTGTACAACACCGACCCATTAAAAAACCCATCCTTAGATTGATTTAAATTCGGGTGCTCATAGTTGTATGTTTCTCGTTCACGCTCCTTGAGCCAATCCTTCAGAACGTCTGGGATCACAGCCCCGTGATCGCATAGGATTTTGATGTCATGCATGGTTTTTAAAAAGTGTGGGCTGTTCTTTAGGTACCGATGGGACATCTTCAACGTGTATGCCAAATCGGTATCATTAATTATGTTGTTTTGGAGTAGTTTTAAGAGGGTTTGGGTCGTCGGCCTATGGTCATACTCCAAAATCAAACCGTCGATTTTTACCGCGAATTTATATTGTTTTTCAACTAAGAATTGTGTTTGGTTGTCATGATACATCTGGCGCAACCTATGCGCGTCTTCGGTTGACACTAGGTAATCAATGTCATTCCCAAGTTTACGCTTCAGATCAATTTTATTTTTTAATGTTGCTGATCCCACGATTTTCATTTAACACCAGCCCATTTGATTCCAGATTTTTTAAAAACCTCTCGATAAAAAACTCAATATTTCCTTTGCGTTCTTTATCCCTATACCCTTCTGGCCATGTTGGATATATAGTATACCAATATATTTTTGAAACCAGTGCAATATCAACCATTTGTTTTCTCCTAAATTGCTTCGCAATTGCACAATATTCATTGAGTATTGTTAAGAAAATAATGTTTGATTCGTTGTGCGATTTCATAGAATGATAGTTGAAGATTGTCGTTCCATTGAGTGAATTTTAAATCTTCATCATCACGCCATTCAGTGCTTATTCCTAGCCAGTCAAATATTGGTCTATATCTTAGGTCATCATTACTTTCTCGATCGCGAGTAATGTAAAATCCACCATCAATTGAATCATTATCTTCATTGATTTCCAACCCAGCACAACTAGCGGCGACACCTAGGCAACAATAAGAGTTGTTTCCAGAGTCGTATAGTTGTCCCTTGCCTTGAAGGTATTTGC
>ERZ1292632.2018-Hain-H43-01um-R2-2018-length-17933-cov-17_pt1 | contig 17933 bp, 23 predicted proteins | sample MGYA00564407_ERZ1292632 | MGnify/ENA primary metagenome ERZ1292632 (study PRJEB36523, sample SAMEA6512637) | groundwater metagenome | collected 2019-01-08 | study: AquaDiva: Metagenomics assemblies of 32 groundwater samples | reverse complement strand
TGGCCGCTTTGCGCGAAGTTTTAGGGCGGGAAATATATCAGAAGGGCAGTAATATCACGGCCGAAAGATTAAGGTTTGATTTTAACTATCCTCAGAAAATGACCAATGTTCAGATTGGGGAAGTCGAAAATTTAGTCAACCAAAAAATCAAAGAAGATATTTTAGTGGAAATGAAGGAAATGCCCAAAGATAAGGCCCTGAAAATCGCCAAGGTTTCTTTTGACCCCGAAAAATACGGGGAAATTGTTAAGGTCTATCAGATCGGCGATTTCAGCATTGAGCTTTGCGGCGGGCCGCACGTGAAAAGGACTTCTGAATTAGGAGTTTTCAAGATTACTAAAGAAGAATCATCAAGCGCCGGCATCAGGCGCATTAGAGCAGTTTTGGAATCAAATTAAGTGGTATAATAACAACATGCCTACCAGAAAAGTTTTTGATATTATTCCGCCCAAAGAGCACAAAGAAACTGCGCCTTTGGCTAAGCCGGAAAAGCCCAGTACCAGAGCGAAGCTCGGTACTGGACCAGTCCTGTACCGAAACAAGGTTTCTGGTACGGGGAAGCCGGTTATTTTAAAAATAAAGAATAAAGTTATCTTTTGGCCAGCTTTGACTGTTTTAGTGTTAGTTTGCGGGGCTCTAGCAAGTTATCTTTTAATCGAACCTAAGGCTGAAATATCGTTTTGGCCTAAGAAAAGTCCGTTGGCCGTGAAGACCCAGGTGGTGATCGGAATTGATATCCCCGGAGAGGTTAAGACGCAAGAGTGCCCTTTTTCCCAAGAATTCCCGGCTACGGGCATAAAATCTCTTAGCGTCAAAGCTAATGGCATGATTCGGGTTTACAATGCCTATTCTACTCAGGCGCAAATCTTAATCGCTAACACCCGTTTTGTTTCCGCTGACGGTAAGCTATTTAGAATTTCCCAGAAAATAGTCATTCCCGGCGCTCATTACGAGGGCAGTAAGTTAATTCCGGGATATCTCGACACAAAAGTTGAGGCTGGGGAGGCGGGAGAGGAATATAACATCGGTCCTTCCACTTTTTCTCTGCCGGCGCTGGCAGGCACCCCGCGCTATACTGCTTTTTATGCGCAGTCTTCAGGCTCCATGACCGGTGGTTTGAAGAGCCAAACGACCCAAGTGACCGATGGAGATTTATCTTCGGCTAAAGATTCTTTCAGCGCCACCGCTTTGGATAGTTGTAAAAAGGCACTGCAATCTTCGCTGTCGCCCGAAGACCATCTTGTTAACGAAGAAGCTATCAAGTCCGAGATTATTGATATAAATACGATAGCCAAGACGGGACAGGCGGTCGCGAAATTCACATTGAATATTAAAGTGGCAGCCACCGCTTTGGTTTTCAAAAAAAGCGATCTGGAAGGGTTTGCAAAAACATATATTGCAACCAAGGTGCCTGAGGGCAAGCAATTGGACCAAAATTCGGTCGCTCTGAGCTACCTGCCCGAAGACGTTGATTTACCCAAGGGCAAGATCGTTTTAAACGTCGAGATTTCCGCTGAAATTTATCCGACCATTGATGAAAACAGCATTAAAACAGCTGTCACGTCCCAGCGGCCCGATGAGGTATCAGTCTCTTTAAAGCGGTTTCCCGATATCGATAATTTTCAGATTAGGCTTTGGCCGTTTTGGGTAAATAAGACTCCTTCCGGGGTCGAAAAAATCACCCTTAAATTAAAGCTTGACTAATTAAATAAGGTCTGATATCATACTTAATTGTATTCTCGGTAGACTATGGTAAATAAAAATATAATCAGGAAAAGCGGTATTATTCTAGAGACTCTTCCCAGCACCCATTTTAGGGTGAAGCTCGACGATGGCAAAGAGATAATGGCGCACTTGGCCGGCAAATTACGGATGTTCCGTATTAAAATATTGCCGGGAGACAAGGTGACGGTGGAAATGAGCCCCTATGATGAAACGAAGGGGAGAATAGTTTACCGCGGAAGGTGATAAATCAATGAAAGTAAGACCATCGATCAAAACAATTTGTAATCATTGCAAAATAGTTAGACGCAAGGGAAAATTATACGTCATTTGCACAAACCCCAAACATAAACAACGTCAGGGTTAACTTTTTTATTATGCCACGCATTGCGGGAATTAACATTCCAGAAAATAAACAAATATTAATCGCTTTAACCTATATTTACGGAATAGGCCGCCCTTTGAGCGGCAAGATTTTAGAGCAGGTAAAAATTAAACCCGAGGCCAGGGCTTCTGAATTGTCAGCCGCGGAAATTGGAAAATTGAAGGATTTTATTGAGAAGAATTATAAGATCGAGGGAGAGTTAAGACGAGAGCAGATAGTGGGGATAAAAAGATTGAAAGACATCGGCTCTTGGAGAGGCATCCGCCACATCAAGGGATTGCCGGTGAGGGGGCAGCAAACCAGAACCAACACAAGAACGGTCAGACACAACGTCAGAAAGACCGTGGGCTCTGGCCGCAAACCGGCTACGGAACCGACGTAAAAACCTGGCTTCGCCAGAACTTTGATTTTCGTTCCACTCAAATTAATCTTAAATTACCATGGGGAAAAAGCATATTATTCAAAAAACTGAAAAAGAGCTGATTGCGGAAAATGAAAAGATGGAAGCTAAGGTTCAAAAAGACCCCGCCTTGGCGGGGCCCCCTTCGGGACAAATTAAAGAGGGGAGAATTTACGTTTCTTCTTCTTACAACAATACGGTCATGACGCTGACGGATGCTCGGGGCAATGTTTTATCTTGGGCGTCAGCGGGAGCCATCGGTTTTAAGGGGGCTAAAAAGTCCACTCCTTTTGCCGCCTCTAAAGTGGCTGAAGGATTGACAACAACCATCAAAAAAATCGGAATTCAGAAGATCGCTGTTTTCGTTAAGGGTATTGGCTCTGGCCGCGAGTCAGCTATCAGAAGTTTGGCCGGACGAGGTTTTGACATCACGGCCATCACCGACGTCACGCCGATTCCTCACAACGGTTGCCGTCCGCCTAAGGCCAGAAGAGTGTAAGAACCTTGCTTCGCAAGAACCTTGGTTTCTTCGAAACTAAAAATCATGCAAAACAATACCTGTAAAATTTGTCGTAGAGCGGGTACGAAGCTTTTCCTTAAAGGAGAGCGCTGTTCAGGCCCCAAATGCGCCGTGATCAGAAAACCTTCCCCGCCCGGACCCAAAAGAAAGGGGCGATTTAAACAGATGTCGGAATACGGCAAGGAGTTGCAGGAAAAACAAAAACTCAGAAATTGGTATAATTTGAGAGAGAGGCAGTTTGCGAAATACGTCAAAGATATTTTAAAAAGAAGGGGCAAGGTTGAAAATGCCGCCAATACTCTGATTCAGACATTGGAAAGCCGCTTTGATAATGTTATTTTTAGATTAGGTTTTGCGAGTTCCCGGATTCAGGCCCGCCAATTCGTTTCCCACGGCCATTTTTTGATTAACGGCAAGGCCGTCGACAAGCCCTCTTATCAATTAGAAAAAGGGGACAAAGTGGCTGTAAATCCGGTTTCTTTAAAAAAGAAAAACATCGAGAAAGTGGCTCTTACGATCAAAAAGTATCAGCCGCCCGCTTGGTTAAAATTGAATCCAGAAAAGCTTGAAGGCGAAGTGGTGGGAGCTCCAAATTTAATCGAAGCCGCCCCGCCAGCTGAGCTGTCAACTATTTTTGAATTTTATTCCCGCTAAATATTGGGAGGTCCGACCTCCCGAAATTAACGTAATGTTAGGAGGTCGGACCTCTTAAAATAAAAATTAATAAATAAAAATTAATCGTATGATTCCTTTACCGTCTCAGCCAAAAATCGTCGAGAAGAAAGAGAATTCAGCTATTTTTGAAATAGCCGGCCTTTATCCGGGTTACGGAGTTACTGTCGGCAATAGTCTGCGCCGAGTTTTGCTTTCTTCTTTGCCGGGAGCCGCCGTTACCCAAGTTAAAATTAAGGGAGCGCAGCACGAGTTTTCAACTCTTCCCGGAGTAATGGAAGACGTCATTACGATTCTTTTGAATATCAAACAGCTTAGATTCAAATTACACACCGACGAGCCCCAAAGGGCTACTCTTTCAATTAAGGGAATCAAGATAGTCAAAGCTTCGGCTTTCGAGGTACCTAGCCAGCTTGAGTTGGTTAGCAAGGATGCGCATTTGGCCACTTTGACGGCTAAGTCGTCTTCACTTGATATAGAAATTTTAGTGGAGAAGGGTTTGGGCTATGAACCGGTGGAAGCGAGAAAAATAGGTAAATTGGAAATCGGCACGATCGCTGTTGACGCTATTTTTACTCCGGTCAGAAAAGTAAGTTTTCGAGTTGAAAATATGAGAGTTGGAGAAAAGACCGATTTCGATAAATTGATTTTAGAACTGGAAACCGACGGCACCCTGACTCCGGAAGAAGTTTTTTCCCAAGCCGCCGACATTTTAGTGAAGCATTTCACCTTACTGCAGGAATCGTTCAAAGAGGTCGCCGCCCCCCTCGGGGGCGAGCCTCGCCCAAAAAGAATTGGGCGGGAAAAGCCAATCAAAAAGAAACTAGTCAAAAAACATGAGAAAAAGACAAAGCGGAAGAAAGTTTAATAGGGAAAGCGGTCAGAGGATCGCCTTAATGAAAGGTTTAGCGACAGCCCTCATTTTGAAGGAAAAAATTCAAACCACTGAGGCGAAAGCCAAAGAGGCCTCTCCTTACGTTGAAAGATTTCTAACCATTGCCAAGAGGGGAGATTTGAATTCTAAAAGAAGGCTTCTTCAGTTTTTTGCGCCCAAAGTTGTAAAAAAATTAATGAGCGAATTAGCCCCGCGCTATCAAACAAGGAAAGGAGGCTACACCAGGGTAATCAAGCTTGGCCAAAGGTTCAGCGACGGGTCGAGAATGGCCATAATTGAATTTATTAAGTGATTATGAAAAGACAAACCTTAACCATCGACGCGACCGGAGAATCTATAGGCAGAATGGCTGTTACTATTGCTTTGGCCTTGAGAGGCAAGCACCGACCGAATTATCAACCAAACCAGGATTTGGGCGATTTCGTAGTGGTTAAGAATATCGAGAAGGCTAAATTCACCGGCAAGAAATTGGAACAGAAGAAATACAAGCACCACACTTCTTACTCGGGAGGTTTAAGATCGGTGCCTATGAAAAAGCTTTTTGCTGAAAATCCGCACGAAGTTTTGAAAAAAGCTGTTTGGGGAATGTTGCCCAAGAATAAATTAAGAGCCGAGCAAATAAAAAGATTGAAATGCCAATAAAAACTAAAAAACAGGTAAAAAAAGCGAAGCCCGAGATTGTTAAAGAAGCGAAAGCACTTCATTTTTTTGAAGCAACCGGCCGAAGAAAAACGGCCGTGGCTCGCGTTCGTCTGCAAGCCGGCAATTCCAAGGATTTTACGGTTAACGATAAAACTTTAGATAAATATTTTCCTGCAAAAGAGCTCCAACAAACAGCATTGTCTTGTTTGGATAAAATGGGTTGCCTTAATCAGTTCAGCGTAACGGCCAAGGTTAGGGGCGGAGGATTGCATGCCCAGGCAGAGGCCTTGAGGCACGGCACAGCCAGGGCTTTGACCGAGTTCAGTCCGGACTACCGCGATAGGCTCAAAACAACCGGCTTTTTAACCAGAGATTCCCGCATGAGGGAACGCAAGAAGTTCGGGTTAAAGCGCGCTCGAAAAGCTCCTCAATGGAACAAGCGTTAAAAAGAACCTCTTTCATAGTTTATGCTTAAGGAACTTATCGATCAGTTTTATTTGGACAAAGAGAAAGACAGGGAACAAAACCATTTTTACATTACCGATGCCGGCAAATGCACCCGCGCCATTTTTTTTAAGTTTAAAAACATAACTCGGGAGAAAATGGAAGCTCGGATGCTGCGGCTGTTTGATCACGGAGATTACATTCAAATGCAGCTTTTAAACACCCTTTTCAGTTTGGGACTCGTTAGGTCCTCTGAAGTCCAGATTCCTCCGCAAGCTCTGATTTCCGGCCGAGCCGACGCCATTATCACTTTAAACAACGAACTTTATGTGGTTGATTTCAAAAGCATGAACAGCATGATCTTCAGGAAGCTCGAGGCTCCCAAAGAAGAGAATATCAACCAGATTCAGCTTTATATGCATTATTTCGGTATCCCTAAAGGAATCCTGCTTTATATGAGCAAGGATACTTCGGAATTGAAAGATTTCCCCATAGAGTACGACGTCGATCGGGTCAAGGGTCTTTTAAATGGACTGGAAGATCTTGATAAGAAAATCAAAGCCAATATTGTCCCGGAGCAAATGTCAGATTTTCCGCGGAATAAGCAATGCGTCTATTGCCAATTTAAAGACATTTGTGTTTCTGCCGGCAAGAGCGAATTGAAGTGGGATGAGTTTAAAAAGAAGATTGAAAAATTAGGGGAGTAAATTTTCAGAAACAAAGAGAGTTTTTCTGCTCAAAATATAGAGTTTCCCGGTAGCTGTATTCCAAAAGATTTCAGGAGTTTTAAACTCCGCGATATCAATAATGTTTAATCTGTCTCGGTCGTCGATTTCGGCGACTTTTAATTTATCCCCGGTGTTAAAAATCAAATAATAATCGTTAAGCCAAAAAATCTTGCCGATGGTTTCGGAGAAGCGGGTCAGAAAGATTTTTTTATCTTCTTTGGGAAAATAAATCAAAATTTCGTGATTGTCGGCCTCGATAACCTTTTGGCCGTCCGAAGAGGTGGCGTTGACGATAATTTTAGGTAACGGAGAGCTGGTGGTGGCAAAGCCGATATTTTGAGGGAAGAGAGTGATATTTTTGGCGTCAGTGACCTGCCGTTCTTTAACTTCCAGGGTTTTTTGCCATGAATGGTAGCCGTCTTTTTTTATCTCCACATAATACATCTTGGGTAGGAGATTCTCAATAAGCGCGGAGCTGGTGAAAAGAGAGGTGGTCTCTTTCAGTTTACCGTTCAAATATACTTGAGCGCTCCGTGGTGCTACTTTGAAATAAAGCCCGCCTACTTGCACTACCTTTTTTGTTTCAAAATCAAAGCGGTATCCTTGGGAATATAAAATAACCGTCGGCGCCGTGAGCGCAAACAAAAAAACACAGATACCGAAAAGAATTGTTCTTGCTTTCTTTGTCATAATCTTACATCCATCTTAATCTAAGATTAAACATTTGCCAACCGCCCGATGAAAGAGGTTCGGCCTCTTTCATTTAATACTTGACGGACGGGGATAAATTTGTTATATTAATTTATTCATTGAAAATTTAATAGGAGGTATTGAGATGGAAAGACCGAAGACAATTGGCGTGTTCGCGGGACTTTTAACTAGCGAAGGAAAAAATCGTTTACAGCGGAGGATTGAAAAGGATTCCATTATACCCGGGAAAACCTTTGAGGGTGATTATGAACTGCCCGGGGGCAGGGTTGGAGAAACAGACCTCAAAAAAGCATTAACGCTTGAGGTTTTGAGAAGGGAGCTTGTTTCGAAGGTTAAAAATGATTTAGGGATTAATATTATGATCCTTCCAAACCCGCCGCTTTATCTGGCCATATTAGATGATTCGGCCAAGGGAATCTGCGACTGGGCATTTATGATGCCGATTCCTTCGTGGCCCATCTACTGGAACGAAAATGCTCCTATGGCAAGAAAGACAATAGATGTAAGTCCCAATGAGTTGTATGAGTTAGCCCAACAGCCCAAGGGTCAGCAGCTTTTGAGCGGCTGGGGCAAGAGAATGTGCCGGATGAGTTTAGGCGCTCTAATAAACAGCCCCGTGTCATTATATCGGGCAGAGGCATCAGCTTTTCTCGGGTTGATAAAACTAAATTGGGAAACTACTGAATATTTCAGTAATCCCGAGGAAGCGCTTGCTAAGTTGCGAAAGGAATTAGGTCTCGAATAAAAAAAAGAAAGGCGTTCGTCTTAAAACGGACGCCTTTTATATTTACTTGGCTTAGCCCAACAACCCTGTTAAAATAGTTTAATATGTTTACGTTGCCTAAAATTGAGAAGATTACCAGAGATGCCACTATTATTCATTTCTTTTTGATGTTCGGCTATAAGCTCTTTTCCTTGTACTTCCCGTTGTTTTTAGTCGCCAAATCCTTCTCTTTGCCTCAAATTGGTTACACTAATTTTTTGATTTATCTGCCGATTGCTCTTTTCGCGCCCCTGGTCGGTTTTTTGAATCACCGAATTAATCCGGCGATTTTAATGGCTATCGGGATATTGGGTTACGGAGCTTATGCGCTCGCGATGATTTTGTTTTCTAACTTATTTGTTTTTTACTTTTTTCAAGTGGTCTTGGGAATTTCGGCCAGTTTATTTTTTGTCAGTTCTCGCGCGGTGATGATGGGGTTGAAACTGGAAAATCCGGATCGGGCCTTCGCCTGGTTTTATTCCGCTCCTTCCTACGCCGACGCCTTGGCTCCGGCCATTGGGGCATTGTTAATTTGGAAGTTTGATTTTGTCGGCGTTTTCATTTTCAGTCTGATTTTGCAGTTTTTTAATGCCGTTTTTTGTTTTGTTAAATTAAAAAATCAGACTAGTTGTTTAACTGAAAATATAAAAATTAGGGAGGTCAGCCGGAATTATGTTAAGGTTTTCGGATTATTAAAAACAAAAGTTATTTTCTTGCCCGTTTTTGTTTCTTTCTTAGTTTTGATTTTAGCGGGATTTAATAATACTTTTTTTGTGCTATTCCTGAAAAATCTTGGTTGGAGCCAAAACCAGATTCTAATTTTCAATTCTTTGCTGGCTTTTATATTTTTACCTATTTCTATATGGGCAATAAAACAGATAGCTCGCTTTAAAAGCGAAGCGAACATCTTTCGCGGGGCCCAAATCACCGGTATTTTTTCCATTCTATTAGGCAGTTTCGCCAATGTCTTTAATTTTTATTCGGTATTCATCGTTATGCTTGGGAAATATCTCGGCGGATTAATAGCCAGCGCCGGCCGGTCGGGGATGATGTCAATTAGATTGAGGGAATACCCCGAAGAGTCAGCCGCCGTTGACACGATTTTTGCTCCACTAGCCACAGCCACAGGAGCCATCGTTGGAGGATTGCTTATTGGTTCTTTGGGTTATCCCGCAATTTTTGTTATTGGCGGGATTTTTCTTTTTGGAGCAGGGGGGTTTGCTAAAAGGTTAATTTTCAAGTAAGATAAATTATTATGGCAGAGAAATTCATCATCAACGGCGGCAAACCCTTGAAAGGCGAGATTGAAGTTCGGGGGGCAAAAAATGCCGCTTTTCCTATTTTAGCCGCCACTCTTTTGACCACTAAAGTTTGCGAAATTTCCAATCTTCCTTTAATCGAAGATGTTTTCCGGATGCTGGAAATCATGAAAAGCATGGGTTCTCAGATTTCTTGGAAAGGGGAGAGGACGGTTATAATTCAAAACAAGCGCTTGAATCCTTCGAAAGTCAGGGAAGACTTAATCGGTTTATTGCGCGGCTCGGTGTTGTTTTTGGGTTCGTTATTAGCCAGGTTCAGTATTGTCAGTTTTCCGCGACCGGGCGGTTGCGTAATCGGGGCAAGACCCATTGATACGCACTTGGATGGTTTTCTGCAATTGGGAGTTAAGATTACCAAGAACGGAAAGAAATATCTTTTTAAAAAAGCTCAAGCTAAAAGCGGCGAGGTGGTCCTTAATGAGTTTTCGGTTACGGCCACCGAGAATCTGATACTTTTTGCGAGTTTTTTGCCGGGTCGGACGGTCATCAAGATCGCTGACGGCGATTATCAGGTTCGGGAGCTCGCTAAATTTTTAAATAAAATGGGGGTTAAGATCAAAGGGGCGGGTACTCATGAAATTATTATTGAGGGCCGTTCTAAATTAAAAGGGGTTAAACATCGTTTAATGAACGATCCGGTGGAAGCAGGCACGTTTATTTTGATTGCGGCCGCGACTCGCGGGAATGTCCTTGTTAAAAATGTGGAAGTCGACTTTTTGGAATTGCCGTTAAAAAAACTCAAAGATTTCGGCGTGCCTTACAAAATTATCGGCCGCAACGCTGTTAGGGTTTTACCTTGGAAACATCTTAAAATCGATAAAATCCAGAGTTTGCCGTATCCGGGCATTCCGTCCGATCTGCAATCGGCTTTCGGCGTTTTGGCGACGCAGTCGCCGGGATCCACGTTGGTCCACGACCCGCTTTACGAAGGACGCTTGAAATATCTTGAAGAAATCAATAAGATGGGAGCAGAGATCTATTTCGCTGATCCGCATCGGGCTATTATCAATGGCCCCAGCAAGCTTCAGGGCAGGGAATTGGGCAGCTTTGATCTCCGAGGCGGAGCCGCGCTGATTATGGCGGGCCTTATCGCTCAAGGCAAAACAACCATTGATAATATCTATCAGATAGACAGGGGCTATGAGAGAATCGAGGAGCGCTTACAAAAATTAGGCGCTGATATTAAAAGAGTAAAAGATTGAGTGTAACGAAACCCCGCCCCCTAAGCATCTAAAAGTTTAATAAATACATAATAAAGAGATATCTCGTCCAATTTGCTTTTTTGTTGATTTCAAACAGCATAGGGGGCGGGGTACTCATTACATTCGTATGTTTGTAAGAAAAATCGGTATTGATCTGGGCACGTGTAATTCTCTGGTTTTCGTTCCCAAAAAAGGGGTGGTTTTGATGGAGCCTTCGGTCGTGGCCGTATCTTTGCAGGAAAACAAGATTTTAGCCATCGGAGCGTCAGCCAAAGAAATGATCGGGAAAACCCCCGACACCATCAGGGTTTATCGGCCGATGAAGGACGGAGTGATCGCTGATTTCCGGGTGACTCAAGCCATGTTAAGGCATTTCATCGAGAAAACCGCCGGTCCTTTCAAGTTTTTCAAACCGGAATTGATGATTTCCGTACCGGCCGGCATCACCTCAACTGAAAAAAGAGCGGTGCTGGAAGCGGCCATCAATGCCGGGGCGAAAGAAGCGTATGTCGTTAAAGAGCCGATTCTGGCCGCCATTGGCGCCGGCATTCCCATTAACGCGTGTTCCGGTAATTTAATCGTGGATATCGGCGGCGGGACCTCAGAGGTTGCCGTAATTTCGCTCGGAGGCATTGTGACTTCAAGTTCGGTCAGAGTGGCGGGCGATAAAATGGATCGAGCCATCGGGGAATATATTAAAGACAAGCACAACGTGTCATTGGGCGAACAGACGACTGAAGAGATTAAAATTAAAATCGGCACGGCCATGCCCGAGAAAGAAGAAAAAATAATCAGCGTGCGGGGCAGGGACATGGTTTCGGGGCTGCCCAAAACGATTAAAGTTTCTTCCAACGAAGTTTGCGAAGCTATTTCCGAAATTTTAGCTGAAATTATTCATACTATTAAACATGTTTTAAGGAATACACCCCCGGAGCTTTCGGCCGATATCATGGATAAGGGCATGGTGATTTCCGGCGGCGGGGCTTTACTGAACAATATCGATAAATTGATTGCCAAAGAAACTGGCGTGCCTTGTTTCATCGCCGAAGAACCCCTATTATGCGTGGTTAAAGGCACGGGCGTTGTTTTAGAGAACCTCGATGTTTATAAAAAGAGCATAATGGCGAAGCGTTAATGCTAAGAAATCCAAAACAGTGGCAATTGTTAAAAAAAACAGCTGAGCTTGGGAAAACACCCCATGCTCTGTTGTTTTACGGGCAATTAGCCTCCGGTAAAAGGGCCTTAGCTTTAGAGTTCATTAAGTTATTAAATTGCGAAGCCAAGGATTTTGAAGCCCGGCCCTGCTTAACTTGCCGCGCTTGTTCAGATATCAAAAAAAATACCCATCCGGATTTAACCATTGTTGAGCCAGAAGAAAGCAAAGAGATAAAAATCACCCAGATCAGGGATTTACAGAACAGCCTTTCTTTAAAATCCTATTCGGCGCCGTTCAAAACAGTCATTATCGACAAAGCTCACCTATTAAATCAGGAAGCGCAATCAGCCTTTCTGAAAATGCTGGAAGAGCCTAAGGGTAATTCCTTGTTTATTCTGATCAGCGAATATCCAGAAATGCTTTTGCCGACTATTTTATCGCGCGTGGAACGCCTGAGATTCTATTCTTTGCCGGTTTCAGAGAAAAATACCAAAGAGAAAGAGGCGATAGGGGAAATTACCAGATTGAGCAGCGAAAATCTGCTTTCGCGCTTCCAATATGCGAAAGCCCTGGCCGATAGCTCAGCTGATTTAAAGAGTGTTTTAGACATCTGGTTAAGTTATTTTCGGGAAACGCTTCTCGGGGTAATTAACGGTAAGTCCAGCGATTACCCCATAATGAAGTTAAGGAAGATACTAAAGACCATTCAAGACATCAGCTTTTTAATATCAACGACCAATGTAAACAACCGGCTCGCTTTAGAAATACTGATGCTGGAATTATAGTTTTCGACAAAACTTTAAAAATTCGTTACAATTTAATTAGCGAGAACGTTTCTCGCTAATTGAACCATGTCAGCCAAAAGACCATCTTTAGCTAACGGAGAAATATATCATATTGTGACAAGGGCCATAGAGGGCCTGAAGCTTTTTCGTGATGAAAAAGATTATTTTCGGATGATTAGCGATTTATTTGCGTTTAATAACGTACATCCAATTTCCTCTACTCATCGTTGGCAAATCAATAAATCACCATCGAGAACGTTTCTCGCTAATATGGAAGGAAGGAAATTATTGGTGGAAATCTTAGCTTTTTGCTTGATGCCCAATCATGTGCACTTATTAGTGAGACAACTACAAGATGGTGGGATTAGTAAATTTATGAGAAAAATTGGGGCGGGTTATAGCGCCTATTACAACCAGAGATACAAAAGGATGGGGCACGTGTTTCAGGGGAGATACAGGTTAGTTCATATTGAAAATGATAAACAACTCTACACGATATTTGTTTATATTCATACTAATCCCGTCGCAATTATCTTTTCCAATTGGAAAGAAGGGGGAATCCAAGATGCTAAAAAAGCGATTGATTTTGTGAAAAATTATAAGTGGTCAAGTTATCCAGATTATTTAGAAAGCAAAAATTTCCCGTCTTTAACCAATCGGGAATTTTTGACCGAGACGATGGGTGGAATAAATGGCTGTAGAGAATCAGTAAATAGTTGGTTGGAATTCAAAAAAGAATTAGCCGATTTCGAAAAAGTAGTCATCGAGTAATTAGCGAGAAACGATCTCGCTAATGATTGACTTTTAGGGTGGGAAGGGTAAAAAGAAATATAGGAGGAGTATGGTGAATCTAGCAACTTGAAAATAAAAGAATAGAAAAGGAGGAAGTATGGGAAATAAAAGGAGGATTCTTCTTACGGTTTTAGGATTAATAATATCTTTTGTGGGTGGCGTCAGTGCTGGTATGATTTTATCGCCGATAAATGTCTGGCTAGCGCTTGGCGTAGCAATTCCGATCATGCTGGGTGGGGCGACTCTTTTCTTTTGGGGTCTGGCAGGGGAGTACCCCTGGAAAATTTAAATACAGATGAAGTAATCTCTCGTCAAGGTAAGGTTTATCCTTACCTTTTTATTTTTACTCGACAAGCGGGGGAGATTTTGTTATAATTTGAGTGAAACGAAAATTTCAAGATTCTTGACGAAGACAAGATTCTTATTATTTTAAATAGACACTTATGGAAACATACAAAGAAATTATCGAGAAAACTAAACCGGAGTTCGACAAAGTCATCGCTTTTTTTGAGGGAGAATTAGGTAAAATTCGTACCTCTAGAGCCAACCCGTCCCTCGTGGAAGACGTAGTGGTGGATTGTTTCGGGCAGAAGTTCCCCTTAAAACAATTGGCGGCTATTTCTACGCCTGAACCGCGCCAAATTTTAATTCAGCCCTGGGATAAATCATATATTGAAGGAATTGTTGCGGCTTTATCTAGAACCGGCGTGGGCGCCTCGCCGATTGTTGATAAGGATGCGGTTAGGATTAATTTACCATCTTTAACTGAAGATTACCGGAAAGAATTAGCTAAGCTTTTGTCTGAAAAACAAGAGCAAGCCCGGCAAGTTTTGAGAAAGTGGCGGGAAGATGCCTGGCGGCAGGTTCAAGATGGTTTTAAGGAAGGCAAGGTCAGAGAAGACGACAAATTTCGAGCTAAAGATGATCTCCAGAAAATGATTGATGATTACGGCAAGAAAATCGACGAGCTAGGAGAAAAGAAAAAGCAAGAGATAGCATCGTAGAACATAAGCTCATTTTTGTATAGAATTTATGGTTATTACTATTCTCATCGCTCTTTTTAGTTTAGTCGCTCTTATGGTCATCCATGAGTTCGGCCATTTTATTTTGGCGAAAAAATTCGGGGCTAAGGTTGAAGAATTCGGCGTTGGCCTTCCGCCGCGGATTTTCGGTAAAAAAATCGGCGAAACTGTTTATTCTTTTAATTTAATACCTTTCGGCGCTTTTGTTAAAATCCATGGCGAAGAAGGAGGCGTCGAGGATTACCGCAGTTTTACCGACAAACCCATTTGGCAGAGATTTCTCATTATCATCGGCGGCGTCGTTTCGTTTTGGGTGGTCTCAGCCGTTTTATTGGGGATTGTTTCGGCAACCTGGGGCCTGCCGCAAGCTGTTACGGACGAGGAAAATTACAACTTTAAAGAAATAAAAATTCAGATTGCTCAAGTTTTACCCGATTCATCGGCTGAAGCAGTTGGTTTGAAAGCGGGAGACATTCTGGTCGGTTTTGAAAAAGTCAGCGATGTGCAAAACTTCGCCTTGGCCAACAAGGGCAAGGAAATTAATCTTACTGTGGCCAGGGGACAGGATGTTTTTGAAAAGCAGATCGTGCCGCCGATGGGCGTGGCTTTAACCAGAACCGCCTTAAGGCAGTATTCTTGGCTTTCAGCTCCTTGGCAGGGAGTGAGGGTTACCTCTGGAATGACTGCTAACGTTGTTTCAGGATGGATAGCGGCTTTGAAAAACGCTTTGGGCATAGCTAAGTTACCCAGCGGTTTAAAAATGGAAATGTTCGGGCCGATAGGGATTTTGGATCTATTGGGGCAATACTCTAAAATGGGGGCAAGTTATTTTTTCTTCCTGATTTCTTATATTGCGGTAGCCATGGCCTTAACCAATATCCTGCCCATTCCGGCTTTGGACGGCGGCAAGATGTTTTTTTTGGCTATCGAAGCTATAAGAGGGAAAGCCCTTAATTGCAAAATAGAGCAGAATATTACCGCCACTTTCTTTGTTTTATTAATTGTTTTTATGATTTTCGTTACGTTTAAATTCGATATCCCGAGGATTTTTTAATTATATGCGCCAATCAGAAATTTTTACCAAAATTTTAAGAGAAGCGCCGAAAGACGAGCTTAGTATCAACGCCCAGCTTTTAATTAGAGCTGGTTTTGTCGATAAATTAATGGCGGGGGTATATTCTTATTTGCCTTTGGGGCTTTTGGTATTTAAAAAAATTGAGAACATTATCAGAGAAGAGATTAACAATATCGGCGGCCAGGAGGTGCTTTTGCCGGTTTTACATCCCAAAGCCTTATGGGAGAAGACCGGCCGATGGCAACATGAGGAGATGTTCAGGCTTAAAAATAGGGAAGAAAAAGAGTTTAGTTTGGGCTGGACTCACGAAGAGATCGTCACCCCGCTCGTCAAAAACTTTGTAAATTCTTACAAAGATCTCCCTGTTTACGTTTATCAAATACAAGATAAATTTCGCGATGAGTTGCGCTCAAAATCAGGACTTTTAAGAGGGCGGGAATTCGTCATGAAAGACCTTTATTCTTTTCATGCCGATGAAAAAGACCTGGACTCATATTACGAAAAAGTTAAAATCGCCTATTTTAAAATTTTTGAGCGATGTGGATTGGGTAAAGACACTTTTTTAACCTTGGCTTCCGGCGGGACTTTTTCTAAATATTCCCATGAATTTCAGACAATTACCCCGGCGGGAGAAGATGAAATATATCTTTGCCCGAAATGCAATCTTGGCATAAACAAGGAAATTATCCAAGAGGAAAAAAATCAATGCCCGGAATGCGGCAATAAAAAACTGGAAATAAGGAAATCTATCGAGGTCGGGAATATCTTTAAATTGAAAGATAAATACACTAAAGTATTCGATTTTAAATTTAAAGACAAAGAAGGTCAAGAAAAAATAGTCATGATGGGGTGCTATGGCATTGGTTTGGGCAGGTTGATGGGGACCATAGTTGAGGCGCATAACGACACTAGGGGCATGATTTGGCCAGAGGAAGTGGCTCCTTTTAAGGTTCATCTTATTAAAATTGGGGAGAGTTTGGAAGTCAAATCGCTGGCAGAAAAAATTTATCAAGATTTACAGAAACAGGGGATTGAGGTATTGTACGATGATAGAGAAAACAAAACCGCCGGCGAAAAATTCGCCGAAGCAGATTTAATCGGCATCCCGTTAAGAATGGTTGTCAGTGAAAAGACTCTAAAATTAGATTCGGTTGAAATGAAAAAAAGAACAGAGGAGGAAATCAAGTTAATTAAAATAAACGATTTGCCACAGTTTTTAAACTAAGAATTCCAGCCCAAGGCTTGAGCCCGAGGCTCATCGGCCCTGGGTTGAGGTCCGCCTCTGGCGGAAAAGATTATGTTTAAGAAAATTATTTCACATTTTTTCCAAGATATTGCCATTGATTTGGGCACAGCCACGACCCTTGTTTATTTGAGGGGGCGGGGGATTGTTATTTTTGAGCCGTCGGTCGTGGCCATCAACCAAAAAACCGGGCAGGTTTTGGCTATAGGAGATGAAGCCAAAAAGATGGTCGGGAGAACCCCGGCTCATATTGTGGCGACGCGCCCTTTGGTGAACGGAGTTATTTCCGATTTCGAGGTGACCGAGCAAATGCTGCGCTATTTCATTGAGAAGGTCCAGCAAAGAAAATTCTTTTTTAAACCCCGATCCCGCGTCATCATCGGAGTGCCTTGCGAGGTGACGGAAGTTGAAAAGAAATCAGTCAGGGACGCCGGCTTATCAGCCGGGGCGAGCGAAGTTTATCTGATTGAACAGCCGATGGCGGCGGCCATTGGAGCAAGACTGGCCGTTCAAGAAGCGGGCGGTAATTTTATTGTTGATATCGGCGGCGGCACAACCCAAGTCGTGGTGATTTCTTTGGGAGGGATTGTTTTGTCTAAAAGCTTAAGGGTTGCCGGCGATAAGCTTAACGAAGACATTATTCAGTTCGCGCAAGAAGAGTATAAGTTATTGATCGGAGAGAGGACCGCCGAAGAAATTAAAATCGGCATCGGCTCCGCCTTTCCTATGAAAGGGAAAAAGGAAATGCCGATGAGGGGAAGAAATCTGGTGACTGGTTTGCCCGAAGAAATTTTGGTTTCTGAAAACAATATTGCCCAAGCGTTATCAAAATCAATCAAACAGATCGTCAACACCATCAAAGCCGCGGTGGAAGAAACCCCGCCTGAGCTTTTAGCCGATGTGATGAAAAACGGCATCTCGCTCGTAGGCGGCGGCAGTCTGCTTAACGGTCTTGATGTTTTAATTACCAAAGAAACAAAAATTCCCGCCCGCATTGTTGAAGATCCGGTGACGGCCGTAGCCCGAGGCGCGGGCTTGGTGTTAGAGAACCTCGATGAATTAAGAGAGGTCTTGGCCGAAACCGAATATCTAGAACCGCCAAGGTAGGATCATTTTAATTAGCATGATCTCATTAAAGGAAGTACGGCACATCGCCGTTTTAGCCAGATTGAGCATAAGCAAAAAAGAAGAAGAGAAGTTTAAAAAAGACCTCTCGGCGATTTTGGATTACATAGAAAAATTGAAAAAAGTAGATATTACCGAAACAAAAGAGACTGCCCGCCCCCTGTCGGTGAAAAATGTTTTTAGAAAAGATGTGGCGGAAAAATGCGTTCAGAACTTGTTGGCCTTGGCGCCGGAAACCAAAGATAATTATATTAAAGTAAGATCAATCCTTAAATAAATGGTTTTAACCAATTTAACTATACTTCAGGCGCATCAGGGTTTGAAAAAGAAAG
>ERZ1292632.2013-Hain-H43-01um-R2-2013-length-17959-cov-16_pt1 | contig 17959 bp, 36 predicted proteins | sample MGYA00564407_ERZ1292632 | MGnify/ENA primary metagenome ERZ1292632 (study PRJEB36523, sample SAMEA6512637) | groundwater metagenome | collected 2019-01-08 | study: AquaDiva: Metagenomics assemblies of 32 groundwater samples | reverse complement strand
TAGTGGGCGACTTAGGTATAACGCTAACATTTTGAGCTTGTGTCCTATCTAACTTTTGTTTTAATCTGTCTTGTTGTCTTCGCCTTGATTGATATTTCATGCCTGTGTCCTATCTAACTTATCCTTTACCTCTTCTTGAAATGCTTAATTATATCAGGCATTTCCTTGTCTCCTTATTTTTTCTTAAACTTTGAAATAATGCTGGGGAGTTCAAACCCCGCTATCCCAGCTATCCCCATCACTACTATACTGAATAAGTATCCGTCTAACCCCATCTTCATCGCATACAACTCAAGCACCGTTAAACATATCACCGCTACTACCATTACCCACATATTCTCCCTCCTTTCCCCTATTATATCACACTTTCTGTTTTTACCTTTCTACTTTACATAATGTCTCGGATTGGGGGCTTCCCTAACTTCTGTAAGAGCAATGTGATTATTAAATCAATTATGCGTGGCGAGGATGCCCCCCCCTCCTTCGGGGGAAGGGGGGTAGGGGGGATAGGGATATAACAACCGTCCTTATTAAGCACCGTCCCCTTATATGAACCGTCCGCATACCTATTAGGGCGTAACAGAGGGTGTAACGGGTGTAACATCTGAGCGTGAATCTGGGTCGCACTATCATTGTTATGTCATTATAGCTTCATTTGTCACCATTAGGGCGAATTCATCTACCTTCTAAGCGTGGCATTTGGCAATTTAGGGCGTGCCCAGATAAATAAAAGGACATTAAGGGCAAACTAAGCTAGGCACAGGATTTAAGTTGGCTTAAGCCGATTAAAGGTAAGTTTCAATATTTAAGTAAAACAGTTCAATATGGATTCTAGAAAGAGTCATCTTACATAATAAGTCAAGTTTGGGTATCAATTTGAGAAAGATTTGTCACAGGCTTTTGTCACCTAATGTTAGCTTCAACCTTTGTCTTTTGTTGCTTATATTATAAGTGGCTTAATCTGATATACTACCCAAGTTTGGAACGCCAGAGGCTCTTGAAATATCCGTCAAGCATCTCGGAGCGCTATCTCTTACTCAATAAATGATGGACTTACTCTACTTAACATAATAATCAGGTGGGCTAATGGAATTCAGCAAGTATCAGCTCCGCCGGCGGAGATTAAGAGAAATGCCTGTATCTAAAAATATATATTGATGTTGAGTCTAGACGGCAGAAAACGGAAGATAACGCAAGCCTTTCACGAGTAAGCAAGCGCTGTAACTGCCTGCCAATGGCTGACAGGAGGCTTGACGGCTGATTAGCCATGCCTGATAATGAGTGTATTAAATAAATAAGGAGGGAACGATGAAAATAAGATTGACAATCGCCAAGTTACTCACCCCTATTAGGATTGAGGTTGTAAACATACCTGTTGAGATAAAACAGCCCGAAGTCCTGACTATGATACCTTAAAATAGTTAGACCTTTACTCTGGGCGGGTAGCATCCCGACTAACGCCCAGTGATAAGAGCCTAATAGCACCTTAACAACTGAATAGAGTCTTATCCGCCTCGCCTTGCTAAATAAAATTAGTGAGGTGAAAAATGGGACAGTATCATTACACAGTCAACTTGGACAAAAAGGAATACCTTGTCCCTCATAAGTTAGGGGACGGGCTTAAATTACTTGAGCAAGCCAATAGCCAAGCTGGTGTGATGGTGGCATTGCTAGCCTTATTAGCTTGTTCCAACGGTCGTGGCGGTGGCGACTTCGCCGATGGTTTAGCTTACATGCCCAAAGGAAAAACGTTTGAGTGGGTTACTACTAATGCTGGTTATGCTGAAATAGCCCACAATTTTATCGGTCGTTGGGCTGGTGATAGAATAGCAGTTATCGGCGACTATGCCGAACCTGAAGATATACCTAACTGTAATGCCAAAGAAATCATAGACCGCCTAGAAAAGGATTATACCGATATATCAGACCAGATATTGCCTATTGTAGAAAAGGCTTGCGGTGTGAAAATCACTGGTGAAGGCTGGCGACAAAAAGAGGCTGAGCGGGCAATGAGACCAGACTTAGTATTAAAGTAACTCGCACTGGCAAGGCGGGGTAGGTAAGATTCTATTTAGCACCTTAACAAAAGAATAGCGGGTTAATGACCGGGCGGGTAAGAAAGGAAAGATAAAATGACTCACAAAGAAAAGTGCGATGCTTGCTCTGAAGCCTACAAAAATTGCCGAATAGATGAATTGAGACAGGTAAGTATCCAAGCCTTCAACACCGCTGAAAAGGCAAAGGCAGACTATCTGAATGCTAGAGATAGCTACTACCAAATTTATAGAAAGATTTGGTACAGCTAACTAAAATAGTCCCGCCCGGTCATTAGCTCACTAGCACCTTAATAACTGAATATAGACGGCGGGTAGGAAAGGAGTGAACGCTCAATGTTTACAAAACAACATTACGAAGCAATCGCCCAAATTATCCGTGAATCTACCTGTAAAACCAGCAATCCCGACTTCGAGTATATCAGCAAGCACGATTTGACTATAAAACTTGCCGATATGTTTAATGAGGACAACGAGAGATTTCAGCGAATAAAATTTCTAGTAGCCTGCTATAAGGAAGTCAAGTAAAACAATCTATCCGCCGTCTATATTGAGGGGTTAAGAAAATGATTTGCAATGGCAATAAAAAAACTCAGTTTTGTAAAAGCTGTAATAAGCCACAGACTCACTACCGCTTATGCCGGCATTGTCGGAACTCGTGCCTGCGCATACGATTTAACGGATGTAAATACCAGCGCCAATGCCCGCTCTGCGGGGGTATAGTAACATGAAAATTAAACTCTGTAAACATTGTAAGCGACCAGTTAGACAGACGGTCGGAAACTCAGGATATTGTAAAAAGTGTATTTTACTAGCTAGGAAGCACCAAAAACCACAAGGTAATGAATGAGGCAATCAAAATAATTACGGAAAGGAGGTAACATGACAGGCATATGTAAGTCAAAGGTTGTTAAGTTCTCCTGGAAACCACACCGCCTAACTCTAAGAACTAACCCACCCATTTACCATTGGTTATGGTTCAATTTTAGCCTTAGTAGCCGTGTAAAATAGGAAAGGAGGTAACATACAAATGAGAGTGTTTCTAACGAGGGAAGGCAAGGAAATATTTTATACTTGGCATATAGAGGATAATGATAAGCGGGAAGTCGCCTTCAGAACATCAGAAATCAAGGAACTTATAGCTAGCTTGAAATACTACTTGTCTATAGCCAGAAAAAAGGAATAATTGATAACGAAGCCGTAAGGCTAAATAAGGAGGTAACATGAAACTTCATTTAACACGCAAGGGTCGCCAAATGTTCAGCCCCAATGAGGATAATATCCCTGTTCATTGGTTCGCCTTGACTAAACCGCAGAAGTGCATATTGGAAGCCCTTTACAACAAAACGGATGTCCCTGGGGATGAGGTCGCCTTGCAACTGCTCATTGATATTAAATTAGTCAAGTATGATTAGCCCGTAAGTCGTGACCATCATCGGCACGCAGGAGCAAAGGAGATAATATGTCGGCAAGAATTATGTGGAGACACGGGGAGTTCTGTAATCGTTGCAACTGCGAGATAAAAATAGGCGAACGATGGTATAGAGATGATGGAGTAAGATGCACGGAGGAAAGAAAGATATATCACTTTGACCGTGAAATATGCTACAAAAATATAAAGGAGAGTAATTTAGCCCGTAAGCCCTGACCGGTACCCGGCAGGTGAGTAAAAGGAGGTGAAACAATGAATATCACAAAGGGAACTTGGAAGGTTGTTGACCTAAGACGAGTTCAAGGTTATGCTATCGAAACTCGTGATAAACCAATTTGTGAAGTGCCTGACTATATTGGCAATACTTCTGGCGAAACTGAATCCAACGCCCATCTTATCGCCAGCGCTCCAGATATGTATGAGGCATTGAAAGAAATTAAGTTGGTTTGGCAGGAACTTGACCCTGATATTAAATTCCCACATTTGCAAGAGGTAATAAATAAGGCTCTCGCCAAAGCTGAGGAGATGAAATGAAACAGCTAGAGTTTAAGTTCCGCAAATCACTAACCAACTCTCATTGGTATCTTGAGTATCAGGACAACGATACCATTCATATAAGCATTCATTCGTCCCGGTCTAAGGCGTTCGCTAAGATGCTCCGCATAATGCCGCTAAAGTTCCTTAAGCAGTTTACAGTAGTTCTTCACTGGGAAGATTAACAGTTAATAAAATAGGGGTATAAGCCATATGAGCAGTCCGTAAGGATAACTGCGAAATATGGCGTTATCTACTACTATATTAGTAGTAGCTTGTTTATAATGCTGGTAGTGCTAAAATAAATGCTGTAACCGCTTGACTTTCGCCGATGAAAATGCTATGATATTGAAGTAATATAGCAGGAGGTGCAGTATGACTTACAAGCATTATAATGTGGCTGTTGATGAGGCGTTACCCTTTGGCAATGGTGTAGAAAGGGCACTATTCCTTGAAATCTGTTTTCGAGCGGACAATAGAGGGATAGTCAGGACACCACAATCGCAACTATCAACCTTAACCTTATTCTCACCTCGCACAATAGCTACCGCATTCAATACTCTACAAGATAAAGGATTATTGCTAAGACTGGGACACGGTCATTACAAGATTATTCTGTCTTTAGAGATGAACTCCGACACTAATAATGCAGTAGACCTAGCCCGTTGGTTGAGAGACAATAATAAGATTGTTGATGGCAAGCTGGTGCTGCCAGAAGATAGCGAATTGCCCGAGATAGTTTCGGCTGCGATAGAAAGAGGCTTACTTAAACTAAGCGAGCGGTTTGGAATTGTCTCAGGTCAAAATGCAGATGGCTCAAATAAAATTATGAGATATGTCCGATATACTATACATATCTAGGGTCAACACCTGCCAGCCCCCACATACCAGAGGTTAAATCGGTAACTTGCTTTTTCCTAGCGGCTTGTTTTAATAAAGTCCTTACTCTGCTATCCGACATTCCTAATTCAGTAGCAATCGACGTAATCGGTTTAGCTCCACCCTTCAGAAACTCTAATAGTGACTTAATCTGACTGGCTTTCTCTAAAAATTGCGATACCGACACCGCCTCCCGGCTAATACTTATCGTAGTATCGCTATAATCTACGCAGAACCCCATTGGTGGGTATTTCTTGGAGTAGTTGGCTTCTTGATGAAACATGGCTAGATGTGTTCGGTTACTATCAATTTCATCATCTTTACCCTTCAACTCAAAAATGTTTCGAGCATAATAAGTGTAGAAACCGCTGCCATATATGGTCTTTTTGGTCTCGCCTTCCCCCTTAGCGTTTTGACCTATAATTAGCGGGGTGATATTAAGTTTATCTAAGCATTCAAAGAACTTTAAGGCAGCGACTTTACCAGCGGGGTCAAATTTGTCAGACCCGGCAGCTTTCCCTAAGCTGTCAAGCAAGGCTAGTTTAATTTTATGAACATCAATGAAATTGGCAATGTGTTCTATATCGTCAGCTAACGGCATTCGGCACCTCAAATAGGGTAGTTTGAAGGGCTTAATGGTCTGTCCTTTAATTAGCCGCCCTAGAGTGTATTCCGTCAACTGTTGGTTGCTTTCCCAGTCTAGCATTCCGACTTTAGTTTGGGTTGAGGCGCTTAGTTCAGTCGGGTTGTCAGTATCCCCTATGGCGACAATTCCTAAGCAGGCAAGAGCCGTAGTAGTCTTGTTGACCCCCTTATCGCCATAGATAACTGAGGGAGCGCCTTTTAATATGATGGGTTCAATAAAATAACCAGGGTGTTTGATGTTTTGTATGTCGGGTTCAATAATGGCTGACGGCTCACCTCGTCTCTGTAATTCCATCGTGTGTGCTGAAATATAGGTTAAAACTTGCGGCCAGGGAATATCCTCTGAATGCTGAGCCATCCGCTTACTTATTTGACCCATAGTAGAGGTTGAAAGTAAATTGGCTTTGGTAGTATGTAACAATGAGTCCCCAGTATCGTTTTGATGGTAAAACCATAACTCAGCCGTGCCCGCATCGGTAATTCGGTCGGCGACAACCTTTAATTCCATTTCAGACCATAAGAAGGATAACTTGCCAATGGCTTCTGTTACTTCAGGCTTGGTAAAATCTATCATATCGCCCCTTTGAAGCGTGGCTTGCCCTCTGGTTCATATCGGCTGATGCTCTTAGCAATGATGCTTACATCTTTATCAGGTAGCGGTGGTGAGCATTGTTCTTGATTGACTACTTGTAGTGCTGCATAGATAGCCTGCTCGGATAATCCTCTGCGCCTCATCGCTCCCGCATCACGGGTCAGCCGGTCATTCCTTTGCCCTTCAAGATAATGAGAATTTTGACTACTGGGAAGGATAGGCTTTAAACAAAGCTCAATCAATTTGCCGGGTGCTTCTGTTATGGGGCCGCTCCAGATTGGTGAAGTAACATAGCGCCTGCCATTGCGGTGTAGCGAGGGGGGGGCAACTACATAACCCCCTACGCCTCTTATATCTAGCCCGTCGTATCCCGCCAATCGAGCAGTGTTGCGGATTGGTTTATTGGTCTTATACCAGTAATGATGCCCACCAGTCCCAGTAGTAACCAGCCAAGTTGGTGTCATGTCAAAGTCTAAATCTCGTTCCATTCTGGCTAGTGAGTCAAACCCGTTATGCTCAACATCTACATCTAGCACGAAGTAGCCTGACGGGATTACTATACCAATATTCGCTTTTGGGAAGCGTTCCCAGTATTCCTTGACACCTTCAATGGTCATTGTGGCGTCCTTTAACCCATTTGGGGTCAAAGGAACTTTACCAATACTTCTATCCTGATGTCCTCGCCCGCAGGCGCAAAGATTACCGTCAGGCCAGCACAAGGGAATGACGGGGAAGCCATTAGCTACATATTTAAGAGCGAAATCTATGGTAGCCATAAGATTAGCTCCCTTTATTTATTCCACCAATCAGGGCACTTGTTGGGAGTTTTAATAACATCGGAAATATCACGGCAAGAGCAGAAGCCGTCTTGCTGATGATAACAGTTGGAACACTCTCGTCTGGCTTTGTTTTTCTGTAAGATTTCACTGACTCTGGCTCTGGTGATATCGCCAAACAATTTCCCAATTTCAGCCATCGTTATTTGTGGGTCGGAAAGGTAGAGATGAATAATTCTCTGGTGACGTTGTCGCTCTGGGGTTAAAATCTGTGCCATGTTTCTATTATAGAGGCGTGTCAAGCCAATGTCAAGTGTTTTGGGGTAAATTAGGGAAGTTTATTTTTAATAGGCATAAAAATAAAGTCCAAAGGGTATTGACAAACCCTTTACAAACGTGCTATAATGCTTAACAGGGATAAAAAATAAGGGAGGCTTAAAAGGAAAGTGGCTGATCAATATGGGACAAAAACATGGGCAAGGTGGGCAAGTCAGAACCTTGAAGTTGTTTTGGCTCTGCTTGAAGAACCTTATAAACAATGGGACAAGCAGATGGGCAATTTGGAGAGGGCAAAAAAAACTCTCAACGTTATTAAAACGGAACTTAAAAAAGCACGTTTTTAAAACGGAACTTAAAAAAGCCTAGATAATAATAAATCCACCCGCCATCTCTTGAGGGATTAAAAATAAGGAGGAGGTAAATGCTTAAATATAAGCTAGCGGTGGTTGAGGAACAAACTAGACAATTACCTGGGACTAACTATCCCATAATAACTTATCGTGAGGACTATTGTATTGGCTATTTTAACGACGAGAAATCCCTTGCTAAATGGGCGAAAACAAATGATGGTGAATTAGCAAAGGTGGAGGGCAAATGATGAAGGAAGGTGACAAATTTTTAGCTGAACTGAACTTAAAGATGTCGGCAGAAGCACAAGACAGATTGGAGAGGGAAATTAGAGACCTCTTGCTCTGGAGATTACTTGAGTATGACTACTATCTTGACAGTGTGTTGGATACTACCGAGAATTAAAGGAGGGTAAAGTGGCAGAGAAAGTGGAAACACTAGAAATTGAGCAAGCCCTGATTTGTTGTCAGGTCTGTCATGAAGGTTTCTGGTATAATTTGGAAAACAAAACGCAGGACTGCCCTCATTGTGGATGTCGGAATTACTTTCATACTGTGATACGCTTATTAAAGGGAGAGGAAGATGATAGTAGAGACATTGCAAAAAGCAATCATGGAAGCTAAAAGATTTATTGAGGTAGCCGAGAAGGTAAAGATAATTCACGATAAATATAAAAGTGGTAAGCCCTTTATTCGTATTAAGGACTATACTAAGGAGTCGGCTGCCTGCAAAAGAGCTAGTCTTGATTTAACACGTGCCTTAGCGGAGTTGAGGAAACCATGAGGGGGATTCTGTTTCATTCAGAGATGATTAAGGCTATCGCTGAAGGTAGGAAAACTCAGACCCGCCGTCTGGAAGGGCTAAAAAGCATCAACGAATATCCCAACGAATGGATATTTAAGCGTAGTCTTGGAGATGGTAGGGAGAGGAAGTTTTGGTTTCAACATCCTCAATGTGAACGTTACCACTATCTCTACAATGCTTATCTTAAGCCCCGCTACCCAGTCGGGGAGACTGTCTATATCAAAGAGGCGTGGCAAATAGGGGCATATAAATATCAGGATTGGGCTGACATTAACTTTAGTTTAGACCATGCAATGCTACGAGTCGCTTGGAATGCTTGGCTAGAAAAGCATACTATCTATGGCGGTTCAACTTGTGGCGATGGTGGCAAATGGCGTTCCCCTCTCTTTATGCCGGAATGGGCGGCTCGCTACTTTATCAAGATACTGGATATCCAAGCAGGGAGATTGCAGGAGATAACCGAGAATGATGCTATTAAAGAAGGTGTGATTCTAAAAGCAGCAATTGTTACTGGCACTCTCGTCGGTGAGCCAACTTACCGAGATTCTTATGCTTTACTTTGGGACTCCATAAATCCGAAGCAAAAATGGAATACCGACCCATTTGTGTTCAGATACGAGTTCAAGAAGGAGGTCTAATATGGCAGAGGTAGCATACGAGAAAAGAGTAAGGATAAATATCTCAACCAGTGTCAAGGGCGTCAAGACTTGGGATGCCACAATAGAAATGATGGATACTGAACAAGAGATTGTCCTAGTTGAGAGCGATAAGTTGGTAAAGGCGCTTGACTCTCGGTATCCGCCAGTGGTTGAAGAAAAGAAATAAAGGAGTTCTAATATGGCAAAGAAACTTCAGAAGTGCCGTGAGTGCGGTAAAAAGGGAGTCATTAAAAGCATCTTACGCAGTGGTGGACAAATAAATATCTGTCGCTATTGTGGGCATATTAACACAAAGGAGGGATAAATGCAGAAGATTAAAGTAGCTAAAGTCTCACAAAAGCCAGTTGCAAACGGGGGCACGATGGTTTTGGTTGAAGATGATAAAGGGGCACGCTTTTCTGGATTTGATAAAAGCCTGCAAGAGATAAAGGAAGGTGATATTATCAATGCGGAAATACAAGTAGATGGTAAATATAACAACATTAAGTCCTTTGAACTTGTAGAGCATGGCACGCTGATAGAACCACCTGAGCCACTAGATAGCCGGGCGGAGAGTATTGAAAAACAAGTATCGCTTAAATGCGCCTGCGAGACACTACCAGAAGGAACGGCTGTGGATATTCTTATCAGGGCTAATATGTTTTTTAGATGGTTACGTGATGATTTAGAACTGCCACCAGACGCACCAGAACCGCAAACAAAGCCCATTAAAGCCGAAAGTAGTGTCGTAACACCTAAAGATGAGACGCCAATTACCACGGAACAGTTTAAACATTTAACTGGCTTTATTAAGGTGAGTGGGATGAGTCTTGTGGCTTTAGGGAAGTGGATGAAGGAGCAAGGCTGGGCTGTGTCGAAGCTTGAAAACATTAAGCAAGGTCAATATAATAAAATTATAGAGGCTTTTGAGAAAGGAGCACCTTAAAAAAAGGAGGGAAATATGGTAATAAAAAGTAGCCCAGAATTAACTTTGATGGCAATCGCTGAATTGTGGGTTAAGTGGAATTCTAGGGAAATTACAGCTAGTGAATTCGTTTATAAGGTCGAGGAAATGCTCAAGAAAGAAACAAAGAAGGCTTGGCGTGAATATAATCTTCAAAGAGTTACTGACCCTTTAAAAAAGTTATTGGTTAGAGCACCTTAACAATATAGCTGGTTACACCTGCTAGAACTAAATGACGGTTCTACCTAAGGAGGATGTAAGGTGGTGAAAATGAGCCAGCCCGCGCTTGCCCGAAGCCAGATGGAAACCCACCATTCAAAGCGAGGATGAGGTTAAGTAGGCTCAGGGCAAAGCCAGCCACCCGGAAACAGCTAATTCACTAAGAGGCACGGAAGGGCAGAGACAAAATTGCAGAAAGTAGGGAATGAATAAAAACCGAAAGGTAACAGTCTTCTGGCTACTGGCTGGAAGCCAGCCACCCTTTTAGGGTAACAGTTGAGGGTTCGGAATAAAAGGAGATAAATCCGAGTGGTAGCCCATCTGCTCTATGGCTGGCTGGAAGGTTGCCTGATTTTAAGGATGAGGGATTGGACGCAATCCAACATCGCTGGGAATAGCTACCCCGGAGGAGAAAGACCTAGATAGGTCAAATGGCAACAGAGTCTAAGCAACCGTGGGTTCAGTTGCTAGCACAGGAGGGTGAAGGACAATTCGCTGGACGCCGATAAGGGAAGCGGAAAGTAACCCTCACCTAGAATAAAGGAAGGAGACGATGAAAAGAGCAAAACCTATAGTTGGACGAATTAGACTGCAAGATATTCCTCTCGATGAAATAGAGAACCAAATTGAGCAAGCCCGCATTGAGGAGAGGAAGCGGATTGGAGAATGGCTAGAGAACCACTCCCATTTAGAGGTTGGATTCGCTGGGCACACATGGTCAGAATTTAAGTTTTCGGATATTGAGTATTTAATGAAAACTCTCAAGCAAGGCGAACGGCCAAAAGGAGTAGGAAGATGGACTTTAGGAAGATGGGCTTTGAGGAAGTAAAGGAGATACTAGATAAATCAACCATTTCCCGTTATTGGGCTGATAGAGAGGCATGGTTAGATATTACAACTAGGGAACTCTGCCAGCTATTTGAGCCGTCCAAATTAAAGTATGATACCAGTGTCTCAGGATTAACAGTTCCAAATGAGCCAAAGCCTTTATCAGAGATGTCACCAAAGGAAAAGGTGGAAGCTGGTATCAAGGCTTGTAGGACAAAGCCTGATGGGGGTAGATTGCTGAACGGGGAAGAAAGAACAGCAATATGGCGACAATATAAACACGAGCATCCTGACCCAGAGTTAGCAAAGGGAGGCGACTTTGCTCATATTAACAGATTGCTTAGTGTCCAGCGTAAGCTAACAGCCTCACTTGTTAGACAGGCTAAGGATGCTGAGTGCCGGCGGAAGATAGAGAGGATAAAGCAAGAACTTGAGAAGGTATTATTGCTAGCACCCGAAGGAGGTTCCCCATATACATACAGGCTGATAAATGAGAATGATTATCAAAAATTCTGGGAGCGGGAGGGAAAATGACAGAGCAGGAGAAAATAGAGCAGGAATTACTAGAGAAGATAGCCAGTAGAGTTGCTAGTAGCAGATGTGAAGTTTGTAATGATTGCGGAGCAACTATAAGCACGGACAACCCAGATACAGTAGCCCTTGAAATCCTTGCTCTTATCAAACAGGCTGGCTATTTTCAGGAAGAGGCGGAATGGATAGGCAAGCTAGTAGAAGAAGGCTGGATACCACCAGAAGAAGCCAAGAGGTATGTAAAATTAGCTGAAGACCAGACCTTGCCACAGAACCCCTATGAATCTCTAATAGGTAATGAGATTCCATTTCAGATAGTAGCATGGAGAGATTCAAGAGATAGTATGCTCAAAGCAGGCTGGCGGAAAGTGGAGGTTAAAAAATGAGTGGTTGGTGGATTACAAAATCGGATATTGAAGACTGGAATTTGCTCGTAATTGTGTGGAGGTAAAAGATGGGACATAAATGTAGCAAATGTGGCAGATTTGTTAAAGTGCTTCCCTCAAACTCTCCACCAGATAGATTTAGTAGTGTGCCTTACTCCCCATTTGTCTGCGATAATCATGGGGTGGAATATCAACAAGTTAATGTTGCTTTGACCTGCATTCAGTTCGAAACCCTTTACTCAAAGGGTGGAAAGTGAAGATTTCTCTAAAGCCTCTTGACATTCTATTCTCCCGGTATATTCATTTAAGGAAGCTTGATGAACAAAAAAGATATCGAAAACCTTGACGATTTATTTAGAGATTTTATCCGCAAACGTGCCATCCTAAGAACTGGAGGGTGTGAACGATGTCTTACGCTCAAATTTGACAAAGTAAAAGAGGATGGTAGTATTTTGCCTTCTTATAAGCAATTACAATGCTCCCACTTCTGGGGACGCACAAAAAAAGCTATTAGATGGGATGAAGATGATGCGGCGGGACTTTGCGGGGCCTGCCATATGTATTTGACGGCACACCCACCAGAGCATACGGAGTTCTTTAGGAAGCGTCTGGGAGAACGGGATTATGATTTACTTGAGGCTAGAGCGAACAAACCCCACAAGCCCGATATCGAACTGATTACACTGAAATTAAAAGACTTAATAGCAAAACTGGAGGTAAAAGAATGACTTGGCAAGAGACAGTATTGACAAATGAGCAGGAGGTAATAAAGTGAGAGGCTGGATTTGCGAAATTTGCAAGCGAGAAGTTTCTGTTTCTTGGCGGTGTCAGAAGTGTCATCGGGGTGTCTGCTCCGAGTGCATTATAGTTTCAAATAACCTGCAACTTTGTGCGGACTGCTCCTCAAAGCCTCAAAACAAGACAGGCGCAACTTCAGAGCCAATATGGAGATAAAATGGCAAATCTAGAACGGATAGACAAAAATGGTGAACCAGTTGGAACTCATGCTTAAATAAGGATATAAAATGAAGTTTAATGAAGTTATTGACTTAATTCACGAAGCTATTGAGTTGGCGTTGAAAGCTGATGCCCTTGCCAAAGAGGCGGCTCTTGAAGTTGCTCGGGCAAAGAGCTTATATAATATATTAAAGCCGAAATCCATAAATAGATTGAGGTTAGAGTGATTTACTGGCAGGATAATTTAAGGACACTTTATAATAAGGATTGTCGCTCTATGTCTGAATTACCAGATGAGTCTGTTCAGATGGTTTGTTGCTCTCCTCCATATTGGGGCTTAAGGAAGTATGCTGGCTTGCCTGATTTGGTATGGGGCGGAGATGAGAATTGTCAACATGAATGGCGTAATGAAATTGGATTAAGGAAAACTGGTGGGAATATAGGTGGTAGGGCAGATTACCATAACATTACACAACGCTTTACAGCCGCCAATAATAGTTGTTCTCTCTGTGGTGCTGTCAAGGGGGCGTTTGGTTTAGAAAGCAGCCCAGAGGAATATGTCCAGCACTCCATTGAAATCCTGAGAGAAATACGCCGTGTCCTTCGCCCTGATGGTGTAGTCTTTTGGAATATAGGGGATAGTTATGCTACATCTTCACCTGGGACAAATCAGATGAAACCCGTTACTTGGGAAGAAAATGGGCAAGAGAAAAAACGGGGAATGACCAGAATTGGCAAAGTGAAAGGATTAAAGCCGAAAGACCTATGCCTCATTCCTTTCCGCCTAGCTATCCGACTTCAGGAAGATAGCTGGTGGGTCAGGTCGGTTATTATCTGGGCAAAGAATAATCCTATGCCAGAGTCAGTCAGAGACCGTCCTTCAAGAAGCCACGAATACATCTTAATGTTGACAAAGAGTGCAAGATACTATTGGGATGCTGAGGCGGTGAGAGAAGCCCAATCACCGAATACTCATAGTAGAGGAGCAAGCCCGAAAGATAAAAACGATGGTGTTCAAGTTGACGGCAAGGTTTCCCACAAAGATTGGATGAAATATACTAATGATTGGCTTTACTCATCATCTGGTCGCAATCTCCGTTCTGTTTGGACATTCAGCACGCAGTCTTACAAAAAACCTCACTTTGCCACCTTTCCTGAAGCCTTGCCTGAAAGATGTATCAAAGCAGCCACGCCAGAAGTAGGATGTTGTAGTAAATGTGGGAAGCCGTGGGTGAGAATAGTAGAAAGGCAAAAATCTCCATTCAAGGATACTAGGACACCAGGGAGGCATACGCCAGTTGGTAATGGTAAAATCAGAGGTGCTAAATTACAGGAATGGCTTAATGAACACCCATCTCAAACTCTTGGCTGGAAACCTGCCTGTAAATGTAGTGCCGAAAAAATCCCTTCAATCTGTCTTGACCCCTTTGCCGGTAGCGGGACAACCCTCAAAGTAGCTGCCGAATTAAACCGCCGGGCAGTAGGATATGAGTTGAGCCGAGAATATTGCGATTTAGCCGTTGAAAGAAATCGCCAAGAGGTTCTTCTATGAAATGCGATGCCTGCGGGGTAGTAGAATTCGGGAGGCAGCTACATGAAAGGCTGTCTTTAGACAGGGAACACCTTATATGCGGATATTGTAGAGGCGCTTGGAGAAGATTAGATAAAAGAGTTGGCAGGCAAGCGACCTGGGAAGAGTTCTTGAACCCTACCCCACGGCAATATATAAGAAAAAAGGAGTAAAATGAAAAGTTGTGTAGGGATAATAATATGTGCTATCGGTTGGGCTTTTGTGCTGACAATGGGTGGTAAACTAGGTTTGTTTGGTGTTTTATCTTTATGGTTGGTAGTAGTTAATATTATCCTTTCTCACTTATATATACTAATGCTGGAGAACCGATTAAAAAAACATTAAGGAATTAAAATGTTAAGGACATGTTGTTCAGGTGATTTAATGATACTAAAGGATGGCAAAATGTTTCGGGTCGAAGTAACTACTGGGCATTATATGCATTATGTTTCTACGAACACTAATAAAATAACTCACCCAACACATGACCCAGCTAAATATGATGTTCTTGCCGTTGTTCTTTTTGATAGGATTGCCTATCTTCCCGATGTTTTATATTAGTTTGCCAAATTGATGCCCTTAAAAACGCATCGTAGTGCGTGCTAAGTATGATTAAGCTGGTTTAAAGATGATATACTACATGGGAGGGGGAAAAATATGGACGATTATGAAAAAGACCATGTCATTATTCTTTTTATTCTTCTAGGTACGTGGCTGTTTATGTTTTTGTCTCTGGCTATACTTAGGTAGGGGCTTGGACAATTAAAGGAGAAGTAAAATGTTACAACGCATACTTGAGTTTATTTTTAGGTTATTGGGTAAAGCACCAGAAATTCCTAGCCCTGGCTTTTTAATTGACTGGTCTCAGATTGAGGTTAGAAAAGTAGAGAACACCGCAGAGCTTACCTTAAAAGGGATTCCCTTACCCTTCTGGATTTACTCTAATCCTCACAATACGAATAGTATGGATGGCTCTTTCGACTTGGGTCATGCCCCGATTATTACGGGAAATAAAAGATATATTCGCACCTATGCTCGTGTTGGAGCTTGGATTTCATGGGCTAAAGCTAAAGTCGCACGATTTCATCAGATTATTGAAGTCGGTGAAGATAAGGACGGGTGGTATTGTAAAACGATGGGATTAAACGTTGGTTATATTGACCCGTGGAAAGTAAGATATAATGAAATTACGGGTATTGTTTTAGGCATACTATGGACGGCACTGGATAAAGAGAAAAATATCTATCTTGGAGATTAAAAGGAGGGTAAGATGGAAGCAAAGAAATGGTATCTGTCGAAACTTGTATGGCTAGGTGTTCTGGAAATCGCTGTTGGTATTGCTCAGTATATTGCTGCCTTACCAGCGGGAGCTTCTGTAGCTACTGTAGTTGCAGGCTGTCTTACCATCATATTCCGCATTGTAACCAATCAGCCAATCAGGAAGTAAGAGAATGAAAAGAAAGATAATAGGAATAATTATCTTAATCTTAGTCCTCTTGACAGGTATGCATATATTAACCTGGCTTTCTGGTGCTCCTTGGTGGGAAGCAGAATTGGCGAGTGGCGTGGGTCTATTAGTTATAGGATTCTTCCTTATCTGTCTTTGGGGAATAAGTCTTATTTATAGGGATTAAAAGTCAAACCATCTCTATGGTTCGGACGGTAACAAAGCCCTTGCGTTCTCCTTCATAATAATTCTGATTCTCTATGGATTCCAGGGCAGGTGTATCAATTATCTTCACGTTCTTAGTTCCAATCTGTCCATACCAGAAGGGCAGCAAAGCCTTGGAGTCAATTTCTGAATTCAAACTCCCCCATACCGCCTCAAAAGGACGTTCTTTACTAATAGTCTTTTCTAAGTCGATAATGAAGTCATATTGATAACGATGAGTTGGCACTTTAAGATATTGAAGAACTGCACTGCGAAAAACAGGTGTCGTTCCTTCAATTCCCATATTCGATAGCAAGTAACGCATTTTTATATCGTAACCCTCAACACCTAATCCATCAGCAAAGTGTAGTTTTTTGAGGTCGGCATAACTAGCCATATTTGCTGCGCTGCCAATTCTCCCTAATGTAGTAACAGCGTTAGCCCCATCAACTCCATAAAGGACAAGCATAAAATTCTGAACTACCCCAGCCGCTCCGTATAATTTATCTACTGTCGCATTTAGGGCAAAGAAACCCCCTTGTTCCTCGCCAATTCCTCCATCCCATACGGGAGGTTCAAAGTGACCAGTTGGCACATAGGAATATGTTGCGGCTTGTAATGGGTTGACCATCGGATTAAGGAAGTAACCCATGTATCCGTAACTGCCAAATACACACCATAACCTATCAATGGCATCAGGTAAGTCACTTAAAAACATTTCTCTTACCCAGACGCCCATAGTGGGAATCCGAGCATAATAATTCCAATGATAGTTTTTATCCATGGCTAGGATATGAGAATAGCTTGCGCCTTTAACGGCAGCGAATAGATATTGCCATGAGCTACACATTGCGGTAATTTCGCCTATCTTATCGGTGGGTAAGCCATCTTCTTTGTCAAAGCCAACACTACTTACATCTGTGCCATCATATTCCATCAAGGATTTCTTATTCTTAAAATAGAGTTTATTATTGTAGAGTTCCAAAGCCCCGTTTAAATCTTGGGCACGTTGAGAACTGATTATAATATTCGGACTAGCATCAAAATTATAGACTCCTTTGGAAGTCTGAGCGTATATCTTAACACCATCGGATATAAGGGGTGGTAAATTACTGCCCACCTGTCCTGAAGTTGATGCGACAGGAGATAATGCCTCATTACCATTGGAAAGCCAGAATCCAATGTTTAAATCTTGAGAGTTATATTCGAGAACATGAGCTGTGCCTTCCAAATCTGCTATTCGACAGAAAGGCATGGTGTGAGAACCCATTGATGAAAAAGTGCCAATATCATGAGATATACTGCCCCCTAAGGTTGGAGTTCGCATATATTTATTGCGAACTGCAGCATAATCACCTGCCCAACCCACAAAATAAATAAATTTACTGACAACATGAACTGCCCGGATTGAGCCACATTGCGAATATGTAGCACCCCAAACCCAGGCTAATGTCCGAAAGCTACCCACTGTATTAGGAGAAGTAAATTGATAAGCATATCCTGGGGTTCTCGCCGCAGCCCCAGCGCCACCATCCCTTTGAGATTCCACAAAGTATAATTGTCTCTCATAATCAAAAGGAATATTCACATCAGACCTAGAGGGATTCACTGTGCAAGTATTGAAGGCTGGCGACAAGCAGATAAAACTTTCATGGCGGGTATCTACGTTCTCAGCATCCCATAAGCGGTATTGGTGAGAGGCAATATCAGGGTTCATGCGCTCTAATCCTAAGCCACTCGACCATTTATCTACAGACCATGAGGAAATATAACGTCTATCTTTACGCTTCTGCTGCCCATCAAAGCGGATATTATCTGCCCATTCTTGAATTGGAGTTCGAGTAACCCCAGTTCCAAGTTTTAACTCATAAT
>ERZ1292632.2011-Hain-H43-01um-R2-2011-length-17965-cov-11_pt1 | contig 17965 bp, 18 predicted proteins | sample MGYA00564407_ERZ1292632 | MGnify/ENA primary metagenome ERZ1292632 (study PRJEB36523, sample SAMEA6512637) | groundwater metagenome | collected 2019-01-08 | study: AquaDiva: Metagenomics assemblies of 32 groundwater samples | reverse complement strand
AATTGCAGATACTTGGATCGGCGTTCACGGAGGAGGTCGGGCGGTTCACGCTCGGACATGACTTTAACTATGATGCGGAAGGACCTTGCAGAATTTTTAACCGCCGGGATTTCCCTTCCATTCCGCTTTCATTCCGATCCTACGCAATTTTATAATGCAACGATCTTTAAAATATTGTCAAAAGTGTGTCAGCCGTCTCTTTTTTTCTATGAAGGAAAACAGAGCAATGGCGATAAAGAACATTAATAATTTTCATTGCGCTTCCAGCGGAAAAAGCAACAGAGAAGCTATTTTCCTTTGGGCGTGGATTTACTTTTATATTGGGATTGCGCGACTTGCAGAACTGAAGGAATTGTTTAACCAATGGCAGTGCGCCGACCAAAGTAAGTTGGGCGTATTGCTTTCTATTTCTTCTCGATGGGTTAACCAATCCGAGATGCCCGTCGCCGTCAATCACCCCTCTCCAGAAATGCCTATTATTTTTCATTATATTCCCGGCCTTAGCGATGAAAGTTTTATTCGGAACGATGCCATAAGTCGCCAGTCTATCGGCAATCTTCTTGGATTGAACGACGATGCTTGCTCCCATCATGGGATTGAGAAACCCATCTTTTTTATAATGGTGCAATCTTATCTTGTGCCCACATTTCAGAAATTGTTTAAATTTCTCAATATGCTCTTTGTCCTTTATAGCGAGGCCCAGGCATATCTGGTAACTTCCCCCCTTCCGCTTTATCGAGCCGTCCGCCATCAAGAATCCGGCCCAGTAGGCCGACTGTTCGGTAATCCTATCAAAGGCGTTCTCATTGAGCGGCAACTTTCTCCTCGCTTCCGACGGACCGCGACTCTTAATGTTGAAGCGCCTGAGAACTCTATACGGTTCAGCCGATGCGAGTTTATATCGCTTGGCTATCTCTCGGCCATTTACGCCGGAGAGATAAAGTTCCTTGATCTCCTTATATTCCTTTGCCGTCAATTTATAGCTCTGACCCGTTTCGCGTCGTGGCCTCTTGACTTTGAATCGTTTCACAATCTGGCAAACCCTGGACGCGGTGACTCCGAACTCTTTGGCAATGTTCGGCGAAGTTTCGCCGCTAGAAAATTTGGCTGCGATCTGCCGCCACTGTTCGTGTGATAATTTGACCATATTATTAACATATCATTATCTTAGTTAAAATTCAAATGGACTTCATGCAGAAACTGGTCGGACTCCCATACAAAGACGGCGGAGCCTCGCCAGAAGAAGGGTTCGATTGCTATGGCTTGTCCCGCTGGTGCGTGAAGATCCTCACCGGAATCGAATTACCGGAAAAGCCGCTCGCATGGCGACATTACGGATGTCTATTAGGTAAAGACGCGGAAATAAAACGCGGCGATCTGTTATTTTTTACGGCTAATTTTCCAGCCGAGATACACATGGGCGTAGCAATATCGCCATCCGAGTTTATAAGCGCTCGTCTTTACGTTGGCCAGGTTACTTGCGAGCCCATCTCCAGGTGGAGGCGCGCCCTGCTGAACGTCGGCAGAGTCACAAAAGAATCGGCACATGATCTTAGAGATTAAAGACATTCTGGAGCGGAAGACGGCTTACGGGAGCATCAGCATCCCGCGCGGGATGACGCTCGGCCAATTATTCGATTCCGACGAGAAGATCGCCGGACTCAAGGGCAGCGTCGTCGCGGCGGAGTGCAACGGCGTCCGCATAGATAATTGGCAGGAAATCAGCCCGGCTAAGGGCGACAGAGTCGGATTGCAGATAATGCCGAAGCCCGACTTCCTCGCAAGCATTTGGGGGCCGATGCTAATGTCCATGACTGCGGCGTGGCAGGGGGCATCGCTAGGAGGGCTCATTCTCTCTGCTATCGCTGCCGCATCCGTCATCCAGTTCGTCGCCGGTCTCTTTATGACGCCCAAGCCTCCCAAGTTGAGCGTCGGCGGAGTCGCCGACAGCCCGACCTACTCGTTCCAGGGCATCCAGACCACGCTGACGCCGGGCAACCCAGTGCCCGTCCTGTACGGCATGCACCGCGTCGGCGGCCAGCTTCTCTCAATGGCGACCGACGTGGCCTCGATAGGAGGCAGACGCGTCAGGAGCACCCACGAGTTGAAACTACTCTTAGGTCTCGGCGAGGGGCCGATAACGGATGTGAACTGCGTCAAGATTAACGGTGTGCTGTCGGATAATTTCTCCGAGGTGACGCTGGAAAATCGCACGGGCGGCTCCAGCCAGGCCCCGATCAGCGGTTTCGAGAAGATACGGAACACGTTTAGGGACGGGCGCGAGATAACGAGCACAGCTATAGTCTATACTACCAACGGGACGAGTATCTCCGGACTCGACATTCAAGTCTCTGCCCAAAGAGGCCTTTATTACACCACTAATAAGGGTGGGGACGGGGACAATATGGTGCGGTACAGCGTGGAGCGACGCCCCACCGGCACGACGACATACACCGTGGTTACCACCAGAGATTGGATAGACCAGACTCAGGCTGAGACGTGGGATGTGTATAAGATGGAGGTGGATACACCGAGCCCATACGACGTGCGCTTCAGATGGCTGGCGGCGAATCACACTACCGCAAGGGACGCTTTCCAGATATGGCTCATGAACGTGACGGAGAACGTGGATATATCGGACACCTATTCCGGCACGGCGCTGCTTGCCATCAAGGGGATCGGGACCGCCCAGTTCCAGGGGGGCAGGCCCGACGTGACCGCGTTGGTACGCGGGCGCACTGTCCGGGCGTACTCCGACGAGACCACATTCGTCGCCACTTGGACGCGCAACCCGGCTTGGTGCGTGCTCGACTATATGACCAACTCGGTCTACGGGATGGGCGCGTGGATCACGACGTCGGATATGAACATCCAGTCGTTCATAGACTTCGCGACGCTCTGCACCTCCCAGGTCCCGAACGGGGCGGGCGGATTGGAAGATCAGCACATGCTGGATCTCGTGATGGACGTGAAGAAGCCGCACTGGTCCTGGGTGCTAGATACGCTCGCGAACTACCGATCTAGCATCATCTACTCACAGATGCAGTGGAAAGTGATAAGCGACCGCGCCGACCTGCCCCTTCGCCAGATTTTCCACTCCGGTAACATGGTTCCCGGCAGGACCGTTGTCAAAATGGGCAGCGACCCGCTCAGGCCGAACCAGGCGAACGTGCGATTCGCCAACCAGAATCTCGACTATGAGCAGGACGTGATTTTCGTCCAGAACTCCGGCTCGATTTACGGGTCCAACGATCCGATCAAGGACTTCGACATGTCGATGATCGGGATCGTGCGCGAATCGGAGGCGATACGCAACGGGGACTGGCAGTTGAACCGAAAGCGCCAGGTCGTGCGCGAGGTGTCCTGGGCGACCGGCCTTGAAGCTCTGGCTGTCGAGCCGGGAGATATGGCGCGGGTCGGAATAGTCACGACGAACTGGGAGATGGGATTCGGCGGGCGTGTCCTCGAGGGAGATGCTTCTCACATAACGTTGGACCGTGAGATAGAGGTGCGGTCCGGCGTGGCCTACGATTTATTCCTCTGGCACGTCGCCGTCGATAGCATGGAATCTCGGACGCTCGCTAACACAGTCGCCGGAGGCAATGCTAAGGCGACGTATATAGTGGCAAGCCCAACTGCTGCGTTCGCTGTGGCCCCGGCTGCGGGCGATAGGTGGGTGATAGGAATAACCTCAGAGGATTTGATGCTGGTGCGCGTGAAGTCCGTCGGGCGCAACGAGGCCGGTCAGCATGAGCTGGCGGGCGAGCAGTTCATAAGCCTAAATCCCACCACTCCGAGCGTCGCCTCTACAGGATCGATTATAGATTTTGCCTCGCCGCCAGCTCAACCGATTAGCGTGGTGGCGACAGAGAGCGCAGTCGAGGGTAAGGACGGGAGCTTCATATCCAGAGTAACAGTGGACGTTTGCCCGCACCCGGCGATAGCGGCAGGACAGACTACGGGAGTGGCTACCACGCCGTCTTTCACTCTGCAATCATCCCACACGGCGGTGGACCATGCGCTTGAGAATGAAAACTTGAGAGTCATCACCGGCGCGGCGTCGGGCTATTACGGGAAAATCGGCTCCTGGATATTCGGCACAGCGGTCGCTTCCGTGACGCCCCAATTCGCGACGCCGCCGAATAGCGGGGACCGCTACCAGATAGAGATTAGGAACCCGGAGTACGACGGCTTCGACCTGTCCGCCAGAACTTCCGTATCGAGCGAATTCTCGCTCATCGGTCCATTTCTCGGGACAAGGGCCGAGATACCATCCGTACAGGCGATTACATACAATTTGAAGGTCGTGCCGTTCTCCCGGCGCGGCGTGAGGAATTATACGGGCAATTGGCTCCTGACGGTCGTCACGACTGGCGACGTGACGGCCCCGGCTACTCCATCCGGGCTAGTAGTCGGCTCGGCAACGGGCAAATTAGTCCCGTTAAATTGGACCGCGAATAGTGAGGCGGACCTAGATGAGTATCTGGTTTATCGCAATACCGCGAACGCCTTTGGAACCTCATCGCTGATGGGCGAAGTCTCCGCAAACGCCTTCTTCGATAGTCAAGTCACGCTCGGTAATACCTACTACTACTGGATTCGCGCGATAGACTGCTCAAGCAATATTTCCCCCATCCACCCCGGCTCTACAGCGGGGGCGGTCGGCGTCGTATATCCGATTCTGGTCACAGAGATAGACACCACGCCTCCGATAAATATCGACAGCCTGACGGTTATCGGCTCGGCGAGTTACCAGGGGAACGACGGCATGACGCGGGCGCGCGTAGACCTGGGATGGATTAATCCGGCGGATACGCGACGGGCTTTCATCGACGTGCTGTTCCGGCGCAACGGGGACTCGACCTTTGGGAACTTCGCGGAGCAGACGACCGTAGCATCGGCGAGAATCCTAGATCTAACGCCGGGAGTCTCCTACGACTTCGCCGTCAGAGGAGTGAGCAGGTTCGGGATTTTATCCAACTCAACATTTATTTTATCGAACATCATCCCCAGCGGCGACGTGACGGCCCCGGCGACCCCGGCGGGGCTCGCTGCGACGGTCGGCACCGGCAAAGTCGTGGAGTTGGTCTGGACGGCCAACTCGGCGGACGCGGACCTCTCGGAATACCGCGTTCACCGGCACACGGCGAATCTATTTGGCGCGTCGAGCCTCATCGCCGAGGTGCGCACCAATAAGTTCATCGACTCGAACGTGACGCTCCAGAATACTTATTTTTACTGGATTCGGGCCGTTGACTTCAGCGAGAATATCTCCCCCATTCACCCCGGATCGACTGCTGGCATCGCGGCAGCTCCCGTTCTAGTCCTCAATACTGAGGTGGACACGGCGACGCCAACCGCGCCGGTGTCGCTGACGCTCACCGCCTCGGCGTCGTACCTCGCCAATGACGGCGCGGCGCTCGGATTCACCGAGTTGACATGGTCCTCTCGCTCTCACGCGGCTCTTGAGTACCATGACGTGCTCTATCGCAGGGCGAATAATCCTGACTGGATAATCGGCGACCAGGTTAGGCGATGGGTGAAACTCTACGGGAGCGGCCTCTATGGAGCGAACTTCTACGAGGGGAACGTCGGCAGGATAGACGATCTATCGCCGAATATAAATTACGATTATGGAGTTCGCGCAGTTACAAAATTCTCCGTCTTTTCCTCTATCACGGCGCTCTCTGGCCTACTCGGACCGACCGATATCACCGCACCCGCAGCCCCGACGGGATTAGCGGCGGTGACGGGGACCGGCAAGTCGGTGAGTCTTGATTGGGCTGACAACAGCGAGAGCGACTTCGACCGCTACGAGATTTACAGGAACACGGTCAACTCGTTCAGCGGGGCGACGAGCCTGGCCGCCATCAAGGCGTCCCGCTTCGTGGACGTGGATGTAACCCTGGCCACGTCTTACTTTTACTGGATCACGGCCCACGACAGGACGGGGAACGTCTCGTCCATGTATCCCGACCCGACTTCCGGCATAGGGGCGAATCCATCCTTGGTTCCAAATGCCGACGTTGACACGGTGGCACCAACGGCCCTAGGAAGCATCACGGTTTCATTCCCAGAGACATATCTAGCGGCTGACGGAACGGCCTACACCACGGGACGGGTCTATTGGGTAAACCCGACAGACGCGGCCAGGGCCTACATTGACGTGCTCTACAAGCGATCGAGTTCCGCCAACAGCGAGTGGCAGATAGGGAACCAGACCATGACATCCTCGTCCCGCGTGGATGACCTATCTATCGGGGTCAATTATGACTTCGGGGTGCGGGCAGTCTCTAAATTCGGAATACAAGGGACGATCATAACGGCGCAGAGCCAGACGGCGCTGGACACGACGGTCCCAGCAACGCCGAGCGGCCTTGCGGGGGCAGTCGGGACGGGGCGGCAAATCCTGCTCACATGGAACAACAATACGGAAAGCGATCTATCTGAATACCTGCTCTATCGCCATACATCAAACGCCTTTGGCTCCGCTGTTTCTTTATCTAGCGTCAAGGTGAACCGCCTCACCGACGTTGTGAGCGCATTCGAGACTCCTTACTTCTATTGGGTGCGGGCGGCAGATAGATCGGGGAATCTCTCCCCCGTCCACCCAGGCTCGACGGCGGGCGTCACGGTTTCCGCCAGCATGATAACGACGCCAGACGTGGGATCCAACGCGATCACCCAGGTTCAGGAGTTCACCAACGATGCCCCGTCGGCGGACACCAGCACAGAGGCGGATTTATCCGCCGGCGGAGTGGTCATAATCACGCAGGGCGGCCCTATCCTGGTGATAGGCAAGGCGAAGCCCTCCCTCGTCAGCGGCGGTCCCGCCATCAGCACGCTGAGGATTAGGCGCGGGACAACCGGCATTGCCCCGCAGCTGGACGAGTCGTCCGCCAGGCACGTTTCCCTCAACGACGCCTTCACCATCGTGTGCCAGAAGGTGGACATCCAGCCAGCCGGGACGTACACTTACACCCTCAGGGGGCTAGCTGACACCGGCCTGATCAAGTTCTCGTTCAGGCGGCTGCAAGTGATGGAGCTGAAGAGGTAGGACCTTATGCCGACGACGTTCGTGATTTTCGAGACGGCCTCCGGGGGAATAACGGGCAAGTACTCGGTCGCCGACAGCTCCGACGTGGCGAACTACTCCAACACGCTCATCGTCTCAGCGAATAGCATGGCCAATGTGGAGTTTGCCAACAAAGTATCGAGCGGCGGCGTATCGCTCCTCAGTAAGATCGTCACCAGCATAACCGTGGCCGCATCAATCTTTCTCGGGAACGGGACCGCCGTCTGCTCCATGAAGATCTCCCCGGTGTCGAATTCATGCTGGGTTGACATAAGCAATTTTTCTAGCCAGTTTTCCGTGTCATCGTCCGACCCGCATATTCTTTTGACGTCTACGGCCTCATCTCAATTCCAGGTGCAGATCCACGGGGACATTAACCACTACGCGACGCCGATCACCGTCGCGGCGACATAGGAGTCATCATGGGAACACAAGCCAACTTCACGCCGACCCCATATGTCAGAACTACTGATATAGCATCAAATGCTCTATCCGTTAATTCGGAGTTCTTTTTATTAACTGGAGTTACATTAAATGATCAAACCGATGATCATAGCGGTACAATCGTAGCCAATGCTAACATAGTTACACGCGGTGGCTATGTTGTAGTGACAGGAAATATTAGGATGATTGATTTTATTGTTTCAAGTAATGCACAAGGCTCGGTTGGTTTATACAGAGCCGATTCTCCATTATTACAACTTAATTACGCACCTATGCAGATAAGATTAGGAAGTAGTACGCCAATCGTTGCGGCACAATTTAATTTAAATATCGTGAAATTCGATAATCCACCAACTGGAGTAAATTGTTATTTTCTTAGGGCAGTAAGTATTCCGGGGTCAGCAACAGTAGATTGGAGACGTTTGGGTTTAATTGAGATGGCAAGATAATTTTATTTTTATTTCTCAATTCGATGAGCATTCCTGGATCGGCATTGGCTGATTGGAGATAATTCAGCGCGATAGAGATTAGATAAAGCTTCCTATTTTATATTTATATCTTCAAGACATGCTCGATTATCGCATGGTGCGATATTCTGCAACCAACTGGGTTCAAGAATATGCTTCAATCCATTCATTAAAACATAGACACTTTTTATTGAATAGATTGTGAGAGATTTTCTATCATGATGGCCGATAATAACCGTTTCGGGTAAAAATCCATGATTAAAAATCGACGATCCCAACCGTTTAATATCTTCCGTCAATTCTCGCGGGTCGTCATAAATTCTAAGCGTGAATTGCCCGACTTTATAAATTTCAACTCGTCCGGTTGGTATAACTGGTTGAGTTGCTGTCATCGCGCATCCAGAGATCAGGACCAGCAGGACGATACCTATCAATATTCTCTTCATGATTTCTCTTCCTCCATGCCTAAATCTTATAACGCATCTTATAACAAATCAAGGGGCAGGGCCAACTATTTTCCAGCCCCTAACTTGGGATTTCGCCGTGACCCTTGACGATCTGAGACAAAAAGAGGATAGACAAAGATGATGCGCAGCGTATTTTGAGTTTATAATAGAAACAACAATTTTTTATCTGAATTGTGATGCGGAGAGTTTATAAGCTCAAAGGTGATGCGCTTGACAAATTCGACGTTGCCGATTAAAGAACGAACCTCTTTGAGTCTCTCTTTATCAAGATCAATCATTTTTATAATTTCGATTTGAATGATGCGCGCATAAGCAAAAGGCCGGCGTGGCCCGACGGAGAGGGCGATGTCTTCATGGAGTTCCGCCTTATAATTTTCTGTTCTTATCGTGTCGATTTTTTGTCTATTTAAAATCGGATCGACGTAATAATTTTTGAACCAGTTCTTCGTCTAAAAATCTAGCAAATTCGTCAGATTTTAGTTCAAACGCGCTAACTCCTTGATATATATAGGGAATAAATCTTCAAAATATGCCATTATTTTCTTGCTTTCTTATAACGGATGATATAAGATCAAGCCAGAAATGGACACTGATCTGAAACGAGCCGTGGATCTCATCACCGGCCGCTGCGATGGCGCGGTCGAGTTGGACGGGGCGGGCTGGAACAAAATAGATGCCCATTTCGGTCACAAACTCGCCGCGCTAGAAAACTGGACCCCGCGCCAGATGCGCGCCGCATGGCGCATGCTCGGAAAATACCGCGCTCAGCTCGCAGAGACGGGCATTGACTACGCGGCGATCCCGGAGCCGCCGAAAATAACCGAGCAGGACCGAGCACCGAGACGGATCACCGCTAGCGACTCGGCTTTCACGGCCCATTTTCCATACGACGCAGACCTGGTGTCCGCTGTGAAGCAGATCCCTGGCGCTCGATTTCAGCGCGACTCAAAAACCTGGTCAGTTAGGGCGCAGGCTACCTCTATAGAGCCGCTCCTTCGTTTCGCAGTCGATAACAATTTCGAGTTTGCGGACAAAGTGGTTGACCTTATCGACTCCACCGTTTCCGCGCACGTCGAGGCGGTCCAGGCCTCCCGCGCTGAGGATGCATCCATAGATATCCCCGGCTTAGGCGGAGAGTTGCGCCCGTTCCAGAAGGCCGGGGTCGCCTATGCACTCGCGAAAAAACGGTGCTTCATCGCCGACGAGATGGGCCTCGGAAAAACCGTTGAGGCGCTGGCTACGATCCACGCGGCGCAGGCGTATCCCGCGTTGATCGTGTGCCCGGCCTCACTAAAATTGAATTGGAAACGGGAGGCTGAAAAGTGGCTACCGGGAAAATCCGTCTCGATTTTGAACGGCAAAAACGGTAATGGCGCATTTGACGCCGAAATTGTAATTATAAATTACGACGTGCTCAAGAAAAATCTCGAATCTCTCCGGGCGAAAAATTTCAAGGCTGTCATCTGCGATGAATCTCACTACCTGAAAAATTTTAAGGCTCAGCGCACGGAGGCCGCGAAGGCGCTCTGCGCGAAGCGGGAATATCGCCTATTCCTCACCGGAACCCCGCTTCTCAATCGCCCCCAGGAACTGCTCTCGCAGTTGGGAGCGATGGGGCGGATCGAGGAGATGGGCGGATTCTGGCCGTTCGCAAAACGCTACTGCCAGGCGTTTCAGTCCCGCTGGGGTTGGGACATGAGCGGCGCGGCCCATCTGGATGAGCTGAACGAAAAACTGCGGGCGACCTGTTACGTGCGGCGTAACAAGGCCGACGTGCTGAAAGAGCTACCCGCTAAACAGCGGGCCATCGTCCCTGTCGAGATCGACAACCGCTCTGAGTATCAGCGAGCAGAGCGGGAGTTGATCGCGTGGCTTCGGGACCGGGCGAGTGAGGACAAGGTGTTTTTGGAGTCGATCAAGGATCTCCCTGACGACGAGAAAAAAGCTGCCAAAGCGAACCACGCCGACGAGGCGGAACACAAAGCCCGCCAAGCGGAGCAACTCGTGCGGATCGAGGCGCTAAAACAGGTGGCGGCACGCGGCAAGCTCACGGCGGTCAAAGAATGGGTCGAGAGCTTTCTGGAGACCGGGGAGAAGTTGGTCCTGTTTGCGTGGCACCGGGCGATCGTTAACGCGATCGCAGAGCAGTTCTCCTGCGACTCGATCACGGGAGAGACCCCGGTCGAGAAGCGGCAGGCGGCGGTTGACAAATTCCAGTCCGACCCGAACGCGAAACTGATCGTCCTCAACGTCCAGGCAGGCGGCGTCGGGCTCACGCTCACGGCCGCGTCGAACGTGGCTTTTGTCGAGCTCGGCTGGACCCCTGCGGTAATGGATCAAGCAACCGACAGAGTTCATCGTATGGGCCAAACAAATTCCGTAACTGCCTGGTATTTATTAGCCGAACAAACTATCGATGAAGACATTTCCGAATTAATTGAGAGCAAACGACAGATTGTCAACGCGGCGACCGAGGGCGAAGCGACGATACTGCGAGATCCGAGTGTGATGGCTGAGCTCATCAAAAAACTGACTGGAAGGGAGATCGCATGAAACAGGAAATCTCCGAAACTTGGACCGCTAGAAAAATTGTCGACGAGACCAATCAGAGCAAGAAGTCCCTGGGGCTTGACAAGCCGTCGAACATCGCCGCCCAAGTAGCGTAATCCCTGCGTCCGGCCCTCCTGCGGAGGAGGGCGGGCCGGAGAGATTAACGCCCGCCCGGAGTTAACCGGGCCATAAACAAAGGAGGGGAAAATGAAACGCCGAGCAAAATTACTGTTAGACGCCATGCAGGATGAACACGCTCCTAGTGGCGTAGTAGAAAGTTTTTACGACGTAGAAATCGGCGTCGAATTATTCCGCCTCACCTACCTGGATGGCCGTGTGGTGACCTGCACAGCAGGCGAGATACTGTTCTGCTAAACCCGCCCGGAGTTAACCGGGCCATAAACAAAGGAGGGGAAAATGACACGAATCAGTCAAACAGGCATCGGCCACGGTTGGGGTAGCGATCCATATAAATGGGTCTCGAATTTAACAGCAGAGGAACGAGCGACAGTGAAAAATGGGGAATTAGTGCTGATTACGGACTGTCCGACACATGCGGGAAATCCCTCATTTCGATCTGTTATCTACGCGAACGGTAGATATACTCACCGTATCCCCAACGCGGATGATTTGTATGACGCCCTGGATAAAGGCGAATTACAAACCCTACGAGCAGAAATTGAGGATAAATGGGTACGCCCAGCCCGTTCCTAGGGCAACGAGGGGGGAAATGAGAATCCAACAAATCAGAGATTGCGCCGTGTGTCAGGGATACCTCCAGGGATATCCTGCCCTACAGCGGCGCAAATTAGGGACTGAGACCTACGAATATCCTAGTGGACCGTGGAAACATACACCGTTAGGGCAACGGATACACAATTTAGCGATGCGGGACAAACAGCCCGCCCGGAGCTGACCGGACTAAGGAGAAAATATGAACGAAGCATATAACGATGGGTACATACATGGTTTCCAGCGTGGGGTGGATTTAGCTGTTAGCTGGTACGATGCTGGTATCAGTGGCAAGCGAATGATGGGCAATAGCCGCGTCTATGCGATAGGTTACAAACTCAAAAAAGCTGCTAGGCTATTTGCCTCCGGTAAATTTGGCAATGCTTATGAGACTGTAGCAACCATACGGGATAAAGGACTATCAGTAATTGATTGACGCCCGCTCGTTCCTAACCGGGCAAAACAAGGAGGGGGAAAAAAATGAAACAGAAATTTCGGTACTCCGATGGAACCGTGGTGGAATACGACGAATACCCCAAATCAGCGAGTAGTTACTGTTGGCTCTGCGCGTATCATCGGACACACAGTCAGGCTCAACACGACGACGAAACGAGCCCGAAACCTGACGCACCGCAACACTCGCTCGGCACGCAACTCTGGGAGGAGTGCGAGCGGTGCGGGAGAGAGCCCAGTTACGCGCACGCCAACGGCCATTTGTGTGCAGGATGCATCCGCAAGGGCGAGGATCACCCGCGAATCCCCGGACCAGGCGTACCCTATCATTCGGTCGAGCCACCGGAGGATGAGTAGTCTGAACGCAGAAGAGGAGATCCATATCACTAAGCCCGCCCGGAGTTAACCGGGCCATAAACAAAGGAGGGGTGAAAGATGAAAACACAAAAAGCAAAAGGGAAACGCCGGCAAGAGATCCAAAGGAAGAAACAGCTTAAAAAAACCGAAACCTATTTACAAGGCGGGGGTGAATCGCGCTATGCTCGGAAATGTGATTACCTGAAAAAAGAAGGGCTATGGGGCTTTCAAGCAGGCGAACCAAAACCCTGGAAATAGCCCCATCCCTAACCTCAACTTCTCCCCTAGCGTTTGAATTTGGGCGATTGTGGAAGGAAAAAGTGACGATTTCAAAAAAGGAAAAAGGAGGAGAAAAATGGGACAGATAGGAATGCGGCCATCGAATGTATCGACGCTCCTAGTCGCAATGATAAGGGCGCGTCTGCCCGCGCTGCTGACGGGAGCGCCCGGGATAGGCAAGACCCAGCTCGTGGAACAGACGGCGGAAACTTGCAAGGCGGATCTAATTTATTTCGACTGCGCAACTTCCGACAATACTAGGGTCGAGGGCATGCCGTGGATCGACGCGCAGAGCAAGGAGGCGCAATTTTTCCCGTTCGGGGACCTCGCCAGGTTGCTGCGCGCCAAGAAACAGACAGTGGGATTTTTCGACGATTTGGGATGGGCATCTATAGGCGTGCAGAATAGCTATGGCCATCTGGTTCACGAGCGGCGGACACCATCGGGAGCTAGGTTGCCCGACTGCGTATCCATCGTAGCGGCCACTAACCGCAGGACGGACAGGGCTGGGGTGTCGGGTCTATCCGAGGCGATCAAAAGCCGGTTCGCTTCTATAATCCCCGTCGAGCCAAATCTGGACGATCTCTGCCAGTGGGCGATTCACAAGGGAGAGTGGATGCCGTCGAGCATTGCCTTCCTGCGCTTCCGGTCCGAGTTGATGCATCAGTTCACGCCGAGCCAGGACATCGTGAACTACCCATGTCCTCGGACGTGGGACAACGCGGATAAGATCCTCAAGCTGGGCCTCCCACCTGCCGTGGAACTTGGCGCGGTCCAGGGGGCCGTGGGAGAGGGGCCGGGCGCGGAGCGGCTCGCCTTCGAGCGCATCTATCGCGAGTTACCGTCGCTCGACGCGATCATGATCGACCCCGATTCGGCCCCAATACCAGAGACCCCGGCGACCCTCTATGCCGTCTCGATCGGACTGGCGAGTAAGGCCACAGAGGGGAATTTCGGGCGCGTGGCCCGTTATTCTGAGCGGCTGCGCGAACATCGTTGCGAGCAGCACAAGGGCGGCCTCGGGGAGTTCGGGGTCCTGCTGGTCAGAGACGCCGTGCGACGGCACAATGTCGAGAAAATAATCAACGGGAAGACCGTCATCACGAACAAGCTGGCGAGCACCCCGGCCTTCATCGAACTGATGAGTTCGGAGATTGGGAAGCTGATCGCGGGGGAGGTGTCGTGATGACGCAAGTCATTGACTTAACCGGGCAAAAATACGGGCGGCTTTTAGTTCTCTACCGGGATAAAAATAATGCCCGTGGCACTGCACATTGGCGCTGTCAATGTGAATGCGGAACACTTTTAACTGTTCGCGCCAATGCCCTGCGTACCGGGAATAGCAAATCTTGTGGCTGCTTTAATCGTGAAGTCGCCAGAGAAAAGATGCGCCTGTTAAGAAAGGGGCAATTTAAACACGGATGGGCAAGGACACCTATTTATAAAGTCTGGACATCAATGTTACAGCGTTGCAATAATTTACGCGATAAAGCATTCGCTAATTATGGTGGAAGGGGTATTCATGTTTGTGATTGATGGTTATTTTTTGAAAATTTCTTAGCAGATATGGGGGAAAGGCCCCTCGGCAGAATGACAATCGAGAGAATTAACAACGATGGGAACTATGAACCTAATAATTGTAAATGGGCAACCTACAAGGAACAGAGCAAAAACAGAAGGAGGAGGAAGCCGAGATGAAATCAAATTCGTTAACAACCAAGGCGATGCTCATAGACCTGTCAATTCGGGCCTGGAGCGCCAGGAAGTTCGACAGGAAAATTACCAAAGAGGTGGCGCAGCGGCACGGGACGACTGAGAAGGCCGGACGCTACAACAAGAACTTGCTGCCGGAGAAGGCAGACAGCTACGAGGCGATATGGGCGGCGGCGGGGTCGGCCAGGATTGAGCACTACGAGCAGACGCTCCCCTGGGCAAATAACGGGGCGCGCATCCTCCCGGCGGCGAATTACATGGGCTACATGGACAAGAGCCGGGCCAAGCGGCGGGCGTTCGACGGAGCCGTGGCGGCCTTCTTGCCGGAGTATCCGGCCTTGCAGGAGAGAGCTAAAGGCATTCTGAACAGCATGTACGATCCGCAGGACTGGCCGACTCCGGCGGCGATGGCCGGGCGGTTCGAGTTCTCCGTGAAAGTTTTCCCCCTCCCGTCCGCCGAGGACTTCCGCGTCTCGCTCCAGGCCGAGGAGGTCGGCACCATCCGGGAGCAGATCGAGCGGGACGTGAAAGAGTCGGTGACGGCTGCCGTGGGAGACCTATGGCAGCGGCTCCACAAAGCCGTCGCCCACTTCTCCGAGCAAGTGAAGGGTGACGGGGTAGTGCGGGAGGCCATGCTGGCGAACCTTCGGGAGTTGTGCGAGATCCTGCCGCGCCTGAACCTGAGCGGAGATCCGCACCTGGATGAGATGCAGAAGCAGGTCATAGACAAGCTCGGCGGTTACGACGCCGAGGACTTGAAGAAGGGCAAGAGGCGGAACCGGAAGCAGGCGGCGGCGGAGGCGGACAAAATCGTCGCGGATCTCTCGGCCTTCATGGGAAGCTGAATTTTTCTGTTTACTTCTTATAAGGGATATTATAAGATCAAGAAAGGAGCCGACTATTATGGCGCAGACTACGAAGAAGACGACAATCAAGGATGAAGCGATCGAGGCCGCGCTGCGAAAGGTGATCCAGGCGCGATCGAATTTAGTTTTGGATGAACCGTTTTTTGGAACGCTAGCCCTACGACTCGATCTCACGCCGGACCCGACCTGCAAAACATTTTGGACGGACGGGAAACATTTGGCTTTTAATCCTGCCTATGTCGAATCCCTTTCGCTCGCTCAAGTCACCGGCGTAATTTGCCACGAGGTGATGCACAACGCGAACGGCCACCCTTGGCGGCGAGACGGGCGGGACAAAAAACGGTGGAATCTGGCGGCGGATTTCAGCATCGACCCCATGATAATCGGCGCGAAAATGCAACTGCCGGATGGCGGGCATATCGACCCCTCTTGCGACGGCCTCTCGGCTGAGCAGATATGCGGTCGACAGCAACAGCAATCGGAAGACGAACAGGGAGAAAAGGAGGAACAGGATTTCGGCTGCGGCGAGGTCCGGGATTGCACGGAGGAAGACGCGGCGACTCAGGAGGCCGAGTGGCAGGTGGCGGTCATACAGGCGGCGCAGGCGGCTAAGGCGCAAGGAAAGCTCCCTGCCGGGATAGAGCGCCTCGTGGACGAGATCCGCAGGCCCAAGATCGACTGGAAAGCGGCCTTGAGGCGATTCGTCCAGACGTGCGCCAAGTCGGACTATTCATGGACACAACCGAATAGACGTTATATCGCCTCCGGTATTTATCTTCCCGCTCTCCGCTCCGAGCAGATGCCGCCAGTGGTTTTCGGTGGAGATATGTCGGGGAGCCGGGATTACGACGAGGCGCGTGCCGAATGCACGGCAGAGATGATTTCGATCTTCGACGAGATGAAGCCGGAGAAGCTCTACGTGTCCTGGTTCGACACCGAGGTCCAGCACGTCGATGAGTTCGAGCCCGGAGACATAGTCGAGTTCCACCCGAAGGGCGGCGGCGGCACAGATTTCCGGTGTCTGTTTGACTGGATCGAGAAGCGAGAGATAGAGCCAGCGTGCCTCGTAGTCCTAACCGACTTGATGGGGACATTCCCGCAGAGGGAGCCAAGTTACCCCGTGCTATGGATTAGCACGACGGACATCATCGCGCCATTCGGGGAGACATTGAGATTAACGGAAAATTAAAGGAGAAAATTTATGCCGAGAATAACTCAAGTCAAAAAGGCACAGAAGTGAAAGGAGACTTATGGACGCGACAAAAAGACCGTGGAAAATCCGGGAAAGATTAAATCAAACTCCGCAAATTTGGGATGGCGAAACAGGAATTTGCCGGATGGATGATAGGCGCAATGGAGAAACAGAAGCCAACGCCCGCCTGATCGTTAAGGCTGTCAATATATTCGATGAGATGGTGGATCTATTGGAATCCTACGTCACCGAATGGCACAACGATGCCAGCAACTTTTACCGCAAGGAGCCGGATACTTTGAAATGTGCTCGCACCCTTCTCAAAAGGGTAAAGGGGGAATGATGGAAAAATGTGAGTGCCATATAATATTTAAGGAAGGGTACGCAACTCTACCGTTTGGAAAGATTGTTTTCTGTCCCCTCCACGCGGCGGCCCCGGAGATGCAGGCCAAGCTCCAGGCGGCGGAGGAGATGGCGAGGGCACTAAGGCGGATTTGTGCCGAGGATCTGAACGGTTTGTCTGCTGCATGCGATCGAGAAGCACAAGCCGCCCTCCAATCTTGGGAGAAGGCGGGAAAGGGGGAGAAATGAAAAACCAAACTTTCACAGTTTCTTGTACTCGCTGTTATAGCTGGCACAAATCCAAACTATCTGCAAAAGATGCCGACCGAGAAGCCATTTCGCACATGAAACAATTTGGGCATGATTGCATGGTGGTAGCAGAGTACCAGCCGGAAGTTAAACCGAAATATGCACACCTGAAAGGGCCGAGCGGGCAATAAATGGAAAAATCTAAAATCTCAACTCCGCGAGTGGACGCATTGGATTGCGGACTATATGGCTATAGTGATTACGTCCGTGTTTTGCCTCTAATTTTTGCGTTGGCCCGTGAACTTGAGCGCGAATTATCTGAGCGCAAAGAAGGAAAGGGGGAAAAATGAAATTTTCGATCGATTGGCATAAAGAATGCCTCGCGAATTGGCTGGCAAACACTAACAGGGATAGAGAACGAATTGAAGAAGAGCTTACTAGATTGCGCGTCCAGGAAGATAGAATCCGCTTCTACCAGCATCAAATTGAGCAGGCTGAAAAGAAAGGGAAGCCGGATTTTGATCGGGAAAGGTTTTGTTGTAAGAGAGGGAAGGGGAAAAAATGAAAACCCGAAAGCAATGGAGAAAAATAATTGCCGACAATGCGCCGGAGGTCGATGTGCTTCCGTATTCGCACAGTCTTATCAGCTTAGCCTTGGGAGCAATTGACCGAGAATGGGGTGAGGCCGCTGCCAACAAAGCTATCAGGGATTTCGGCCTGGAAGAATTAGGATGGAAAATGAAGAAGAGGAAAAGGGAGAGATAACTAACGCACGGCAA
>ERZ1292632.2010-Hain-H43-01um-R2-2010-length-17972-cov-12_pt1 | contig 17972 bp, 33 predicted proteins | sample MGYA00564407_ERZ1292632 | MGnify/ENA primary metagenome ERZ1292632 (study PRJEB36523, sample SAMEA6512637) | groundwater metagenome | collected 2019-01-08 | study: AquaDiva: Metagenomics assemblies of 32 groundwater samples | reverse complement strand
CCTGGTTCTACTGTAGAACTTGGCAAGAATATCTATGCCGCTTTCTCTAATCCATTGCAAACAGCAAAGTCCATTGGGAATGTGGCATTGGGCGGATTGGCAAAATTGGTTCCAGGTGAACAAGATCAAGAAAAAGCTTTTGATAATGTGTTGGACTTCTATGAACAGCGTTATGGCTCCGCTGATAAAGCTTTAAACACAATCGAGCGTGATCCTGTAGGATTTGCCTCTGATCTGTCTTCTCTTATGTCAGGCGGAGGCGCTGCTTTAAAAGTCGGAGCAAAGGTAGCAACGGTTGCCGGTAAAGTCGGCGCAGCGCAGAAATTGGCCAAAGCCGGAGAGATTGCAGGGAAGATTGGCGCTAAGGTTGAGCCGCTTGCACTTGCAGGCGCGGGAGCCAAATTGACAGGAAAGTTGATCAGGCCGGTGAATGAAGTTCTTGGTATCAATCGTTTGCTCAGGGAAACAGGCGGGCGTATGATGCAATCGGCTTTGGGCTTTACCAAATCACAGGCGGCCAATATTGCAGAAAAAGCAAGACTGACAAAATCTCCTGGTGAACATTTGGCAGAATGGGGCATTACTGGGACACCCGAACAGGTGTCAGGCAAGCTGGATAATATCATTAAGGACTCAAGAAAAGCTGTAGATGACGCACTGGCTAAAGTGCCAACCAAATATCAGGCTCGATCTGTTGCTGATATTCTGGATTCTTTGGATGATCTAACTTCAGATTTGAAAAGTGATTATTTTACCAGTGTCAGAGGCCAGATTCAAAATCTTTCAGGTAAGCATTTGGCAGGCGGTTTGAATCTGACTGAGATGAATCAGGTCAAGAGAATCTTGGATGATCTGCAATCTGAGCAAATATTCAAAGTGACAGGCGAGTTAAAAGCTGCTTTGCAGAAGAAGGATTTGGGGCACATGCGAAGAAACCTGCGGGGATTGATCGAAGCTCAAGCGGCCAAGAACGGCGTCAAAAATATCGGGAACTTGAATAGTCAGACAGCTTTTGCCAAAGGTGTGAAGAATGTCGTTGATAAGAATATTCGCGCAGGTTATCATCGCACGGCTTTGATTGACCGGATTTTGACCGGAGCGGCAACAGGCGCAGCCATGTGGTCATTGACCAATCCAAAATTTCTGATTGGCTCGCTAATGGTTTATGTGCCGATCAAGCTTATGCGAAGTCCAACTTTTCGCACTCATTTGTCGACCAAGCTCAGACTGCTGACCGATGGCGAGTATAAGGCACTCGAAGGCGGTATCAATGCCAACAAAGTGACAAAGGCATCTCGCAATGTCATGCGTAAGACTTTTGGAGAGTTAAGGAAAATATATCCTGAGATTCGTTTGGCTGGAATTGCTAAGGAGCAACAGGAATAAGGACAATAATTTATGATGAAAACGACATATAAATTTGCTGTTATTCTAATTGTGCTTTGGGCAGGACAATCATTTGCACAATTGAGTTCGTACACTGGAAAAACTCATCGCCAATTGGCCGGATCACCAACGGCCACTTCACGTGCGGATTCGATTTTGTTTACTGGCTTTGTGGTAATGGATAGTATTATCTCTGTAATTGCTAACACTGGTGATATAGCGTCAAACTTCGGCACACTCTCCGCCGCGATAGATGCGGCATCGGCAGATACTGGCATCGTGATTGTACCACCCAGATTCTTCAATATTTCTAATGATACTTTGCCAAGAACAGCATCAATGACTGTGCGTTGCGGCGCAACGATCAGCGTCAATTCCGGTGCAACCTTCCTGATTCGCGGCTATTTTACTGCGCCACGTTGCAAAGTCTTTGCAGGCGGTGGCACAGTGACTTTCGATGAAGGTTCAATTGATTTTATCTATCCTGAGTGGTTCGGATCAAGAAGTGATTCCACGACTGCCAGCTTGACCGGATTCAACAGTTCGATGTCTTCCGTGCCAATTGGAAGAAATTTCAATTTGGCAGATGGCATGTATTCGACAACCGATTCGATCAATATAGCCAAGCCCATTTCCATTCGCGGCAATGTTCCGCCCCGGCGCTGGACAATGACCGGAGGCACCCGCACCAGCGCCATTATTGGCAGTGACATTCGCTCAAGCAACAATGCCAACGGCGGCGGCATTCGTATCTCATCTCGCGGTGTCAATCTTTCCGACTTGACAGTAAGAGGCGATGCTACAAAGAATAACGGCATTGGCGTCCGGCTGGCACTTACGATAAATACTACTACAATGGGCGATAATACGCTCTACAACGTTCATTCCGGCTATAACAAAATAGACGGATTCAGATGGGAATGTCCTGATAACTCTTCCATCATGTGGGATTGTGATGCCAACATTAACAGAGGGTACGGCATCAAAGTCATACCGATCTCAGGCGCAAGCGGAGGTCTTGGCATCAATTTTCTCATGATTGGCGGTAGAACAAGAAAGAATGGCTTGGGCGGCCTTAACCTGGATGCACAGTTTAATTCAACGATTATGAATGCCGGATTTATCGCTGATACGACTTATGGAGTGCTAATTTCTGGCAGCGGTGGGCAGGATAGTAGAACGATCTTAATGAATGTCGATGCCGAGCAACAAGTACACAAGACCGGAGCTTTTCCGGCAACTTCATTACGGATTATGACTGATTCAAGGCAAGGACTCTTCATGAATAATTTTCTTGGTGTTTCAAGTAGCGTTGCTGGAACGACAGTTAGACGGCGTGTTAGTCTCGGTGGAACAGTCAGATCAAGCGTATGGATCAATAATACATTCAGCGGCATCAACACTACCAATTCAGACAGCGGTGTGGTAGTTGAGCCAGGAGCGACCGTACATGCCTTATGGCTTGGAGACAATGGCTATTCTGGCGCTTTTGATCCGATTGATTCAGTCGATGTGTTGAGCACAGGAGTTTATCGGGCTGCGTGGATCGGCATTGACCACAACAATACTGGCGGTGAATTCTTTATCAAAACAAATAAAGAGACTGAATTCACGGTTAAAGGAACATCGGCTGATACTTTGTTTATTCAAAATATCTCAGGCCCTGTCAACGTTGACGGCGATGCCGGACTCAATCTCAATCCGACTGCCGATGCCGGAGCAACATTGTTCAAGGATTCTGGCACAGGAGAAAATCGTACCTTTCGTGTGTATGGTGACAGTGCCGGAACGCCAAGATATGTTCAGCTTCAAATTGAAGCCACAACCGGCAGAGCGGGATTTCTGCACCAGACCAATCAATTTATCATCATGCGCTCTCCAGTCAATATTGCTACAACGTCCTATGTAGGCTTTGTAGAACGTGGAGGTGTACCGGCGACGCCTGCTGCCAGCAACGGTCTTTTGACTTACAAGACTGATAACCGTCTGTGGATGCGTGATGATCTTGGAGATTCAGTGCAGGTCGCACCTTATACTGGATCGGCAACGTGGAATCCCGCCAATCTTACGACTGGTTCGACGGATTCGACTTCGGTGACTGCAACCGGCGCAGCCGTAGGTGATGTTGTTACTGTTGGTCACAGTGGCATTACGACAGCCCATGCCAATATGGAGCTTTTTGGGCATGTCGTGTCAGCTAATACAGTCAGAGTCTTCTTACGAAATAACGATGCTGGAACTTATGACACACCTTCTGGCACAGTAAAAGTTAGAGTATGGAAATAGCCATGAAAAAATATATTTTGTTTTTTGCGATTCTGTTTGCAACACAGGCATACGGGCAATTCGGTGGCTGGAATTATTTCTTCTCCAAAGGCGGCAATCGAATCAACCAGGCCAATACGCTTGATACGCTGGTGCTCAACAATCTAAAAATGCCTGCCGGTACTGCCGGACACGTTCTGACGATCAATTCAGTCGGAAATGTCGCAACACAGGCAGTTGGAGCAGCATCTATCGGAGCTAATAGTATCGACTCGACGCATGTTAAAACCAGTGGTCTAACGGCAGATGATATTCGGCCTAATGCCATTGGCGCATCTGAAATAGACGAAACAGCGAATGTTGATTGGACGGGAACCCATACATTTGATGATTTTATCAAAAAGGCTGATATGCTTGATTTTCTAGGCGGTGCATTGAAAGGTGCGACGGATACGACAGCCTACGGTGTGGCCAGCAAAAGATTCGCTACCAATGATTCAGCATTTTTTGACTTCGCAGTATCAAAAAGATTTACAACTCTTGATTCGATTGTTATTTTTGCTACGACAGTTTTGACTACGGGAGATTCTGTAGCATTCAGCCTTAGAGTCAAAAAGATTGCAATAGATGCTTCTGTATCAGCCGCCTTTAATGCTGCGACGATTGACACCGTTGATATGGGGGCAGGCGTTGTTTTGAAACGATTCGTATATACTTCATTTGGCAGTTTGGGAGCCGGAGTGGGAGAAATTGTCGGATATATCAAGAAAACAACATGCACGAATAACATGCCACAAGCAATAATCCGGCGTGTATTGTTTTACGGAGTAGGACTCAGATGAAACGATTTTTGCTTGTCTCTCTTTTAACCGTGTGGTTTTATTTTTACGTGATGTTCGCGTTACTTTGGGCGCAGGTCAAGCCAGCGTCTCCATCTTTACAGGCGGGATGGAGTACAAATTGCATTAGAGCTTTGCTTTTAAATGAAGGCACTGGAACAACTGTTGACGATATGTCGCCGGTAGATGCTGCTTGTGCTTTGAATGTCAGCACTTTATGGGCAAGCGATACTGAAGGAAATTATGTTGATACAGGCTTGGCATTTGGCAATGATTATATTAGTCTAAATACCGGCCTTCCAGGTGCAGGTATTAATAGCTTAACTTGGTATTGGAGGATAAACTGGTTTTATAGTAGTGGCGCTATCTTGGGACTCGCTGCGACTTTTACTGGTAGCCCTCCTACATCAGATATACAGTGGTATTCTCCAGTTGAGAATATGGAGCCACAGTTTCTTATCTTAAATGCTTCAGATGTTTGTGTGGCTTGCAATATTCCTAACGCGTTTCAGTTTGCTCAAAATACTAAGTATAATGTGATAGGAACGTATGATGGCGACTCTATTAAAGTATATGTTAATGGAGTAAAAAAGTGTTCTGTAGCACAAACTGGAAATATCAGAAATCATGGTTATACTACTCGTGTAGGAGAGGGCACAAATGGCGAAGTTGGTGGTGCAGGTAATTGTGGTGGCGCCAGTGTAAACTTTCCTAGGATGAAAGTTTATACCATCTGCGTTTGGCAGCGCGTTATAACTTCAACTGAAATCGCGCAAATTCAGGATGATCCTTATGTGATGTTTGGAGCAGGCGGTGGTAGGCGTAGGCAAATCGTGCAATGATTGAGAACTTGCTTTGCATTGCGGTGATCTTCAGCATCTTTGGCATCATCGTTGGGATTCTAAAGATGGCTGAACAGGAGAAAAACATAAAAAAGGCTAATGAAAAGTCGGCTTCCTGATATTGCTGTTGCGGAGCGGCTGATCAAATTGAAAGTGTTTATTTGCCGGAGAAGAACCAAGCGATGTCGATTCTGTGAAGAGAAGATATTGAAAGGCCAGCTTTATTATACGTCAGGAAGTTATGTTGGACATAGCAATTGCGTATTATCAGTATTGCAGAAAGAGGAAGGACATGGACAACATGAACAAACAACAAATTGAGCGGGAAATTATGAATGAAAGAGTTTTAGAATATATCATCATGGGGATTGTCTCGGCCTCCGGTTGGATCGCTGCCATTGGCCGCAGTGCTTTTATGTCGAGTATTTTGCAAAAGGTGTCAGAAAAATTTGTCTCGAAAGAAATTTATGAGAAAGATATGGAAATGATTCGTACCAGCCTGAAGTCGATTGAATCCAAAGTTGATAGTGGCATGAATAAGCTCGAAGCCAAAATAGATAAATTGACTGATTGATCTGCTCGTACAGTGAAAACCAATAGAATCGTTCTTTATATCATTCTATTTTTCTATGCCACAATGGACGGTTGGAGAGACGGCTGGATAGGACATAAGTGGATCGAATATCATTCAGTCAAATGGATTGCGTTCTATACTCTCCCTATCTATATTTTGTGGAAGGAAGATTGGCTCAAAGCTGAAAACTGGAAATTGCTTCTGTGGCTTGCAGCTGGAGGTTTCTTTTTTTGGGAGACATTCTATATGCTAACAAGATGATTTGGACTTTTTTAACTTTGCTGGCATTTCAAAACGACTCGGTTACAGCTTTATGGTCAAAGAATATTGAACCGGATGTTCTTTACTATACGGTTTATCGTGGCACGAGATCGGGAGAGTATCTGCTCCCGAAGATAAATGTTCAGCATCCTGATACTTCTGCTGTTGTCAGCGGCTTGTTGCCTAATGTAGAATATTTTTTTGCAGTCACGGCCACAGACTCATCAGGAAATGAAAGCGGTTACTCAAGCGAAGTAAGTTACATTGACATAGACACGACCGGATTTAAGCCTGAGATATTTGACGGCTTTAATACATTCAATTCATCGGTATGGAAAATTGGAACAAATGCCGCCAATGCTACGATCGTAGAAAACGGTGTATTGGCGCTCAGATCAACCGATAGAGAGGCAGGATGGATTCACAGCCTGAATAAGTTTCCATTGGTCAACCGGATTGTCGAAACTTGGTTTGCCAAGACCGGAGGAAGCTCGAATATTGGCTTTTCACCAACATTAAATAGTAGCTCTATTGATGGTATCATCTCCGAACCGGATATGATTAGGATTTATGTCGCTCATGTGTCGGCAACTGAACGGGGGATTTATTTGCAGGAGAAGAAGAGCGGCATCGTGACGATCAACCAATTGCTTGCTTCCGGAACGCAATTCATGACTTCGCCAATTGCCTTGAAGCTCGACTTCTTCGATACGACGATGGATATTTCATACACATTCGCTGGCCCATATAATAGCCTGTACCGTTTACCTATCGACAATATCTACCGGCAGGGTAGCTTTATCGAGTTATCATCTTTTTATACCGTCTCCTGGGGCGAGGCGCATGTGGACAGCATTGCAGTTTATGGAAAAACAACAGGAACAAACATATTCGATCTCAATAACGACAATATAGTTGATGTATTGGACTGGATACTGTTGCTGCGCCATGTCGGGATGAATCAAGATAGTCCACTATTCAGAGTCAATATGGACTTTAATACCGATGGCTGGATAGATGGACTTGACAAGGCATTTTTTGCCAAAGAAAGCAAATTCGCATGAAGATTACATTTTCTATTTTACTCATTATTAGTTCACTCGTGTTGTTTCAATGCGTCAAAAAAAATGTACCGCCCAAGCTTGCTGTCGTCGGTATCAGCGGTGGTGATACGATTACTGTTGATGTCGGATCGAGTTTTACCGCAACTTTCATGGTAACTCATGCCATCAATGCTTATGCTGTTGCCGCGTTGGTAAGCTATGACACGACGCATTTAACACTGATCAAAGATAGCGCCGGAAAACTGGCAAGAAGCGGCACCTTTCTTGGCACCAGCGGCGATTTGACTGCCGTTCTCGTCAACGGCACTCCAGGCAAAATATTGTTTGCCTATTCTAAACAAGGCGAGCAACCAGGAACGAATGGAGAGGGAGAATTGTGGTCGGTATCACTTCTGGCAATCAAAACCGGACTGACCAAAATCGCTTTTGATCGTTCACGCTGTTTTATCGTATCGCCCAATCTTGTCGGCAATGAACTTGAAAAGTTGCCGTCGAAGTTTGACGATAAGCTGATTCGGATAGCTGAGACTCAAGTTATAGCCGATACCGCCACGGTATATATCAAAGTAACGCCCTAAATGGACATCATCATCCCTGTTTCATTTTTGGCGGGAGCAGGCATTATTGGCTATCTGATTGGAAATTTTACTGCGAAGTACCGGCTCAAGGTCATGCTGGCACTTTCAAGCAAAGTCTTCGAGGAGTTGCCTTGTTGGAAGAAGATGGAGAAGGCACTTGAGACTTGGAAGAGCCTTAGAGTGTTGTTCTATTCGTGGAAGGGCAGTCTAAGCCCAAACCAATATTTTGCGGCGACTCTTTTAGTCAATGAACTGGATGAAGTTTTTAGTTATGATGAAAACCGTGAAACAGAAATACAACCTATAGGAGATATACCATGAATTCGCTCAAAAAAATCTTCGATATTAGATCGAAGACATTCATCGGAGTTATGCTTGGAGTACTGGCAATCCTGTTAGATTCAGTACCGTTCTTTCCCAAACCTCCGTCAATTATCATTACCATTATGCAGATTGTTGCATTCTTGCTTACGGCATTCGGTTTGTTTGATGCAGCAGAACAGTCTCAAGCAGATATTATCAAAAAGGTCAAAGATTTCTTCATGAGCAGTTTTGGTGCTGGTGTGCTTTTGGAAATAATCTCCCATGTCATTGACAAGATTGTTGCCACTCCTGATGCTCCAGCAGGCGCAATGTTGGCGGCCCAGATTCTCGGAGCCGTTCTTATGGCAATGGGACTTCGCAATCAGGGAGCCAAAGCCCGCTTGACGATGAAACAGTCTTATCCAGAGGCCGCCGCCAAATATAAGCATCTATTGGAAGAGTAGAGACGTTTGCCACCTATTAGGATGATATTTGTGGCTGTTTTACTGAGCGGGTGCATTTTCCAGAAAGCGCCGCCGATAATCATGGATTCCAAGAGCGAAGTAATTACTCTTGAAGTGCCCAAAATGCCGCTTAGGGATGCTGAAACGGTACTTCTATGGCCAGATGATAAAGACCTCAAATTGCAGCTTGATTTCAGACCGTATGACACCAGAGGAAACTCGATTATACCTTTAATCAAGCTGCAAATGCAGGCATGGACAGATGATAGCGCCGGGACGTTCTTCGATCTGTCAATGGATGATGGCGAATATGCCATATTCGACAATGTGATTATCATCTACACCCAGAAAACAGATGTTTGGTTTCATGGCAAAAATCTGCGCTTTCGCGCCTGTTTGCTTGGAAAGGGTTATGCAACATCTTGGGTAAAATTGCCTATCAGCATCCGACTTTATCCGGCAGGAGAAATGGGCATACCGCTTCAGCCAGAACGCTTGCAGCTTGTACCATGAAATAGAAAGGAGTTCTGTTGAAGGATGAGGAAATCGTTGATATGGTCAAAGAATTCACTCTCAAGACCGAATGTCTTGAGGCAGTGAAATTCATTGTCGAGCATCCTCTTTTGCTGTCAAAACAGGCCGTCGATGTATTGGAAAGAATGATAAAGGTGAGAGATGACGACGCGATAAAAGGAATGCTTGAATACAATCTGAAACTGGTGCAAATACTAAGGGAATTGGCGGGAAAGCTACAACCGAAGAAGGCTACACCTACTCCTCCTTAAAATGACAAAGCCCTTGACGATATTCTGTCAGGGGCTTTGCTGGCTATGTGAGGGAACAGAGGCTATTTTGCAGGAATTTCTTTCTTGGCAAAAACTTGTTCGCTGGATAAATAAATTATCAAACAGTTCTTGGAACAGCAAATAGCCGAATCCAGAACTAACTTTTCTCCGTCTCCTGGATTGAATTGCATGTCGATAGTGCAATGATATGCAAATATGCCTTCACTCGATCCAAGTTCACGCTTGCAGAATTTGCACTTTAGCAGTGATTCCCGCTGTTCAGCATTATAATTTATAATATCCATAATTTTATTCTCCTTCAATGATAAATATGTAATTCAGTTTCAGCGGGAATAGTGACGTGCTTGCCTTCCGCTACAATCTCATACTTGTCATCGTTAAATTGAGTGACTTCTTTTACTTCGAGTGGTTTTCCTTCCTGTGGATAAACGATTAAATAATCAGATCGCATAAAAACTTCTGTAGTAATTTCACTAACTGGTATACGAGTCATCGAAGTGCTAGTCTTTGGCTTAAACGGACTCTTCCTTCCGGTTTTTGCCTTTCCGATCTTCTTTCGGATCATTTTTTTGTTCGATTCTTTCGGTTTCATCTTTGTCCTTTTTTAAACTTTTTTCAAGTGTTTGTATCGTTGTTTGTAATTTGGCAATTGCTTCTGACAGGCTCTGAGCATTTTCCCATTCTTGAAATTTGCCCGTCTGCAAATTCAGTCTCATAGTTTTAACCAGAGCTTTCATGGCCACGATTGCGCCTTGCTTTTCTTTATTGGTCATTCTCGAATACTTTGGTCAATGGTAAAGCAATTTCATTGTAGAATTTCTTGAGCATTTCCCATCCTTCGGCTGTTGGCCTATATCTATTATTGCCATCAAACTCAAGCAATTTCTTGCCTTTTTTGAGACGGCAAGCTACGACTGACATCAAATTACGTGTTGTCACTCCATCTTTGGTGTCTCTGATGTCATACCAGCCATCAACCGGAGGATGCGAAACAAGTTTGATCATAAATTTTATTTCAGTGATGGAAATGGTCATAATTCGATCAGACGGTGCGGATATTGCGCCTATACAGCCATTGGCCATAAAAACCACAGTAAAAAAAGTTTATAAACCCTGCTCTATTTTCAAGCACATTGCGCCATACATAGAGTAATGCAGCCTGTAACGCTTGATTGCCATCCATATTGATCTCTATTCATTTTCTGTTCCTTTCATATTTGAACTTAGGAACCTTTCTGCCCAAGTAAATCTTCTTGTTTTGTTCTTTCACTTTCTTGAGACAGTCTCGGTCGATTCGAGCCTTACGTCTGATGTTACATTTGTAACATGCAGCTCTGCCGTTATCAATTGTGCCCTCTCCACCGTAGATATAAGGCACAATGTGATCCACATGAACTTCTCGTCTCCCTGGCAGTCTGACCTTCTTCCATAAAATCTTTTTCTTGGCTACATCGACTGGATAGACTTTCCTTTCGCAGTTGTAGCATATCCAATTGTCCCGCGTTACAATCTGGCTCCAAACACTGCCGGGTTTGCCATAATCAAATTCCGAACCTTTTTTGCCATAGTAATAATCGGCATCTTCATATCGACTGACAATGACATCAGCATATTTTCTTCGGTCTGATTTTGATAAAGCGCGATACAAAAGATAACCTGCAAATATCAATACAACACCTGCAAGAAAATTGATTATAGATTGCAGGCTCTCTGGATTCATAATCCGATCAATCTCCTCCACTTGGCCAAGCTGGTGACTTTGCGCTTGGGATTGTTGTTACACTCACCATTTAACTTGTCAGTCATCTCACAAATAGCTTCAAAACGGTTCCTGCTGAATCTGATTGGTATGAGAGGATTCTGATAGTTGCCACTGTTCGCTTGTTCCATAGCATTACAGAGGGCTTCATATCGGGTATTGTGATAGCCAGGATGAAGTGGTTCCTTTTCTTTGCTCATTTTTATTGTCCTTTGATTTTGTACTTTCCAAGTCCTACTTTTTTGAAATTTTTTCGTTGCACTTCTAGTGCAAATATATTAGATATTCTTTGCGTCATCTGGTTCCGATCCTTTCCTGGAAGTAAATCTTTTTTTACAACAAGATCAAGTACGTGTCTTGAGAATACAATACCTTTTGCACCGGCAAGCTCTCTCGCCAGAGAGACGATTTTGCTGTGATCGGATTGGCCGTTGGATTTCTTTTTATACACTTTTGGCTCTACAGAGATGAGAAAGTCTCGTTGAATTTCAATAACACCATTCTGATAGAATGGCAACAGAGCCTCAAGTTTCTGCTTATGCTCTTGAAGTTCTGATAGCTGATCGAGCACCCGATTTAATTCTTTTTGCAAAACTGTTGCGTCCATTTTTGCTACTTTACCTGTTAGATATATTCAAACTACGTGACATACTGGTTATTTCTTCGCTGAGAAGTTCCATGACTTCAGTATGAGACAAATTATGCTTCTCAGTGAATTCCATTAAGAATCTTGCCAAATCTTTTTTGGCTTCGCTCATTTTGATAGCGTGACTTGCATCCATTTTACTGCTTCTTTAAAGTTAGAGACCCATTTCGCCTTTTGCTGATCTTTTTGGCTATTAGATCAGTTATGCCTATTGATTTTGCTGCCTTGTGAATCAAAAATACGGCAATAATGCCTTGAATAGCCAAGAAAAAGTTGCTGGCCTGTGTATTCTTATTTGCCCAAAGAAACCAGGCATAACCAAGTTCAATACCGACAAGCAAGACCAATCCAAGCACAATCAGACTGTCTTTCATCGACATGACATATTGCTTGACAAGACTGGTTTCAATGATTTCGTCATCATCGAAATTCTCTTCTTTTGGTGCATTCAATAGATTCATTTCTTTAGCACTCCTTTCTTTTTCAAATCATCAATACCATCCATCCATTCAACTACTTCTTTATCGTTTAACAACGTAACCTCTTCCTGAATCAAATCTTGATTTAATTCATTTTTATTCATCATTATGCGAACGATCTCAACGATCCGGTGGATTCTTTTCCACAGATCAATCGGAGGTTGATAGATTTTAGCTTCGTCAAATTTCGCTGCTTGAAATACTATTGTCATTAGAACTCAAGTTTAGGATTATAACGCAAAATAGCGTTTGCCATGTAAACCACTGTGTCTGGAAATCTCATTTCGAGATTGCCTTTATGTTTACGAATATCAAGAGCATCTGAATTCATCATATCTCGAATAATATCATATCCATCATCTTGAATAGAAGGATAGATCGAGTCAAGATCATTGACCGGCTTGAATTTAAATATGACTTTGTCGCCTTCATCTTTGTAGCCGACAATCTTGCCGTCACAATTAATTCTTGACATGACTTTAGTGAGAATGTCTCCGAATAAAATGTATCTTTCTTTGGATATTAGCATTAGATTTCTCCTAATTCCCACTTAGCTTCACTTGTTACTTTCACTTTGTCAATTGATATGCTGTTTTCTCTGGCATACACTTCTTTAAGCCTCTCGGCACTTTCAAGATTTGTTTGCATATCTCGGCTGCGCATGAGTTCGGTACCAATCTTTTTCACGCCGAGCAATGTCTTTACGTAGTAGATTGCCATATAAGGCACATTCAGTCCGGCACGACCACAGATGAAATTATACATATCTTCGCAAGCGTTGTCATCATTAAAGCAATTCATAATATTCGGCTGAGTCAAATATGCAATGATAAATGCCTTCAGAATTTTTCTTTAATTTGATGCTGACTTCTACTGTTGAACCATCTCTCTTGGCACGGCTTTTTACCACTTCCAGTATCGAATCTTTTGCTTTAGCCAGCTTTTCTTCTTCTTCAGTTGTAAGATTATCAGATGTTCTATCAACAATATCCATTTGATCTGAGACCGCATTGTAGCAGATCGTAAATCCGAAGTCTTGCCGACCGGCAATTAGCAATTTTTTCATCGTCTTCTTTCGTTTCGCCATCTTTCCGTCCAATAACCACTTTCTGCTGGATAGGGCAGTGGCATCTCTTCTACTTGTATTGGATGTCCTACCATTCGACTTGCACAATCCAAACAATAGTAAACACCATGCACAACGCGAGTTTGATCATTATGGATGATTTCATACATCTCTGTATTGTATGCCTTATCTGGATAAAGAACTCTTCCGGCTACTGCTGGCATATCGGTCAAGACCGATTTTTTACAATTAAAACAATCATGGTCTGAAACTACTGTTTGAAATGTAATCGTCATTTTGTTATGCTATCAATTACTGCCTGTGCCTTTTTTAAATCCGATAGTGCTGATTTCAGTTTAAGATGATCTATCGGCTTATGCTTGCCGCCAGGAACATCAGGATAAGTATCGTTGCATTCCTGGCAGATATAAGCCTCACAGCCGTAGCAAAAATCTTGTTCTTCGACTGGAGGTTCACAAAGTACGCACTTCATTGTTTAAATTCTTCCATTATACAATCGTCTTCCGTATTCTGCAATAAGCAAAGCCTCAGCCTTGCCTTCATCTTTTTTTAACTTGAGTTGATCGGCAAGTGACGGAAACATTTGCAAAGCCTTTAATCGAGATACTTCCTTGTCTTTTCCTGTGCCATTGAGCATGACCTTCTTCCAACGTTGAGGAGTAGTAAGCTCATAAGAGATTTCCAATGCAGCTAAAAGAGCTTGCCAAATTCCAAAGCCCTGTCCCATCGAGAACATACTGACAGTCCCTTGCATCGGCATAGCATGGACAAATTCAAGACAAGCAAACAAATGATCTCTCGGAATATTCTGTGTTTGCAATCTTAATAAACTGCAAAGTTGAGATATATTATACTCCCGTTTTTTACCTTTACCTTTTTGTCGAATCAATGTAGGAATATCATAAACACGAATAGTAGTGGCATTTGAGCCGACAATAAGAGCAAATCCACCGTTCAAGCCTGGGTCAATTCCTATAAAATTCATTTTGCCATCCTTTCAATTTCTTCTTTTGTATAAGTTTCTCCACAATGTGGACACACATGCTTAATGTTGCCGCCGAGCTTGAGAGCTTCCTGTACGTCTATCGTTTGTGGCAGATAGACATAAATTCGCTCCCCGCAGCTTTTACAATTCATCGTCATATCTTTTCCATCCATTCCTTCTAACTTGTTCACGGGTACGATACACACCCATAGAATTATCCAAACCTGAATTTGGAAATATGCGAGCTTCAGAATAAAGCAATGCCTGATCTCGCAAAGTCAAGAGTTTGACCTTTTCCTGCTCCCATAAGTTGATTGCATCGACAATCATTGAGACTTCGATTTCCGGCAAATATCTGACATGGCCATTTTGTTTGAGATAGTCACATTTCTCTTTGAACTGCTTTATAAAGCGTTCCATTGTATTGTTGGTAATTTGTCTTTGGATCATAAACTATTCTCCTGGATAATGAATTGTCCAATGGTCAGGGCCATGATTGATTTCCAATAAAATATTTTCATCAAGTTCAACCAATTCAGTCCGACTAATCTTTGCGCACGGCTCGCAGACAAAAACATTGGCCACAACTTTGCGGTTATTTGCGCCTGACAACTCCGATTTAATACCATTCTGACGAAAAAGCTGTGTACCCAACGCTGAAGTATTCCTGTCCCAAAGGATTCTGCAATAATCATCACCTTTAGGGATTAGATTTTGGCACACAGCGCACTTGTTTATACTGGATTCGCCGTAAGGGGTCGTGCCATAGAAGCCTTGCAATCGCAAAGTATTCAAAGGTATCATAATTCTTTTTCCTTTTCTTCAGATTCAAACTTTGTTGCATTTCGTCCGCAATAGCTTATTATGGTTCTGGCATCAACACAGGACAAGTACACTGTACCATCTACCGGATGCAGATTATCGGGATGGGCACATTTTGACTCTTCTCTACTGTTATTATAAAGGACAAAATGCTTGCAATCTTTACAGAACTTCATACCTGTGTCCTTTCTAAAATTTCTGGTGAAAACCGGCACTTGCCTGATCCTATCACTTCAGGCGGCAGATTGTCGATTATCTTATCCAGCCTATCATACAGACCATCATCTTCAACAAAGAACTCACCGCCTTCCTTGTCCGGCCTGCGTGGGAGTCTATAATCATCAAGAGTCTTGAACAAACTCGATTGATTTAGTCCGTTGACTTGCGGTATTGCCACAATATAGTAAGGATTTCTTATTCCTCGTCCATAAGTCACTAATGTCCTGTCTAAATCAGTTGTTTCTCCGGCCTTTAGCACTCGTCTGCCATCTGGCAATTTCTCGCCGTTGGGTGTAATATAAATAAAAGACAATTTCTTTCCTTTGACCAATCCATTCTTTTCTTTGCGCCAATCGCCAGGATTATAACGGTATGGAGACTTGAAAGTAATGATAGCCTTTCCGTATTTTCGATCTGGCTGTATGTCAAGTTCATGTTCACAGCCCTCAGACAATACCCGTTTATGAATGACAAAAGCTGTAATGTCTGTTGGATTTCCAGTATAGTCAATTCTAACTTGATTCTCATTGATCTGTGTAATAGCTCGATAATTATCCGGTAAATCCTTCTCTGCCATCACAGCGTTTCTGACCAATCTTGCTTTCTCTGAATGTGGAAACAACTTGTCAGAGAGTTTGTTCAAATTGGTTAAGAGCAGAGGCGCATACCAACCGTAAAATCCCGCTGTTATAAACCAATTGCTGTTGTAAGGTATGGAAATGGCACTCAGATATTTATTTCCAAATGGTGCTCGAAGTGCAATCTCTTTGTTGAATTTAAAGAGATTATACTTTGGAAATGCCAAAACCAAATTTCCAATATTAAGAAAGAGCCAGGATACCAGAATCAGAGCGAATATGCCTTTGCCATTTATTTGTTTATGGCAGACACGATGTTTCAAGAAGTCGTAAAAAAATTTAGCTGTTGTATAATATTGGCCATCAAGAATAGGCACAAGTTGTTTTCCTTGTCTGGTCATGACTTCTCGATAACCGACTGCACTGATCTGCTTGATCAAGCCCCAACCAAACAGAAAAGAGACTATTGTCACTACGTATTCCATCCGTTGGTCTCAATCCATACTTCGGCATGCTGTTCAGCTTTTTGAACGGAGGCATCAAAATCTGATTTAACATTACCAATATTATGAATAACTCGTAAAGCAACTCCAAGAATTTTCTTGCCATCTATAGAAATACACACTTGATCCCCGATTCTTGGTAAGACTGAAAGTTCACAATTAACGATTGGTTCGTCTTTGTCATCGTTAAAAAATGTTGTATTCATAAAGTTTTGATCTCCTTAATTCGTTTAGTTTATAAAATCTGCGCCGCTGGTATCACTTGCAGACGACCTGCAAGCTGTCGATCCTATGGCGGCGCAGACCTTTTCATGAGAGGTTATCCAGACAACTTCTGGCATCTTCGAGAGACAGAGGCGGAGTCTCATAAAAATCGTACTCTTGACTTTTATTGAATTGATAACCACCAGACTCACGAGCCAGAAAACTTTCTACATCAGAACTACTAAATCCAACAGGTGCTAAAGTTCTGACTGTTGCTTCGTAATCTGATATATAGCTGATGAGTGACACAAATTGCTCCTTCTTTAATTCTGCCATTAGTTAAACTGTCTCTTTTACTGCATCTTCCGGAATATTATGAATGACCGGCTGTTTTATTTTCTCATGCAGTAACAATTTCTTGGGCGACCACGGACGGATGCCTGTCATAGCATCCCAAAGCGAAAGTGTGCTGTCAGTTGCTTGATCTCCAACTCTGTCGATCTCTTTGGCTGACCATTCAGGATCGACATAAGGAACCTTACCATATACTGGCTGAGGCATCCACGTCCTGATCAGATCAACAAATGACGGCATGGTATTTTTAGATATGCCTTCTTTTTCTCCGCTTGCGCCCACTTCGGTCAGGTGCGGATATTCGATAGTATCGAACCATTCTTTTAAATCTTTTCTGAGTTTGCTCCATTCAAGCTCAGGTGGTGCAAAGAGCACAAGATTGACGCCAGCGGGCTTTCCATTGAAGATTATATTTGACAAGCTGCCAGCGATCTCTTGGAAATGCCCACCTTTTTCCAAAAAGGCTTTTGATACTTCTTCGTCAAGCAAAACGGCAACCGGCGCTCGCTTGGCTCCAAATACATCTGTTGCTTCATCGAGGCGGGTGTCGATCTCTTGCTCAAGCCACTTGATCGCTCCGATAATGTCAGCATCATGATCGAAGACGGCAACTCTCGGCATCTTGCTATAATCTCTAAACTCAACTTGGCGGACATTGCTCCGCAGCGCCTTCAAAATGTCAGAATTGCCGCTGATCTCGCTATAGTCGTAGCGCAGCCAGGGAGAGAACTGCATACCACCCTGTGAATCCAGAATCATTGCCAAAACATCGGGACGTTTGGGATCGGCCAAAAGATTATGCAAAATGACATTGGCCAGATTGTCTCTGCCGTATCGTTGCGGCTTGGAAACGACCAAGAGGTGTCCGGCCTGTGTCTCGTCGGTAAAATCTCTCCAGATGAATTCTTTGCCGGTTGTCGCCACTGCGAATTTTCCTGCCTGTGGATCAGGAAA
>ERZ1292632.2008-Hain-H43-01um-R2-2008-length-17987-cov-5_pt1 | contig 17987 bp, 19 predicted proteins | sample MGYA00564407_ERZ1292632 | MGnify/ENA primary metagenome ERZ1292632 (study PRJEB36523, sample SAMEA6512637) | groundwater metagenome | collected 2019-01-08 | study: AquaDiva: Metagenomics assemblies of 32 groundwater samples | reverse complement strand
AGAGATTCTCCATGCTCGTGAACCGCTGAATGAGCGTAGCGGCGGTTTTATCCCCTATGCCGGGCACTCCCGGTATATTGTCCGATGGGTCACCCCTCAATCCTTTGTAGTCGAGCATTTGTTCGGGCGATAAGCCATAGCGCTCGCGCACTGCCGATCCGTCGTACGTAACCGTATCGGCAATACCCTTGCGGAGCGTAAATACCACGACGCGCTTACCATCCACCAATTGGAGTGTGTCCAAATCACCGGTGGCAATGACGGTCTGAAGTTTTTTGTGTTTTTTCACTTTGTGCACGAGCGATCCGATAATGTCATCCGCTTCGTATCCGGGTTGCTCGAACACGGGAATGCCAAACGCTCTAATCATCTGTTGGACGAGCGGGATTTGCACATAGAGTTCGTCGGCGGCTTTTACACGGGTGCCTTTGTAGTGCTCAAATTCCTTATGGCGAAATGTGGGACCGGGGGCGTCAAATGCTGCCGCGATGTAGTCGGGCCGCAGGTCTTTGATGATTTTCATGAGTACCGATGTGACGCCGTATACGGCATTGGTAGGAATGCCTTGGGGGGAGTTTAAGGTGGGCGGTAGTGCGTGAAACGCACGATGCACGAGCGCAAGCCCATCAAGAAGAACGAGTTTTTTTGTCATGAGATGGAAATACTGCGGCGTGATGGACTATGGTGGCCCAACTGCACCGAGATGTGCTTTTTTGGGAGAATCTTTTTGATCTTTTCCGGCCACTCAATAAGGACAATATTGCGCGGGTCCTGAAGAATATGGGCGATATCAAGGGGTTTGAGTTCTTGCCATTTCATCACGCGATAGCAATCTACGTGGTACACATTTTTGCCTTTTTTTGCCAGGACATAATGTTTAATGAGTAAAAACGTCGGGCTTTTAACCCTGGCTTTAATGCCGAGCGCGCGGATGAATCCTTGTACAAACGTTGTCTTGCCCGCGCCCAAGTTGCCCTTGAGGGTTATAATAACCGGCCCCTTGGTGCCGACAACTTTCCTGGCAAGATCGGCGGCGATATCCTGTGTTTCGCGCGGACTTTTTGAAACGGTGTGCATGGTCAGGTAGTGAATTTCCAGGCCAATTGTAGCTTTTTTGCGGCATTTTTTCAACAGTTTTTCGTAATGGTAATCCCTCGACTATACTCGGGATTTTTTCCGTTTTAAAAAAACGGAAAAAAGAAAAACGGTCCGTGAGATTCACCTGTGAGTGAGTCAGTCACGGACCGTTTGTGGGCGTGGTGTCCGAAGGTACTACTACGAACCGCCCTCCCACTTCTGTTTGTTGTGCAGAGTGGTCAGACACTCGCTCTTGCCTCTTCCCTGATAGCTGACGCAGGGATGGGCTGGCTCCGGCCGAGGTGTGGGTTGAAGCGGAGGCGGAGGCGGTTGAATGTAAACGATCTTCTGCTCCGTCAACTTCCGCTCGAGTTGGTTGATCCGCTCCCGCATGGTGTCGGCCGGGTCGGTGCCGCAACACTTACTTGCGAGGAGATCCGCCGCCTCTTTTTCGACCCTCATTCGCTGGAGGCGTGCCTTGGCGATCAGCATCTGCTGGATCTCGTTGTCGTAGGCATATTCCGAATACCTACGATTGGTAGCGATGTCTGCGGTGGTCTGCTCGGCGGTGAGGGGCGAAAGTGGTTCCGGCGGTGCCGTCGGCGAAGGCGAGGGCGCCGGGCTGGTCTGGGCGGCCGGCTCTTTGTCGGCGACGGTAGCGGTCTTCCCGCTATACGCACGGTATGCCCAGATCACCGTGCCCAGCACGATGATCCCCAGCACGATCTTGAGCCAGGTCCGCTTCAGGGTGTCGACATCGATAAACGTCCTCATGATCCTGTCCTCCTTAGCTTCCCGACGGCGCCGTGATGGCGACCCTGTTGCCTTGAAGTTCGAGGTCCAGCTCAACGAGCTGGCCTTCGATGAACGCGAGTGCCCTGACGTCCTTGTGGTACCACGGCAGGGGTCCCGTCTTCCCGCCAGGTCTGATATCCTGCTCCTGGTTGAGACGACGGTTGAAGAGCGTCACGACGCATTGGGTCTCGTTGACGAACGAGATCCCTTGGATGAACCCTTCGTTGTTGCGCATCGGACGCTCGGGCTCCTGTGGTTCCTGAGCGTTGTACTGCCGCCGTGCATCATTGATGCCGGCCTCGTACCCTTCCCGACGGCCCTGGTCACGTCCACGGCCTTGGCCGACGAAGTAACCAGCAACGCCGGTGACGAGCGGCAGGATGTTCCGAGCGAAGCCGTCACGACGGGAGTAGCCGTCCCGGCCGTAGCCGTGGTGTTGGTTGTAGTACCAGCCCTGCTGGGTGTACAGACCTCCCGGACTGAAATCACGGATGATCTGGTTGCCCCAGTAGCGCCTGTACTCGCGCGAGTCGGGGAACGACTGGGCCTGGGTCATGGGGGCAAACGCCGCCACGATGGCCAGGACCAGGAACGAAACGACGAGTCGCTTGGCCATGGGTGCCCCCTCCTTGTGGGGCGGTATGATTTTCAAAGAAAAACAGGTGTCACCCTGTATGAATACATTATATCAAATTAGATATGTCCGGTCAAGGTCAAAAAAGCCAGTAAAATAAGGGAAAAACGAAAGCCCCGCACCCCCTTGATAAAGAATGCAGGGCCTTTCCTAATTGGTACTTTTTGTGGGATCGAGAGCTTGGAAGAGCTTGATGCCGGATGCTGTGAGTCCCGCAAGACCTCCAAGATCTCTGGCGATTACCACAGTGTTTGTCTTCTGGGCGATCTCCTTGAGCGCAGCGACCTCTTGCTCGCGGATGTTGTATTGAGCCGCATCTTTGCCCCCAGGCTGTTCGATGGCTTTTGCACGAAGCTCGATGCCTCGCGCCTCTCCCTCGGCATCAAGGATCTGCTTTCGCTGGAGCGCCTCGGCGGCAAGAATCTCTTCCTGCTTCTTTGCTTCCGCCGCCTTGATGGTTGCTTGCTTGGCGCCCTCCGCTGTTTCGATTTGTGCTCTTTTGTTGGCTTCGGCGGCGGCAACGGTAGCGCTGCCCTCCTTTTCGGCCTTCAGCTTGGCCTCGAGCGAGGCGATCACGGAGGCGGGTGGGATGAACTCTTTGATGGCATGGCGCACGATCCGATACCCCCACTTGTTCACTCCGTCCTGCATCGCGTCGCGAACCAGGTTGTCAATCTCTTGCTGGTGGTCGGTTGCCCAGTCGAACGTCCTTGACCCTACGATGTTGCGAAGCGTTGCATGGCCGAAATTCCTGATGGCGGCTTCTGGGGTACCGCCTTCCATTTCAACACCGTAGGTTGCCAGGTACGCAGGCGGGTGCTCTTGTTCCTTGTCCTCCTTGTTGAGTACAAAGAAGATTTCGGTCTGGAGAGTCACCTTGATGTCATCCTGCGTGAGTGTGTCATGCACCTCGAGAGTCATGAATTGTTCGTAGGTCTTTGGGCGAGCTTTGACCTGTTCGATGACGGACAAGATGTGGAGACCTGGTTGGAGAACTCTGTTGTAGGCGCCGAACAGCTCGATCACCCACCGCTCGTTTTCCGAGACGGTTACAGGGCGGATCAGTGTCACTGCGCTCGCCAGGCCCATGAGTGCCGCCAGCCACGGGCCAACGAACACGTACGGCACGGCTACTACAAGCGCGACAACGGCAAGAACTATCGCCCATGCGTCTCCCCGATTCAACTTCATACGATTCCTTTCTCCGCACCTTCGGGGCGGAATAGTTAGTTGTGAAGAACTATGTATATATTATGCAATATTCTATAACTACTTGCAAGGTCTTCGGTGAATTGCGGATTATATAAAAAAAGAAGGGCGGGGCAACCATTACTGGTTGCTCCCGCCCTATTGTGCGTTACTGATTACCGAGTCGCCTGCGCTCTGCGTCCTGATCTTGGCGTGAAAGTTGTAGCACCTGGAGAGCTTCGCGGCGAGCAATTTGGGTCATCCCGCCGCTGAACGACAATCGGAGCCGAACCATCTCGTTGTTAGCGGCGGCTCGTGCCTTGTCCAGCTCCGCGCGGAACTCGCCTCGCGCCTGTTCCAAATCAGTTCCGGTATGTATCTCCGACCGGAGCTTCTCGATCTCGGCACGGATGCTGTCAGGATCGATGCGCTTGGCGAATTGCTCGACGGTGTTGGCAAATCTCTCGGCGCGCTTGACGTTGTCTGCCACGCGCGTGACTGCGGTACGAACCTCGGCGAGGTGTTGCTTGGTGGACGTGTCGGCCGCCTCCGCGCGATCGGCGGCTTCCTTCGCCTGTCCTTCGCTGTTGGCGGCTTCGAGAGATGCAGTTGTGGCGATGCCGGCCGCGTTCTCGGTCTTCTTGGAAAGTTCCCTGGCTTCGGCAGTCAACTTCCCCACCTCTCCCCGATCCTGCTGGACGTTGTCTCGGATGGTGCGCATCCCGTTGAAGAGGAAGCCGTTCCCGATCAACGTTGCGACCGAGACGGCGAGGATAGCCCACAGAAGCCCTTGTCGCGACTGCCGCCCGCTGCTTCCTCCATGCGCAGGAGGCGTGATCGTCGGATCATCCGGATCCATCGGTGGCTTGGGCCGCAAATCCAGAGTGCCTTCCGGATTGGGCGGCTCCTCGGCGACCTGTGGTCTGATGTCGAACGCTGGTCCAAGTTGCGGTCCGTTGCCATCGGTTGTGGCTGGCCCGTCATGTTCTTTGGTGTCGACTGGCGGAAGGGGTCCCATGGAGAACTCCCGCTTGGGAGTTACGTTGGAACTGGCTGGCGATTCCGAACTCAAAGTACTCACGTGTACCTCCCCGTTATGGGTTGTCAAAGAGTAACGAAAGTGAGCCCTTATATTACAATAATAGTACGGATATGTCAATCATCCAGATTCATACCTCTATGTTTTTGAAATGTTGTATATGTGCGGTCTTTTTCTGGATATCAAATGTGAGTGCGACGATATCAATCTGCCACTCCTGCTCCGGAGGGTAGTTGTGTGATGAAAGGTATGTTTTGGCAGTGCGGGCAACCTTGCGCATCTTATCCCAGTTGGCGCGTATGGTTGGGTCAAAGCCCGCAAGCGCCGCAGTGCTTGCTTTGACCTCGACAAACACTACAATCCCCTCCCGCTGGGCCACAATATCCAACTCTCCCCACTTTTTCCGCCAGTTCTGGGCAAGAATTTCGTATCCCCTATCAACGAGATAATGTCGCACAATATTTTCTGCCTTAAAACCCACCGTTGAGCGCTCCATAGTCCTATTCAAGACAAAAACAAGAAGTAATACAAGGCAACTTTCTAGTTGATGACGTTCTTTGACCAACGTGATGGTTGTGTGCTATCATGGCGGTGTCACCACCTCTTTCGAGAGGTTTTTACTTTCTAAACGGAACATTAGTACACATATCAACAATCTTATTCGCGTTCCCCTTAACTTCTTTTGGGGTACTGCGATAGGCAGAAAAGTACGAAAAATTGGCTCCGCCAGAACTTTTGAGGTTTTTGTGTTATGTCTTATTGCGATTACTACCATTGCCGCAAAAGGCGCCCATGGCGAAGGTCAATCTGGATTTTTTAGTCATGGGGTGAGGGGGTATATCGAAGAAACATCTGCAACCATTGCTAAATCGGTTACGGGCGATGCGGTTCATCTCCAGTATGCGGATGCTAATAGTTTGGCGAATTTAAACACATTAGCTATCGGCGGTGGCGCTATCGCACCGGATAGATCAATCGATTTAGTAACCATACAAGACAATACCGTGGTAGCGTATACGCCAGCCACCGAAGATTATCTGGATAGCGTAGGATTTCGACGCAATGGGATTATTGATTATGAAGTACAGCAAGGTGATCGGCTCACATTCATCGCTTCTGACTTCGGTATCAGTATCGATTCAATTCGATGGGCCAATGGCCTCAAGGATGACACCATTCGTCCCGGCCAGGAACTTCGTATTCCGCCTGTTTCTGGCGTTATTCATAAGGTAAAGAGGGGGGACACGATGGGGTCGGTAGCCAAGAAATATGGCGCTGATATCGAGACAATACTTGCTTTTAATGCTCTTCCACAATCGGGAACGCTTGATGTAGGGGATGAAATAATCGTTCCCGACGGCACGATAAAGGTTCAGGCATCAGGGCTCTCCACGGTCGTGGCCCGCCAGTTTAGCTATTTGCCCGACCTTGGGTCATATTTTTCCCTTCCCGCCACTGGTTTTAACTGGGGCAGAATACATGGTCGCAATGGGGTAGATGTGGCTAATGCCTGTGGAACTTCTATTCAGTCCGCCGCCGCTGGGAAGGTAACGGTTGCAGATAGTGAGGGCTGGAATGGCGGATTTGGAAAATTTGTGAGGGTTGAACATGATAACGGAACAGAGACCATCTATGCTCATGCGAGCAAGCTCCTTGTCCAGGTGGGCCAGAGCATACCGCAGGGAACCGCCATTGCTCTTATGGGAACCACGGGCAGATCAACTGGCTGCCACTTGCACTTTGAGGTGCACGGAGCGCGAAATCCCCTTGCAAAGTATTAATAATGTTTCGCGCGGAACATTTTATCCAAACTCTGCAAACATTTGCTCATTAATACGCATGGCAATTGCTTCGGCGAGATGTTCTTGCTGGATTACTTCACTTCCAGCAAGGTCTGCGATTGTGCGAGCAAGTTTCTTAATCTTATGGCACGCGCGCAAGGAGAGATTCTTGGCCTGACTTGCTTGTGCCAGGATGCGCTCTGCGGCTTGATCCAATCTACACAGCTTATCAACATGGCGAAAATCAATTTGCGAGTTGGTCATAAGGCCTACATTACCAAGCCGTTGTTCCTGAATTTTCCTTGCCCGGGTCACACTGGCCCTGATTCTATCGAGTTCTTCCGAAGTACTTTTGCTGTTATGGCTTGAAAGTGTTTCGCGCGGAACATTTATCTGGATATCAATCCTATCCAAGAGGGGACCCGATACTTTCCGCTGATATTTTATAACTTGATATGGCGAACAGACACATTCAGCATGGCCACTTCCCCAATTACCGCACGGACACGGATTCATAGCCGCAACTAAAGCAAATTGAGCGGGAATAGTGAGGGATCCGGCGGCCCGCGCGATGGTAACTACGCCATCTTCCATAGGCTGGCGTAAACTCTCCAGCACATTTCTCTGGAATTCAGGCAATTCATCCAGGAATAGAACGCCACAGTGGGCTAAGCTAATTTCTCCCGGCCGGGGCCACGTACCACCGCCAACGATGGCTGCTGGCGACGTGGTGTGGTGTGGATTCCGGAATGGCCGAGTCACAAGAAGGGGTTTCCCGTCGGTTAATCCTACGGAACTGTAAATTTTGGTGACTTCAAGGGCTTCGGGGAAGGTAAGTTGCGGCAAGAGTTCTGCTAATGATTTCGCAAGGAGAGATTTACCAGCTCCCGGAGGTCCGCTCATTAAAACATTGTGGTTTCCGGCAGCTGCGACTGTGAGAGCCCGCTTTGCCGCATGCTGTCCCCTGATATGGAGAAACGAATCGCCCCAGAATGCGTTATTTGCCCCTGTGGGGGGTTTTGGGGTGGGGGATATGGAAATGGTGCCATTAAGATACCCGATAGCATGGGGGAGGGATTTGACGCCAATAACACTAATGCCCTCCACAACCGCTCCTTCTAGGGCGTCAGTGTGCGGTATAACAAGTTCCCGTATACCGATTTTCTTGGCTAGAAGCGCCATGGCAAGAACGCCATTGACGTGTTTTATAGTTCCATCCAGGGAGAGTTCCCCGGCAAAGAGTTTATCTGAAGGATCGAACTTAATCTGCTTCGTTTCTAAAAGATAGCCGATGGCTATGGAAAGATCGTAGGAGGGACCCTCTTTTTTTACGTCTGCGGGCGCGAGATTTACCAGGATTTTCTTGTTTTTTGCGCTGGCAGGGGAAAATCCGCTATTGCGGATGGCGGAGGCAATACGATCCTCTGACTCGCGGACAGCCTTGTCTGCAAGGCCGACAATAGTAAATGCGTGGACACCAGGAGATGAATCTACCTCAACCTCTATGGGGCGTGCATCAATACCATGAATCGATGCGGAAAAAAGTCGTACCGACACATTACGTTAGTTTATGGACGCAATCAATGCACAATATTGCCGTTGAGAGCGCTTGTAAGCGTTTTGGGGCGATGGGGGAGCCGCAATTACTGCAGGTGCCATACGTTCCCATCCTTATTTTATTGCGGGTTTCTCGCACTTCTTTTAATTGCCGCTCTAATGCATCGGTCATCGCAACGATTTCCGGCAACGCCGCGGCTTCATTGATATTTTCCTCATCGTCTCTGCCATAGTTTGGCATTTTGGGCTCGTAGTCACCCGGTATGACAGGATTTTTTGAGGCAATTTCTTCTAGTTGAGCCACGAGAGCTTTTTCTTTTACCACAAGCTCTGCGTCTAATTTGTTCAGTTCATCAGGTGTCATGCAAATTGGTTATATCACACTTGTTACTTGTTGCAAACGAAAAAGGGCAGCGCTGCGCCCATGGAATGTGACTTCTAGTGGCGGCGGTGCCCCTTGTCGAAAAAAGAACGGACGATCCAGCGTCATCAACGAGTGAAGACACCAGTCACGTCAGTAAAAAGAGCTCGCCGTCATTATACTCCAGTGTCACCAAAAGTCAAGGTGACAATGTGGACAAGTGTCACCATGGATGTCACCTTGAGTGTCACCAAAAATGTTGTTGTTTTATGCCCCTATGTATGGTGACAAGAGCTTATTGGTGACAGTGACATTATTGGTGACAAATGTCACCAATAATCATGGTGACAAAAATGGTGTCACCATGGGTGTCACCATGAAATGACACCATAGCAAAGGCATTAGATTGTCGAGGGATCAACGCTTAATGGCGTCCACCGCAGAGAACACTGATTCGCGCGAACTAGTGATGACAAAATAGGTCTTTCCGTTTGATGCGTTGGTGATGGTGTAATCAATGGTTCGATCAGGGAATGGAAAATTACGGTAGCGCACCGAGGCATTTTGGTAGATATTGTTCAGGAAATTGGGAGTGGCGGCTTTGGAGGGAGTATGTCCCAGTAAACTTGCCAGAGCTTGGGCCATAGTCGGTTCCCAGCGGGTAATAGTCGTACTTGCGCTGGCGATACCCACAACCTCAGAGATAAGCACCAGTCGCGGTTCAACGGGAGCGCCAGCTATCAGGAGGCCCTTACTATCAAATTTTTCTCGCTGGCCAAATGCCAGTACCACCGTGTCGTTGCCGAGATAGTTCCGTAACTCGGGGGGATAGGTGGCGAGGAATCGGTCAAAAATTTCGAGCGGAGTAAGTTGCTGGGTGCCCTTGCTGGCGCTCTGTACCGAGAGCTTTTTGAATTGCCCTCCGGCCAGTGCAAGCGCCCGAAGCGCCTGCCGAAATCCGGAAGCAGGATTACCCGAGGCCGCTAATTCAATAGGTTCCGCAGCCCCGGCAAAATAGCTGTCGAGGGTTTTAATAGGTGTCGGTGATGGACGCAGGGAGGGTGAGGGAGTTGCCACGACAATGGGTTCTTCTGGCGAAGAGAAATAGAAGTATGCGCCTCCCCCCAGGAGCAAAAGGAACAAAATGGTAAGTAAAAATGCGGTATAGGAACGCTTCGGCCGTGGCGATTCGGCAATAGTGATATCAGGTGCCACGTCCAGCCGTTGAGAAGTCGGAGTGCTTGGTAGGATAGGCAGGCCTGGTGCACGTTGTGCCTGTCCAAGTGAAACGCGCGATGGTTTGCTGGCCTCAAGCGGCCGCACAGGACTGGTCGAAGGCGGTACGGGTAGCGGTGCAGTTGGGGTGATAATTTTCTGGATGTCTAAACCGCTGGGAGCTTGTCCCGTCTTCACCCTTTCAAGATCGCTATTCAATGTACGGATGGATGTTTTAAATTCTTGTGATGGTGCGGGTGGTGTGGTAGGCGGACGAACAGGTTGAACTGGCGGCCGTGCGGGGAGCGGAACAACCGGAGGCTTAGGAGGCAACGGAGGGGGAGGCGGGGGGACAAGGCGGCTCATGGGGGGAACAGGGGGAACTGTGGGCCATGGAGCGGGCGGCGGGATTGTTGGTTTGGGCGTGGGGGGGGTCCCCATTTTTTCATCCAGAAAACGCAAGTCACGGACGGGCGTACCGCAAGGCGGGGGGGAACGGCTTGGTTGTGGCGCAGGAAAAGCGCCAAGGGGACGGACAGGGGACGCCGTTGGTATGGGAGGGCGATTGGGTTGTACTTTTAGAATACCACCGAGAACTCCAGAGACAGGGACGGGAGATGTTGTCGGCGCTGGCGCTGAAGGCGGACTTACCGGTGCTGGCGGACGGGGCGGCTGGTTGGAAGACAAAGGCGCGCCAGATAGTGGGTTCGATGATGAGGGATTACGGGGGTCATCCATAAGGATGTTGTCATTCTAGCACAAGAGTTGTCATTTTTCATGACAAGGTTGTGTATACCGTAGCGTAGCGACTAGCGTCGTTCGCGGCGTGGGCCATGATGAGGGCGGGGAGGTCTGGTGCGCGATTCGGCATCAGGGCCTACGCTGGATGCGCCTTTCATGGTCAGGTTAATGCGGCCCAGATCGTCAACTTCTTTCACCCAGACATGTACTTGCTGACCAACGGAGAGCATATCTGACGGACGGTTGACTCGCTGGTCGGAGATTTGCGAAACATGCACCATACCTTCTTTTCCGGGTACGAATTCGACAAAAGCTCCAAAATCCATAAGACGAGTCACGGTTCCATCAAACTCATCCCCGGGTTTTGGTTCGTAGGTAAGCTGATTGATCCGTTGTATGGCCAAATCCATGCCTTCCGGTTTCACGCAGGTGATGAATACGGTGCCGTCATCTTCGATATCAATGGTAGCGCCGGTTTCGGCGATAATCTTGTTGATGGTCTCTCCGCCCTTGCCGATAACTGCGCCGATTTTTGACGGATCGATTTTAAGGAGCTGAACGCGTGGAGCATGCGGCGATAATTCGGCACGCGGAGCGCTAAGAGCTCCTCCCATAACTTCTAAAATTTCCAACCGCGCACGTCTTGCTTGCTCGAGTGTTTCACGGACAATTTGTGGCGTAATACCGTCAACCTTCACATCCATTTGCATGGCAGTAATGCCGTCTTTTGTGCCAGCAATTTTCAAATCCATGTCGCCGTGGTGATCTTCGGGTCCCTGGATGTCGGTGAGAATTTTATATGTAAGTCCACCCGAGGCGGATTTCGCTTCGCTCAACATAAGCCCCATAGCAATACCCGCAGCGGGCGCTTTAATGGGTACGCCTCCGTCCATGAGCGCGAGCGATGAACCGCAGACCGATGCCATACTAGAGGATCCATTAGAAGAGAGAATTTCTGATACCACGCGAATGGTGTAGGGGAATTCATCCCGAGAGGGGATAATCGGCAGTAGTGCGCGTTCTGCCAGTGCTCCATGGCCAATTTCACGCCGTCCCAGTCCCCCCAAGCGGCCTGTCTCACCCACTGAATACGGCGGGAAATAGTAGTGATGGATGAATCCCTTCTTTGTGAGGTCGATCTCCATAGTTTCGATCCATTGTTCCAGGCCGGGGGCGGCCAGGGTAAGCACTGAGAGAGCCTGCGTGTCACCACGCTGGAAGAGCCCTGTGCCGTGGGTCTTGGGGAGGTACCCTACTTGTGCTGATAGCGCGCGTAACTGATCTAATTTCCTGCCATCTACGCGCTTTTCTTTTTCCAGTACGTTGCGGTGTACGACCCGATCGATACATTCTTCAAAAATACTTTCGGATTCTGCCAGTTTCTTACTTATATCCGGGTCATTGGCATATATTTCTTTCACATATGCCAGTAATTCTTCTTTGACCCTTGCTTGGTTCGCGTAGTGCTCCTGTTTTGAGGTCACGTAGAGAGCACTCTCGAGTTTCGGTTCGCAAAATTTTCTCACCTCCTCCTCGAGGTCGCTGTCGCGCGTGGCGAGAGCAAGGTCTTGTTTTGGCGCGCCGATTTCCCCCACAATTTCTTGCTGGAATGCGTTGAGCTTCTGGAGAATCCCGAAACCCTGCTCGATAGCATCACCCATCACCTGTTCCGGGACAATTTTTGCACCTGCCTCAATCATGTTAATGCGTCTTTCCGTGCCGGCAACGATGGCATCAACATCGCTGGTCTGGCGCTCTTGGTAGGTAGGGTTGAATATGAACTGACTATTGATGTGACCAACGCGCACCGCGGAAACTGGCCCATCAAAAGGAATATCAGAAATCATAAGCGCTAGTGACGCGCCAAACAACGCAGGCATATCAGGGTCGTTGACGCCATCAAACGACAACACGGTGGCAACAACCTGTACTTCGTTGCGTGTGCCGTGGTTAAAGCGAGGCCGCAGTGAACGGTCGATGACGCGTGCCGTCAAAATAGCATCTTCCGACGGTCTGCCTTCGCGTTTAATCCACTTGGAGCCCTTAATCTTCCCTGCCGCGTAGTATTTTTCTTCGTAATCGAGTGTAAGGGGAAAGTAGTCGACGGGTTTTGGTTCGCCCATAACGGCGGTGACTAAAACCGAGGTCTCCCCGTATTGTACGAGAACTGATCCGTTGGCTTGCTGGGCTAATGTGCCAACTTCAACGACAAGCGGTTTACCCGCAAATTCACGACGATACGTTTTAACTGCCATGTGCGAAAGGCCTGCGAAGAGATGCGGTGACTCGTGACGAGTGGTTATAAACCCACCACACACGAAGCACCGATACTCGCGCACGCCGGTTAAAGTAATCCCGATTTTGAAAAAATCGAGAACCCTCGATTGCGACAAAGTCGAATCGGGGCTGCCACTACGCTACCACGTCATAGCTATTTCGTAAAGCTACATGCTTCCGAAATGACCTGGTCCTCTACTGTCCACGTACTTCGATCGGGAGGGAACCCTATAGATTCACCGGCACATGCGCGCTGGATACATTCTATCCGACTTCCTGTTGTTACGGATCGGTTCTGTACGGGCGGAATTGCGAAACAAAGATAGGGATCATGTAATCGTTTTGCAAGCGCTCTGATGCAACTGAAATAGGATTCGAAAGAGGGTCTTTCGGTATCGGAATTATCTATTAATAAAGCACATTCTTCGGCCGATTGCGCGCTTTCTGTAATGCACCGACTCACAAAATAGCTATAGGACCCGTTACGAGTGCGCGCCAGATCAATGCACATTGAGGCGTTGCCTGTTTTTCTGAAAAGATTGTAATAGCACTCTTCGCGTGCTTCGTTTTTCGTTAGTCCACACCCAAGAGACGGTAGGGACGCTCTTAGTCGGGAAAGATTGATGAATAACAGTACAACAATGAATACGACGAGACACCGCCAAATAACCGCCTGCACCTTATGCTGTCCGCGTGGCCGTTTCACGACGCCGACAAGCGAGCCCACAAATCCTCCGAAGAATGCGTGAGATAAGAAAAATAAGGTCCAGGCCAGGGAGCCATCTGGAAAGGCTGCCCAGTCACTATGAATAAGCTCCCAACCAAAAGCATCTTCCAATGAACCCAGCACAAAAAATCCGGGAGAAACTTGTAGCAGTAGTCCCAGCGGAGAAAAAAGGAGAAGATTTATGACGAATCCTATGATCATTCCCTTCGCCGTGTAGGAGCGTCGGTCCCACCATGCGCGAAACCGCCCCCTATGTTGGGAGGGACTCGGCTGTATATCTGGCAGGGCGGGAGAAGGGGAGGTCGGGGGCGTTGTTGGTAGTGGTTCCATAGAGCTATCTCGTAAACCTGAACGTGGAGAGGATTTGGTTACAAAAACTCATAACTACCGGGTCTTTAGAATAATTTACACAATTTGCATACATAGTTCTTCCATTAGACACAAACTGTATGGGATTTTCCCCTTCGTTACCCATAAATGTGTTCGTGTTTACGTATTGAATGTTGGAACGAGTATCTTTGAGCGTGCTGATTTCGAGGCGAGGTGGTTCATAACCTTCTCTTCCCTCATAATTTATTTCTACACTAAAACCCGAAGAGACGGTCGGAACAGGTCCGACTATCTTAGCTGTTGAGGGATACTTAAACTCAAACCCATACGTCGCATTGGTATACGTCTTCCAATCAGAGGGGACGGTGGAGGGTGACGGACTCGGCGTATAGGCAGGAGCTATCACGGGAACCTTCAACAAAAAATATGCTCCTGCACCCAGAATCACCGCTCCAACTAAAATACCCGCAAGCATGCCCCAACGGGTGGGAGGGACGGGAGGAATTACCGGCATGGGAGCTGGCGAGGGAGGCCCTGGCGGTGTGTATTGAGGTTCCATGAGATGATTCTACACCCCCCCCTAGGTCTATTTCAAGAGTATCTTCCGCTTGTATTCCTCGAGGTCGAAGAAATTGTTGGCGGATTCGATGAGGCGCGCGCTTCCGGAACGTTCATATGCAAGAACTTCCACAATGAGGCCGTTGAATTTTAGATATTCCACCAACGGCACGAAATCGCCATCACCGGAGACAATGACTAACACATCCAATTGTTTGGCAAGTGTAACGGCATCAATGGCAAGGCCTACGTCCCAGTCGGCTTTTTTGGCGCCGCCGGCGAAAACCTGGAGATCTTTCATCTTCAACTCGTAGCCCGCCTTTTCGAGGGCGTCGAAAAACGCTTTTTCTTCTTCGGTGTCGGATTTGACTACATACGCCAATGCGCGAATTAAATCACGGTCAGCGGTGGCCAACTTCAAAAGTTCGCGGAAATTGACCCGCGCGTGGTAGAGATTCTTGGCCGAATGGTACATGTTCTGTACGTCGACCAAGACGCCTACACGATGAGTTTTCCGTGTAGGAACGGTAATTTTATTGCTCACAGTAAAGAGATTCGCTGCGCCCGGACGATATAAAGAAACTTAATAAAGAGAGGGCGTGGCAAACAAGTTATTTCTTGAGATCGAGCTTCTTGATGGTGGCCTCGTAGCGCTTAGGATTGGTGCGCTTAAGGTAGTCGAGTAAGCGTTTGCGCTTGGCAACCATTTTGAGCAGGCCCACGCGCGAGGAGTTGTCCTTGGCGTGCTTGCGCAGGTGTTTGATCAAATGCTCAATCTCGGTCGTGAAAAGTGCGATCTGGCTCTCGGGAGAGCCGGTATCCTTATCGTGGATACGGTGTTTTTCTAAAACCTTCGCTTTCTGTTGGGGACTTAACATGAAATGTATGCGTTGTTTCCAGTGTGACCGACCATAGACCGGAGACACGTCGCTGTCTAATTAGTACGGAATCATTATAGCATGGAATTTCTCGTTTTGCAACGACCGGGCGCAGAGCGAAGGGAGTACCGAAGCTAGTAAGCCGAACGTACAAAAAGGCCCGCGTGTGCGTGATGCAGGTTACGCGAGCCCTGGGCCAGCCATACTAGCGGCCCGGATGAACGGTCATGGTGTGCGGACGGACGATCGATCGGTACAGGGCAATCTTTTCTTGTTCTTGGCGTGCTTGATTCTTCTGATGGTGTTCGAGCCACGCCACCCCCAGATTCAGAACGTATTGCGCAGTGCGGAATTCCGCCTCGCCCCGCATGGGTTGTTGAAAGAGGGTGTCCAGCATTCGGAATGTCGTAGGCGGTACGGTTGTCAGGAAGTCATGTACGGTCCTGGCCGGAGCATGACTGACTGTTTGTTCCAGCAGCTTTCGGTACTTGCTCGCGGTCCCTATGTTCATGACCTGCGCCTGGAGTGCATGCGCTTCCAATTCTTCGGAGATCCAGGAATCCGAGAGCGGCGGAGCATGGGCGCTTGCGGCGCCGTCACGGTCGCGTTTGGCGTGCCATAGTTCGTGGATGAATGCCGCGTCGCGCCACGTCCGGTCGGGGTAGTCGAGCATAGCCATGATGCACACGCGCCACAGGTTGTCGTAGAGCAGATGCTGTCCCTTCAAGCGTGGATGCTGGGCATGAGATCGGGGATAGAACACGACCTCGATGCCGGACCGGGCCTTTTTGCTTAACGTGGCGATCTCTTCACCGGGAATCCCTATGAGTTTTGAACTGCCTCCGCCGAAGTCGGAGAACAGCGAGGGAGCAATCTGTCCCCCAAAGCGATTTTTCAGCGCCCTGACTTCTGCAATGGTCGTGTAGTGATCCAAAGCTCCCTCCAGCTCGTCCTTCAGCCGAGCCAGGACATTTCGCTCATGAGCAAGCTCTGATCCGGTGAAGACCTCTTTTTCAAGGAGCCACCTGTCTTCGATGCTTCCTGCCGCGATCAGTTCGTAAGCCGCAAGGATATTTGTATCCATCAGCGAGAGCGTTGCCGGTGTTGCCGATGCCGCAGGCACCCGATCTTCGTGCCTTCTTGGGGCCACGAGCCACGCTATCAGCAGAAGCATGAGAGCGCAGGTGACTGTCAGCCGCGTGTTTCGGAGGCCAGATTGGGCAATGGCAACTTTCTCGACGTCTTTGCGCGAGCAGCCGAGGCGCTCGGCAACTTGGCGCACAGAATAGCCCTGTTGCAGTAGTGCTCTGGCTTGCTGTACGACCTCAATCCTCAAGCCCATTTATTTCCTCCCCATGTAGTGCAATGAGCAGAAATATTTTACCGTATCTATGGAGATTTGACAAGGGGTTTTGCCAGGTGAACCCTCGACAGAAGATATTATGCGACATATACTTATACCATGACAGGTGATCTCAAAACGCTCAAAAACGACTATCTGGAGTATCTCGAGATAGAAAGAAATCGTTCGCGCAGAACCGTGGAGAATTATGGACGGTATTTGGACCGATTCATACAGTTTTCAAAGGCGTCTACTATCGACCAAGTAACCGAAGACGGTATTCGGCAGTATCGCCTCTACCTCAATCGTTTCCATGATGATGCCGGAGCACCGCTGAAGCACGTGACGCAAAACTACCATATCATTGCCCTGCGGAACTTTCTAAAATATCTGGCAAAACGGGGCATTCAGGCGGTGGCACCAGAACGCATTGAATTGGGCAGGCAGGAAGAACGGCAGGTGACATTTCTTGAGCGTGGCGAGTTGGACCGGCTCCTTGATGCGCCGGCCCTCCTTCGCTCTGAAGAGCTCCGGACGGGTAAAAAGGGTAACGAGCTAGGGACACTACGTGACCGGGCGATGCTTGCAACGCTTTTCTCGACGGGCATGCGAGTATCCGAGCTCTGCTCGCTTGACCGCGACATGGTCAACGGGCGGCAAGGGGAGATATCGGTACGTGGCAAAGGCGGCAAAGTACGCGTGGTGTTCCTTTCCGAGCGAGCCAAAGATGATCTGTCGCAGTATCTTACCAAGCGGCCGGACGTAGACGAGGCATTATTTATCCGTATTCCAAAATCCGGCACGTTTGGCAAAGACGACGACTTGCGCCTGACGCCGCGGACTGTCCAGCGACTGGTAAAAAAATACGCTACCCAGGCCGGTATCATAGGGAAGAAAGTTTCCCCTCACACCTTGCGTCACTCCTATGCGACTGACTTATTGCGCAACGGTGCGGATATCCGTTCGGTACAAGCGATGCTCGGCCATTCATCGGTAACCACCACGCAAATCTATACCCACGTGACCGATACGCAGTTGCGCGAAATCCACAGGAAGTTTCATGGTAAAAAGTAACCATTAAAAAAACCCGCCGGGAAGGCGGGTTTTATAATTTCGTTGTAGGGGAATTACTCGCCTTTGTAGAGTACGGTACCTTCCTTGGCTGTTTGCGAGATTTTAATAGCAACTTCGCTGCCCTTTTTCCCAGAAGGAACCTCTTTATGGTCAACTTGCATTGAGGCAACGGTGTCGTCGAGCTCCTGGTCGCCCTGTTTTATCTTGATGTTATCGCCAACCTTCAAAGGACCGCTCAACTTAACCACGGCAACGCCTATTTTGTCGTACCAATGAGTGACTTTTCCGACTTCTTTCATATGGGCATTATAGTATACCTTCGGCCCAGCTTTGCAAGGCCAGGTTATGCACCCCCATCTGGTGAATGTTTATCGGTCAGCTCGCACTTATTTTAGCAGAAATTAACGGGATTT
>ERZ1292632.2007-Hain-H43-01um-R2-2007-length-17995-cov-7_pt1 | contig 17995 bp, 21 predicted proteins | sample MGYA00564407_ERZ1292632 | MGnify/ENA primary metagenome ERZ1292632 (study PRJEB36523, sample SAMEA6512637) | groundwater metagenome | collected 2019-01-08 | study: AquaDiva: Metagenomics assemblies of 32 groundwater samples | reverse complement strand
CTAGTAGGCGCACCCGCTGATTTTGGCTAGTCCACGGAGACCTTGTTCGCCACCGTATTTTTTACCGTCGCCGTCAATCCATGTCGGATAGCCGTTTATGCCTCTGTCCAGACAGAGTTTTTCATTTTCCGGACATTCTACGTATTGGATGTATTTGAAAGCCTTGCCAAAGAGAGCTTTTTCTCTCTGGCAATGATTGCACCACTCCGCGCCGTACATTGTTACGTTTTTGTCAGTCAAACATTGAGCAAAAGAAGTGAGGTTGTTTGGAGATGAATCATTATTTGAGTTTTTCTTGGCCACTACAAAAATAGTCGTGAAGATACCTATGATGATTATGATAATGGAAATGATTTCAGTTTTTTTCATTTTCTTTATTCCTTGCAGCAGTCAACCAGGTTTTTCATTATGTCGTCGAGAGACATCGGCTTTTCTCTCTCTACCATGCGCGGCACATCGCCGGCTTTTATGATTTTCAGGCGCAGGGCGAAAAATAAATTATAAATTTTATAAGCGAAGCCGAAAGTTTCCCGCGCCAGGTCTCTCTTGCCGTCCGCTTGGAGTTTTGTACCGACTTCCATGAGCCTCATGACGGTCGCCAGGAGATGTTTTGATACGCACCAGCTCTCGCCTTCGGTTTTTTGAATCATCCGGGCCAGCAGAACTTTACGGATTTCGCGCGTCTCGTTCAACAAGTCGTAATATTCGGACTTTTCGGTTTTCGCTCCCGTAAAGAAAAAATGTTCTTCCAGAGAAAGCAGGTTCATGACGGCGATGGAGAGGTCTTCTTCTGTTGAGAGGTCTATGCCGCTTGTCTTGGCTTGGGCCACTCTCTCCTTCAATTCTTCAAAATCCATCGGTTTTTCTTTTTTCATATTCTCATTTATCATGTTCTTGTTTTTTAAGTAAAAAATATAAGCGTGCCAATTGCGAGAAGGGCAAAATCCAAAACAATGCGCGCTTTTCTGGTTTCCAGTTTGCGCAGGCGATTTATTTTTTCCAGGACTGTTTTTGAAGCGGCCATGACGAGCATGACGACGAGGGGCAGGACAAATATCGCATTATAGGCGATGAGATAGCCGAATCCCGACCAGAAAGTCTTTTGGTCATGGAGGAGCGATAATACAAACAGATATGGTCCGCCTGTGCAGGGAAATTCAAACAGGCCGACGACGATGCCGAGGAGGAACGCCGCCGGCACGGACGCTCTGTGGATAATTTTTCCCATGACCGGATGACCTCTCTCGGGAATTTTCAGTTTTAAGGGAAAAGCGGGAAAGAATTCATTTAGAATGGCAATCAGACTGTAGGCTATGAGTATGACCGCTCCGATTTTAGCCATGAAATTCGGAACAGCGAACACAGACAGAACTTGGAGAATACCTATGCCGATTAACGTATAAACCAAAGCGATGCCGAGGATGTACACGCCTCCGGCCGCAAGGACAAATCGCCTGTCTTTGCCGAGAGAAAATAAAAAAACGACAGTGAGAAAGAGAATGGAAAAAGCGCAGGGATTGAGACTGTCTGCCACCGCCGCTCCGGCTATAATGGGCAAAAACCATTCGTTTCCGCCGTTTGCCATGTAGTTTAGAATCATTGAAACTTATGATACCAGAGTTTTGGCCAGCGCAAAGCGATGATACAGGACTTTTGCCGCTTCGTACGCGCCGAATAGAGAAAAAGAATACCAAACATCACCTACGATTGCGTTGCGGAAGAAAGGCATGCCGGCGATGTAAGAGGCGGAGAGGCCCGAGATTGTCGGTTCATACATGGAAGTGAAGAGCCAGACTGCCCCGTTTGTGACGAGGAAAAAAACAGTTGAACCGGCGACTGATGCCAGAGCGATGGTAACCGGATTTTTCTTTTTTTGAAGCGTGAGGCCGGTGAGTCCCGCCAGTCCCATGGCGATGTAAACCGCCGCATTCATCTGCCATCCGTAAAATCCTATGAAAATGTCGCTCGCCACCATGGCGATGACCGGCACGGCAAAAGCAAATCTTTTTCCCAGATAAGCGCCGGAAAAAATGCCTATGGCGACTACGGGCGCGAAATTCCAGGCATGAGGCAAGAGCCTGCCCGCTACGCCGATAGCAACCAGAGTGATGGCAAATAATATTTTTGTTTTTGTTGTCATTTTTTTACAGATTTTTATTCATTCTTGTTTTTAAATTTTAAAAAACCGGAAATTTTGGAAAACATTTTTTTTAACCACGTTTCTCTCGGTTTCAAGGCAATGATTGCACCCGCCGCCTGGCTCTCACTCCTGTTTTTATCATTATAAACCATCAATGATTCATTCTCTGATTTGTTTTTTGATTCCTCTTTTGCCATGAATTTCTGATTTTGCAGAGCGATGTTATATTTCTCTATGAAATCATTCATGGATATATCCATTTTCACGATTATTTCTTTTGTTTCTTTCACTTCGTCTGTCGACGAGAATTTTGTTGTTTCTTGTGGAGGTTTGTTTTCCGCGACCGATTCGCCCGCGGCGCGGCGGGATGGTGTCATGACATTTTCAATCACTTGAATTTGATTCCTGGCTCGATTATTGGCCTCAGGGCTGGATCCTTCCGGTATTGGTTCTAAAACCGACAAAGTTTCCGCGGGGAAATAATAATCCATAGCCAACCCTATATTATAAGAGCCGGCCGTTCCCAAAATAAAGTCCGCAAAGCCGTTTTCGTCGCTTGCGACAGAGGAAATAACCAGGGGTGAATACGGATCATTGGGGTTCGTTTGCGTCGCTCCTATCGTGGCTCCGGATAGGACGGTCCAGGCATTATTTACGTAATCGTAGCTTTCCGCTTTTACTTTTACGGGTGCCGCAGTCTCGGCGCTCGCTGACGAAAGCAAAACTCTGCGCGGATTGCCGAAATAAAAATAAATAGTGTCGCCGGCGGATAGAATATATTTATCCATTCCTATCGGCGGATAAATTCCATTGACGACATACTGCCAATTGGCGCAGGCATGTTTCGGTGGCGAGACGATATCAACACAATTTACATATAGGGAACCGAAGTCGCTGTAATAAACGAGATCGGATATGGCAAAATCGGCCGACGAATCATCTGCTGTTTTGACGGCGATCATCGCGCTGTCGGATGCCACTTCACGATTCGCGCCGGTATTGTCAGAAATATTTGTCTTTGAGTTTTTAGTGATGGTGATCGGACCGCTAAAGACTAGCGCGTCTTGGTATCTCACATTGACTGTTACTGAAGAGGTGGCAGTTTCATCCGCAAACAAATAAAAAGGAATAATAAACAAAGCGACAATCAAAAAAAGTTTTTTCATATGATTTTTAAAGACTTTTTAAATAAATAAAACCGCTTCCGATAGGGAAGTGGTGGCATTCTCGGCCGTCGCTTTCCTGCTCGGGATAAAATCGCGCGACGACCGGACTCATTTCGCTTTTTTATTTTGAATTTTCTCAAAAGCGAACATTACCGTTGCGGCACAGTGGAGGAATCAAACCTCACTTCCAACGCGCGACAGTACTGATTGTAATACAATCAAAATTTAATTTCAATCTTTCGAAACAGTTAAATTACCAGTCTCTTGACCCGCAGTTCGTGGAGAATTTTGCATGGCTCAACGATGCGAGGATCAACAATTCGATAGAAAATATTCAAACCGCGTCTCCTGGGTACGACTAAACCATTGTGTCTCATGAGAGCGAGGTGTTGAGAGAGGTTTGCTTTCGGCAGGTCGGTTATTTGGAGCAGATCTTCCACCGAAGTTTCTTTTTTCTTCAGGATGTTGAGGACTTCCAGTCTCTTTGGATTGGCCAAAATCTTGTACAGGAGGGCATTTTTGCTATAGGCCTCCTTTGGAAGCGGAGATTTCATAGTTTCTATATTATTAACCGAATATACAGCCAGTATACCAACCTGAAAATCTTTTTCAACCAGCCGTGAACTCTCGCCTGCCGTCCCATCTGTCTGATTTTCCGTTGACAAAAAGTTTTTCATCGGGTGGGACTCGGGTTATCCACTCTTTTTGTTAAACTTTCCACCGACTTCCCGCTATAATGATTTCACTATTACGAAACTTTGAAACACATGACATCAAAAAACAGAAAGAACGGTTCAGTCGTCGTCAAAAGCATTTACAAGAGAAACGGCAGCATTACCGAATTCAATACGAACAAAATTACGGAAGCGGTTTGGAAAGCGATGACGCATACGGGCGAAGGTTCCGTGGAAGAAGCCAAAAAAGTGACTGAAAAAGTCTATCGGGACCTTCTCAAAATAACGGCCAAGCACAAAAACTTTATCCCGACGGTGGAAGGCGTTCAGGATACAGTGGAAAAAAGCCTCATTTTGGGAAAATACGTCAAAACCGCCAAGGCCTACATCCTATACAGGGAAGAGAGGGCCAAGGCCAGGTCGCTCGGCCATCAGGTTCCTTCCCATGTAAGGAAATTGGCCGAAGAAAGCAAAAAATATTTTAAAAATTCCCTTGGCGAGTTCGTTTACTACCGCACTTATTCCCGTTGGATAACGGAAGAAGGCAGGCGCGAGACTTGGATAGAGACGGTGGACCGCTATATGTCTTTCATGCGGGAAAATGTCGGAGAAAAATTCAACTCTGCGGAATATGCGGAGATGCGGGAAGGCATTTTGAATCAGGACGTAATGCCGTCCATGAGATTGCTCCAGTTCGCCGGACTAGCGGCGCGCAAGACCAGCGTCTGCGCTTATAATTGTTCTTTTATCGCTCCGGAAAATTTTCAGGACCTGGCGGAAATCATGTATGTTTCCATGTGTGGCACGGGCGTAGGCTGGTCGGTTGAGAGCAAGAACGTCCAAAAATTTCCGCAGATCAAATTTCAGGAGAAAAGAGCGATGACAAAGCACGTCATTCCCGACGACAAAGAAGGTTGGGCCGACGCTCTGGCTCTGGGCATGCGGGCCTGGTCCGACGGCCGCGATATAGAATTTGATTTTTCCCTGTTGCGTCCGGCCGGAACCAGGCTCAAAACCATGGGAGGCAAAGCTTCGGGGCCGGAACCGCTCAAGCGTCTGCTCGCCTTTGCGCGCGAAAAAATGCTCACTCGCCAGGGCAGGCGCCTGCGCAATATAGACGTTCACGACATCATATGCATGATAGGCGACTGCGTCGTTTCCGGCGGTGTCCGGCGCAGCGCCATGATTTCGCTGTCTGATTTGGACGATACGGAAATCCGTGGCGCAAAATCCGGCGCTTTTTACACCACCGAGCCACAGAGAATGCTCGCCAACAATTCCGCCGTTTATGCCCAAAAACCGACGAACGCGGAATTTTTGGAAGAATGGATAGCTCTCATGAAATCCGGCTCCGGCGAGCGTGGCATATTCAACCGCGGCTCCCTGGCCAGGACCCTGCCGGCGCGCAGAATCGAAGTTCTCAAAAAATACGAAGGTTATTTTGACGCGTCGGGGAATATCGTGGGGCCTATCGGCACCAATCCCTGCGGCGAAATCATTCTGCAGTCAAAACAGTTCTGCAATCTGTCCGAAGTGGTGGCCCGCAGAAAAGACACTGTGGAATCTCTCATGAAAAAAATCAGACTAGCCACCATGCTCGGCACGTATCAGGCGAGCCTGACCAACTTTCCGTATCTTTCAAAAGAGTGGCGGGAGCATTGCGAGCACGAGAGACTGCTCGGCGTCTCCGTCACCGGCCAGTGGGATTCAGAGGCGGCCAGAAATCCGGAAATTCTCTCCCGCCTAAAGGATGCGGCTCTGGCAGTAAACAGAGAGTACGCAAAACGCTTGGGCATCGGCGAATCAACGTGCATCACTTGCGTCAAACCGAGCGGCACCGTGTCCCAGACGGTTGACTGTTCGTCGGGCATGCATCCGCGCCACGCACCGTATTACATCCGCCGAATCAGAATTGCCGCCACGGATGCGCTGTTCAAAATGCTCCGCGACCAGGGTGTACCGTACAAACCGGAAGTGGGCCAATCGGTCAGTTCCGCCACTACCTATGTTCTGGAATTTCCCGTAAAATCCCCGAATGATTCCCTCTACAAGAATGATATTTCCGCTCTCGACCAGCTGGAGCACTGGAAAATGGTCAAATTGAATTATACCGAGCACAATCCGTCAGTTACTATTTCGGTCGGCGACGACGAATGGATAGAAGTGGGCAACTGGGTCTATAAAAACTGGGATATCGTCGGCGGCCTGTCTTTCTTGCCGAGAGAAAACCACATCTATGAACTGTCTCCGTATGAAACTATCAGCGAGGAAAAATATACAGAACTGGCCTATCGACTGGAGAATATAGATTACTCAAAAATCATCACATACGAAAAAACCGACGAGCTGGATGTAAAAAAAGAGATGGCCTGCGTCGGCGACGTCTGCGCCGTAGTGTAGAGACGGATGAGTGCAGTTTGTCGGTGCAAAACTCAATGTTTATCATTTTTACGGGCAACGGCAAAGGAAAGACGACGGCGGCTATAGGCCAGGCTATGAGAGCGGTGGGCAACGGTAGCCGAGTGCTCATGGTAGAATTGATAAAAGGGCCGTGGAAATCCGGCGAAGACACGGCGGCAAAAAAAATAGGTAGGTCTTTTCGGATAGTCAAAAAAGGTTTGGGTTTTGTGAGAATAGAAAACGATCAATTTACTTTTTCAGAGCATGTGGAAGCGGCGAAGGAAGCTCTGACGTATTCTCTTTTGGAACTCAAAACCGGCAAATGGGATATTCTTATTTTGGATGAAGTTTGGGTGGCTCTCGATTTGGGGCTTTTAAATTCCACAGAAGTCGGAGATTTCATAAAATCAGCCACATCGCTCTGCGATCATCTCATCATGACCGGCCGCGGTTGTCCCGAAGAGTTTATAAATCGGGCGGATTTGGTGACGGAAATGAAAGAGATAAAACACCCTTTCAATTCTGGAACGATTGGGCAGAAGGGAGTGGAGTTTTAGTTAGGCAACAACGACTAATTCACTTTATTTTCCGGGGTTTTGCCGGCGAAAAAGTCTATGATGCTCTGCGCCGAGAGGCGCGCCATTTCTCTGCGGACACTCTCCCGGGCCGATGCGATATGAGGAGTGAGAATTACGTTTGAAAGTTTGGCGAGGCCGAAAGCGAGTCTCGGCTCAAATTCAAAGACGTCCAGAGCCGCTCCGCGGATAGTCTTGTTTTGCAATGCCTTGACCAGAGTAGCTTCGTCAACGACAGGACCGCGGGAAGTGTTTATGAGAAATGCCGTCGGTTTCATCATTTTCAGCCGGGTTTCATTTATGAGATGATATGTGGAATCGATAAGGGGAACATGAAGGCTCACCATATCCGCCTGAGCGAGCAGACTTTCCAGACTCTCGCATTTCTGCGCGCCGTATTTTTCTTCAACTTCCCTGTTCTGACGGATATCAGTGTATATGATTTTCGCGCCGAAACCACCGTAGGCCATGCGCGCCACTTGCGAGCCTATATTGCCGACGCCTATGAGGCCGATTGTTTTGCCGGTGAAATCGGTACCCACGAAATTCATGGGCGCCCAGCCCAGATATTTTCCCTTCCTTATAAAAGTGTCGCCTTCCACTAGTCTCGTCGTGAGAGCGAGCATCATGGCAAATGCGTGCTCGGCCACGGCGATGCTGGAAACGCCGGGAGTGTTCGTGACGGCTATATTTCTTCTCTTTGCCTCTTCCACGTCTATATTATCGTAGCCTGTGGCATAATTGGCGAAAATTTTTGTCGCCGGGGAGGCGTCAAAAATTTTCGCGTCCATTTTATCTGTCAGGAGACACAAAACCGCGTCGTATTTTTCCTTTTTCAGGCGCTTTATGATTTCCTTCCGGCTCATGGCCCGGTCTCTCGGCCAGACATCTACATCAAAATCGTTCTCTCGGAGCATTTTTTCGGCTAGGTCCGGAATTTTTCTGGTAATGAATACTTTTTTGCCTATATTTTTTGTCATTTTTTGTCCTGTTTACACGTCTTTTTAATTTTTTGTCTCTTCCTCTCCTCCGCTTTCTCTTTTTTCACGCATTTACCGTCCCTGCCGTCCGCCTGATGTCTGGCCATTTCCAAAAAAATCTCCCGTTTTTCGCTTGCCGGACCGAGGGTAACTATAATCTGGGCTCTGGATGCCATAAAGTTTGATATTCTTATTATACCAAACTTGTCCACAGAAATATTTGTGATAGTTTCGTTTTTTCGATACAGTACAGGTGTATTAGACCGGCGCATTAAAAATAATTATTTCTATGAACAAGGAAAAAAAGATTGAGTGGATATTGCGGGTGGCCGTGGCGGGCGAGTTTCTGGGACACGGAGTTCTGGCCGTCGGTCAAAAGGCGGCCTGGCTCGGCTGGATAGGGGATATTTTGAAAGTTGAGCCAGCTACGGCGGGAGTGATACTGACGATTATCGGTGTTTTGGATATCGCTCTAGCCGCACTCGTTCTCATAAAACCGATACGGCAAGTGATTCTCTGGATGGCCGTCTGGGGGTTTATCACAGCGCTCGTCCGTCCCATCGTCGGCGAATCAGTCTGGGATTTCATAGAGCGTTTCGCCAATGTCGGCGCGCCATTGGCTCTGTATTATCTGCTCAAGTAATAATTGCCAGAAATGGAAAAGTTGTGAAAGGGATATTCTCGTGGAGCACGAAAAATTTTCTGCTGAAAATTTTTCTCGGCTTCGTCGCCGTCACTCCTCAGGCGTCTCCACTCGAACATCCCTTTCACAACTTTTCCATTTCTGTGCCTTGACTAAATACCCAGAGGGGGTATAACATGAACGGTAATGATACGCCCGTACGGAAAAATGATTTCCCTAATTGTTTTTGTGTCGTTTGTCGCGACAGTCTCGTTTGGTTTTGCTCTCATGATGCATGAACAGGGAGAAATGGTTGGCGCATGTCCCTTTTCACCGGCCGGCGTGATGCCATGCTCGGAGAGCATGATGACTTCGGTTATCCACCATATTTCGGCTTATTACTCATTTCTCAATGTGCCCGCGGGCATGACGGTCTTCTCCACACTTTTTTTGATCGGAATATTTTTGGTTTCTATATTTTCAATCGATTATTTTACGCTTCCGCCAGTTTCTCTCTCTGCCGGCTACGTGGACTTTTCCCAGACTTCTTCCTCAAAGAGAAAAACAATACGTTGGCTCTCTCTTTTTGAACATAGTCCATCTCTCGCTTAAAAGCGTCTGAAGATTTCTCTTTTTTCAGACGCTCAAACTCACGCTCCAAAAGATCGGCGGGTTTTTGCGTTTTATTCCTCCATTACTTCTTATTCATTCTATTTATTCATTTAATTCATCCAATTCAAATTATGAAATCAAAAACACTCATTTCTTGCCTCATCGCTCTCATTGCCATAGTAGGCCTGTTTGTCTGGGGCTATTCCACGAGAGACGGCACGACTGCTTCCGTCCAAAATGTCGCTACAGTGAATAATTCCAAAAATATGCTCACGACAGACGAAAAATTCTATGACTTCGGTATCATACCCATGAAAAACGGAGATGTGGTCAAGGAATTCACCGTGAGCAATCCTACGGACAGAGACATAAAAATAAGCAAAGTCTTTACTTCCTGCATGTGCACAAGCGCTTTTATTGTCGGGTCGGACGGCATTCTCAAAGGGCCTTTTGGCATGATCGGACACGGGGCGGTTCCTCCGGCAAATGAAATCGTCAAAGCCGGCGACAGTCTCATCATCCGCGCCGTCTTCAATCCCAACGCTCACGGTCCGGCTGGCGTGGGGAGAATTGACCGATTCATCACTCTCACGGATACCGACGGCGGCACATTGGACTTGGAAATAAAAGCGACTGTAACTCCATAAATAATTCTCTAATAATTTCTTAATCCCGTGAAAAAACTTATTACAAGTCTCGTTGTGGTTTGTGTTGCAATCGTTGCGGTCGTTCTCCTGAAGTACAGTTCTGGTTTTTCCGCTTTTCTCTGGAGCGTGAGTCAGGAAGGCGTCTGGCTTTTGCCTCTAGTGGCGTTTTCGGCTCTGCTGGATAGCGTGCATCCATGTTCATTCTCTATTCTGCTCATCACCATTGCCTTTCTCTTTAGTTTGCAGACATTGCGCTCACGAATTCTCCAAATCGGCGGTCTCTACATAGCCGGAATATTCGCGGCTTACTTTACCATCGGCATAGGGCTCCTAAAGGTGCTTCACATATTCAACACACCGCATTTTATGGGCAAGCTCGGCGCGGGTATGCTCATTTTCTTTGGATTATGGAATCTCATCACCGCTCTATTTCCGAAATTTCCCCTTCGGCTGAAAGTGCCGGATGTGGCGCATCATGCAATAGGCAAACTAATCAATGTGGTATCTCTGCCGGCGGCTTTTGCTCTCGGTCTCCTGGTCGGTCTCTGTCAATTTCCCTGCATGGGCGGTCCGTACCTCATGACTATCGGTCTCTTGCACGACCAGGCCACTTACTTCCGCGGTTTCGGCTATCTCCTCTTCTACAACGTCATTCTCATAGTTCCGCTTGTAGCGATGCTCTGGATTGCCGCTAATCCTCTGCTCCTAGACAAAGTAAAAGAATGGAGGAAAACGCAGATGCGGGATGTCCATTTATGGGCCGGAATCGCCATGGTTGTTATCGGTGTATCAGTCTTGTTCATTTAAAAAAAGAAAGCGAAAGGAAGAGTGTCTCTCGAAAATGGACGTAAATTTTCTTGCTAGAAAATTTACTAAGCTTCCTCACCGTCGTTCGTCAGGTTCCATTTTCTCGATCCACTCTTCCTTTCGCTTTCGTCTAAAAGTAAAAGTCGGAATAAAATAAAAACATGCAATCAAATCAATCAAATAAAGATATGGAATCAAAAAATACAAAATATACGGAAGAAAAAAATACTTCCTATTCGGTCCCGATAGCTATCGTTGTCGCCGGCGCTATGCTCGCCGGAGCGATAATGTACAGATCTTCCTATCCGCCACCGTACCGATTGACCGACCGATTAGCCGACTCCAAAAATCAAAACAGCCATCCGGCAAACGCTCGGGATATAACCTCCGCCGAAAATACAACAACCGCGATTTATCCTGAAGAATCGGCGGTTATTCCGGAGGACGGCGTCATCTTGCCTGTGAGTTGGGGAAGTCTCGGGCTTCGTCTGGCGAGCACGGGGGCAATTGATGTGGAAAAATTAAAAGCTGTATACATCGAAAAGTACGCCGAAAAAAACGGCTTTACGGATGAATACAAAAAACTTCTCCTGTATCAGAATGACGGTAAACTGAAAATGACAAAAGAAAACGCCGGCTATCTCTTGAACTTGTTTTGGGCGCTCGGTTTGGCGAACAATAATTCCATTCTTGATTCCGGAGAAATGACGGATCCGCGATATGGCGGAGCGCAAAACTTTGCTTCTACTGCCGGTTGGACTATCGCTCGAGGCGATCCCATGGATCATTACAGCAAACACGCTTTTATTTCGCTCACAACTGAACAACAGGCGCTGGTGGATAAAATCTCAAGAGGCATATACAGACCGTGTTGCAACAATTTCACTCATTTCCCAGACTGCAATCACGGCATGGCCATGCTCGGATTGCTTGAGCTCATGGCGGAGCAGGGAGTCAGCGAAGAAGATATGTGGAAAACGGCCTTGATCGTCAATTCATACTGGTTTCCGGACAATTACACAACTATTGCTCTCTATATGAAGGACAAAGGAGTTGAGTGGAAAAATGTAAATGCGCAGGAAATTCTGGGAATTAATTATTCCAGCGCCTCCGGCTATGCCAAAATTGCCGGGCAAGTCATACAACCGCAGGAAAGACAGGGTGGAAGCGGTTGCGGCGTGGATTCGGGAGAGACCGCCGATATCCCTGCTGTTCCAAAACAACGGAGTGAATGTGGAGTATAATAATTATAAGTATTAAAAATTAACGCAAAAAATATATGATGAACGGTTTTAATTCAATGATGGGCGGTATCGGAGGATTCGGTTTCGTCACATGGCTCGTCATTCTCATAGACCTCATTCTCGTTGGTGTCTGGCTATGGCAGAATGTTTCAAAGGATAAGTAAAATTACTGATAAATTCCTCGGTTTAATAAACCCAAAGCTTGACCCATAATACCCCCTATGGGCATAATGGTTGTATTATGAATTTTTCAAAACAAAAGATTGTTCGTCGTCTAAAAATAATAGAAGGCCAAGTGAGAGGATTGCAGGATATGGTGGGGAAGGACGCGTATTGCATAGATGTCATCACACAGACTTCGGCTGTGAAGCAGGCGCTTTCGGGCATAGAGGACGCCATGATGGAAAATCATTTGAACACCTGCGCCATAGATCAGATAAAAGCCGGCAAGGGAAGCAAGGCGCGGGCGGAAATTTTGAAAGTTTACAGACTAAAGCGCAAATAATCAGACGGATAAGTAAAAATATAAATAAAACACATAATGCAAACCAAAACATACAGAATAAAAGGCATGCATTGCGCCAGTTGCGCCGGCATCATAGAGAAAACGCTTTGCAAAACGACTGGCGTGGAGTCTGCCGAGGTGAACTATGGGACGGAAACAACCAAAATCGCTTTTGATGAGACGAAAACCGATGTTGCCAAACTATCAAAAAAAATAGAGCCTCTCGGATATTCAATTATCGTACCCAGAGCGACAGAAGAGTCAATGAAGCTAGGACAAACAGCAGAAGGAATGGGCATGAGCGCGGACGAACACTCCACGCATTTGGGTTTAAATCAATCAAAAAAAGAAAAGTTAGAGGAAGTGAGAGACATGCGCGCAAAAGTTTTTTCGGCCGCTCCTCTCTGCATCATCAGCGCCCTTGTTCTGACGTGGGAAATTCTCTCCAAATGGGGAAAAGTGCCCGACATGACTCTCTTTTGGCAGGAATTTTTCCATCATCTCCTGCCTCTCATGGCTACTTACGTTTTGTTTGTGGTGGGCAAGCCGTATCTCCTCGGCTTTTACCGTTTTCTGCGATACGGCAAGGCAAATATGGACACGCTCATAGGCATGGGCACTCTGGCCGCTTATCTATACAGCTTTGCCGTTACCGCTTTTGAAGATACGCTCCGGCCATTCATAGATGTCAGCGTCACGTATTATGACGTGACTATCGTTGTCATCACATTTATCGCTCTGGGCAAATATCTGGAAGCGCGGTCAAAAATAAAAACAGGCGATGCCATAGAAAAATTGTTGAATCTGCAGGCCAAAACCGCTCTAGTCGTGAGAGACGGCAAGGAAATGGAAATTTCCGTAAATGATGTGAAACACGGCGATCAGATTATCGTAAAACCGGGAGCAAAAATTCCTGTTGACGGTACGGTGACGGACGGCTCTTCATACGTGAATGAATCAATGGTTACGGGAGAGCCCATGCCTGTTTCCAAAAAGACGGGTGATGGCGTCGTGGCGGGCACCATAAACGAGAGCGGTTCCTTTACGTTCCGCGCCACAAAAGTCGGTAGAGAAACCCTGCTTGCCCATATCATAAAAATGGTGGAAGAAGCGCAAGGCAGTCGTGCGCCTATCCAAGCTCTGGCGGATAAAATTTCCGGCGTTTTTGTGCCCATAGTTCTGGGGATTTCTTTTGTCACTCTGGGTGCCTGGCTTTTAATAGGTACCAATTCTCTAGGATTCTCGCAAGCTCTCTCATACGGCCTCGTTTCTTTTGTGGGTATTCTGGTCATCGCTTGCCCTTGCGCTCTGGGATTGGCTACGCCGACCGCCATCATCGTCGGCGTCGGCAAAGGCGCGAGAGAGGGCATTCTCATCAAGGATGCGGCCACACTTGAAAAATTGCATAAAGTGAACACAATCGTCGTTGACAAGACGGGTACTATAACCAGAGGCAAACCAACTCTGGTGGATATTAAAAATTTTTCCGGTCTGGAAGACGGGCAATTCATATCCATCATTGCCAGTCTGGAAAAGAAGTCGGAACATCCTATCGCTCACGCTATCATTCATTATGCCGAAGAGAAAAAAATACATATTCAGGAAGTCTCAAATTTTCAGGCCATCCAAGGCAAAGGACTGGAAGGATTGATTGGTGGTGTGAAATATTTTCTCGGCAACGCCAAATTGGCGATGGATCTCTCCGCAGGCGCGGATTTTGATTTCAAGGAGATAGAAAAATTTACCGCGGAAGGCAAAACCCCTGTTATTCTCATGACCAATGAGCGGGTACTCGGTTTTGTCATGGTGGCGGATGAAATAAAAAAAGAATCAAAACAAGCGATAACCGATCTGCACAAGCTCGGCATAAAAGTGATTATGCTCACGGGTGATGACGAAAAAGCGGCGCGTCACATGGCCTCTCTCGTCGGTATTGATGATGTCATGGCTCATGTATTGCCTCAGGATAAATTGGCCAAAATAAAAGAACTGCAATCACAAGGCAGGGTTGTGGCAATGGCGGGTGACGGCGTGAATGACGCTCCGGCTCTGGCTCAAGCAGACGTCGGCATAGCCATGGGCACAGGCACGGATGTAGCTATTGAATCAGCCGGTATCACGCTCCTCCACGGAGATATTTCAAAAATAGTAAAAGCCATCAAACTCTCCAAAATGACCATGCGGGGCATAAAACAGAATTTGTTTTGGGCATTCATATATAATGTCGTGGGTATTCCTCTGGCCGCCGGAGTGTTCTACCCTCTATTTGGCTGGCTTCTCAATCCGGTTTTTGCCGGTCTGGCCATGGCTTTTTCCAGCGTTTCCGTCGTCGGTAATTCTCTGCGCATCAAATCCAAAAAATTATGAAAGAGTACACGTTCCACATCCATGGTATGCATTGCGAGGGTTGCGTGCTCATGATTGAAAGCGAGCTCGGAGATTTACCGAATATAATTTCCGTCAAAGCCAGTCTAAAAAATCATTCGGTCGTGATGACCGGAGATTTCGGTGGCAAAACGCCGGAACAAATTGCGGCAGAGCTCACCGCATCTCTCGGATCGCACGGTTATACCGTTTCCACGGAAAAACAGACGGCAAAAAAATTGTCTGATTTAAAATCTGATTTCAAAATAGCCGTGCCGATCGCTCTCGTTTTTGCGGTCTTGTTCGTACTCTTGCAAAAGCTCGGTATAGTCAATCTGGTTTCCGCCGGCAACGTCACGTACGGCACGGCTTTTGTCATAGGTATTATCGCTTCGCTTTCCACGTGCATGGCGGTCGTAGGCGGGCTCGTTTTATCCATGTCCGCCACATTTGCCAGAGAAGGGGACAAGGTCAAGCCGCAAATTCTCTTTCATGCCGGACGGCTGGTGTCGTTTTTTCTTTTCGGCGGTGTCATAGGAGCTGTCGGTTCCGCTTTTACCCTGAATACTTCGGCGACTTTTGTTTTGAGTTTCGTTATCGGCATTGTCATGCTCATTCTCGGTATCAATCTCCTGGATATTTTTCACTGGTCAAAACGTCTGTCGCCGAATATGCCGAAATTTATCGCGCGACATGCCCACGGAGTTTCAAAATTCAATCACACTCTCACGCCACTCCTAGTCGGTATCGCCACCTTTTTTCTGCCGTGCGGTTTTACTCAATCAATGCAGATTTACACACTTTCCACAGGCAGTTTTCTCCACGGCGCCATGACCATGTTTTCCTTTGCTCTCGGCACTCTACCCGTGCTCGCTCTCGTCAGTTTCAGTTCTTTTGGCATGAGGGGAAGTTCCAAGAAAGGAATATTTTTCAAATCTGCCGGCTTGATTGTGATATTATTCGCCTTGTTTAATTTGATAAACAGTCTGGTGGTTATAGGACTGATTTCGCCGGTATTTAATTTCTAGTACAATTCCATTATGAAGACAGTTGCCATATCAATCATAGTCGCTGGTGTTCTCATAGGAGGAGCTTTTGTCTTTAGCGGGAGGGGTGGCGGTTGGACAAATGCCGGGTCAAATAATTGGATAAACGATGGAAATGGATCCGGTACCGATGTAAATAATGTCTCTGTTGTAAACGGAAAACAAATAATAGAAATTCGCGCCAAGGGTGGTTATCAGCCGAGAGCGAGCGTCGCCAAGGCTGGTCTGCCCACGATTTTACGTTTCAATACGGCTGGTACGTTTGACTGTTCATCGTCCGTGCGTATTCCGAGCATGGGTGTGAGCAAAATGTTACCCCAATCCGGTACGACTGATATAGATTTGGGCAGTCCCACTCTCGGCACTCTCGTAGGTTCTTGCGGCATGGGTATGTATCCGTTTGAAATCATTTTTGAGGGCTGAAAGAATGAACGTTCATATTTTGATCAAATTGGCAGGTTAGGTCTCTTAAAATACTGCAAAATTATACTTTCAGCTAAACACAGTGATGTTGAATATAGAATTATCAGGAAGGGAGAAATAGTTGCCCGATTTTGGGGTTTTAAAGCTTGTTTTGGAAAATCAAAAATAAAACTTGTTGTGAGACAGATAGGCGATGGAGAAAAACATTTTTTTTAGCATTTTTTGTTTATAAAACACCAAACACCCGGTAAGGGGTGTTTGGGAGGGCCTGCCATCGCAATAAAGTGATAGATATATCCTCGTGTTTCCACAATTACACCGCAAGCTCTTATTTAAATAATACTCCTGCCATTTTTTTAAGTCAATAGTTTGGAGTTTTTACTCAAAATGTATTCTCTGTTTCTGGCGCTTGTTCAGTTCGGCTTTGAGGAGAGGATAATTTGAAAAAGTGTCGTCGGTTAGAACGAGGCGCAGAGCTTCGGCACGGGCGGCTTCCACCATTTTCAGGTTTTTGATGGCTTCCATGGCCACGTCGGATATGCCCCATTGACGTCTGCCGTACAATTCGCCCGCGCCGCGTAATCCGAGATCCAGTTCCGCCAGTTCAAATCCGTTTTTGGCTGTCGTCAGAGCTTTCAGTCTGGCGATTGTTTTATCTCCTCGGCTCTCGGCGTATAAAAAGCAATATGCCTGATGATTTGATCGGAGGACACGTCCGCGCAATTGGTGGAGTTGTGACAGTCCGAATCTCTCCGCGCCTTCTATCAGTATGACTGTGGCATTCGGCACATTGACGCCGACTTCCACGACAGATGTGGCGCAGAGAATTTGGATTTTGTCTGCTTTAAAATCGTTCATGGTCTTTTCTTTTTCCGCGTCCTTCATTTTGGAATGGAGAATACCGATTTCGTATTCGGGGAAAATATTTTTCTTCAGTTTTTTCGCTTCTTCTTTCACGGATTTGGCCAATACAGCGAGTTCGCGAGTCGGATCAGGCAAATCTATGCGCGGGCAGATAATGTAGGCTTGTCTACCTAATTGCAATTGCGTGCGAATTTTTTCATACATACCGTCGCGGCTTTTTGAAGTGACGATTTCGGTGATGATTTGCTTTCTGCCGTGAGGCATTTCGTCGAGCATGGTCAGGTCAAGGTCTCCATATATAGTGAGAGCGAGGGTGCGGGGGATAGGCGTGGCGGTCATACTCAAGAGGTGGTGGTTTATCAGCTGGCCTGAAGAATCCTTGCGGGCCAATTTCTGTCTTTGGGCCGTGCCGAACCTATGCTGTTCATCCACGATGACATAAGCCAGATTTTTGAACTGGACGGATTTCTGTATGAGAGCGTGTGTGCCTATGAGTATGGGTATTTCGCCGTTTGCCACCCATCGGAGCAGTTGCGCGCGGGAAATATCCGTCCAACCGCCGGTTTTTTGACTGGAGGCGACTTTTGAAGGGAATTTTCTGCACCCCGAGCCTGTGATGAGACCGATGTATATGCCTGTGTGTCGGAAATATTCTATAAAGGATTCAAAATGCTGTGTGGCGAGAATCTCCGTCGGTGCCATATAGGAGACTTGGAGAGAGCCGAAGTCTTGTCTCGCGCCGATTTTTGTTTTGGACATAGGTCTGGTCATAATAACCGCATGAGCGGTAGTCGCCGCCACAGCCGTCTTGCCAGAACCGACATCACCCTCCAAGAGTCGCGCCATGGCGTGGCCACGTTTGAAGTCCGACAAAATATCGGCGATTGCCCGGTTTTGCGCTCCAGTAAAAGAAAAAGGAAAGCGGG